>WBZU01000874.1_pt2 | contig 18609 bp, 10 predicted proteins | sample 5204311 | NCBI WGS metagenome assembly WBZU01 (sample SAMN12344359, study PRJNA552823) | activated sludge metagenome | biome: Activated sludge suspended growth; feature: Nitrification reactor; material: Wastewater; isolation source: activated sludge from nitrification reactor of wastewater... | reverse complement strand
CGAACTGGCGCTCGCCCAAGCCGAGGATCGCGAGTGCATCTATCGCCTGCGCCATGAGGTATATGCCTGTGAGATCGGTCAGCATCCAACGAATGCAGCGGAGCTACTGAGCGACAAACTGGACGCCTCGAATTTTTATCTGATCGCGCGCTGCGGTGGCGAGATCGCGGGCTTCATCAGCCTCACGCCGCCGACGAGCCCGAGCTACTCGATCGATAAATACTACACGCGGACGGAGCTGCCCTTCACCGTGGATGCCGGGCTCTACGAGGTGCGGCTGCTGACCGTGCGCAAGGCCTACCGCGGCAGCAAGCTGGCGGCGCTGCTGATGTATGCAGCGTTTCGCTGGGTGGAATCCCACGGTGGCACGCACGTCGTCGCCATTGGCCGACGTGAAATCCTTCCGGTGTATCTGAAGGCGGGGTTGCGCGACTGCGGCAAGACCGTGCACTGCGGCGAAGTGACCTTCCATCTGCTGCATGCGTCCATCGCATCAGTGCGCGAGGGATTGGAGGCAGGTTCCTGGCCGCTGGATGCGGTAGAGAAACAGGTGCGCTGGTCGCTCAACATCCCTCTGCGCAAACCGGCGGCGTGCTTCCACGGCGGTGCCTTCTTCGACGCGATCGGCCCCCGCTTTGACCAGCTGCATGCGATTCCGAACGTGATCAACGCGGACGTGCTGGATGCGTGGTTTCCACCCGCACCGGCGGTGCTGGAGGCTCTGCACACGCATCTGCCCTGGCTGCTGCGCACCTCACCACCCACCGGGTGCGAGGGGCTCATCGACGCGATCAGCGATGCACGCGGTGTGCGTGCGGCCAACGTGCTCGTAGGCGCGGGCTCGTCCGATTTGATCTTCCTCGCACTGACCCGCTGGCTGAATCGCAAGTCACGCGCTCTGCTGCTGGATCCGACCTACGGCGAGTATGCGCATGTGCTGGAAAAGGTGATCGGCTGCCGGGTGGGCCGCCTGACGCTGCGCCGCGAGCGTGGCTATGAAGTGCCGCTCGATGCCCTGGAGACCGCCCTCACCGTGCCCTATGATCTCGTGGTGCTGGTGAATCCCAACAGCCCCACGGGTCGCCACGTTCCGAGGCAGGACCTGCAAAGCGTGCTGGCCAGCGCGCATCCGAGCACGCGCATCTGGATCGACGAGACGTATATCGATTTCGTGGACTCGGCCCAGTCGATGGAACGCTTCGCCGCGACCAGTGAAAACGTGATCGTGTGCAAGTCGATGTCCAAGGCCTATGCCCTGAGCGGCGCACGGGCGGCCTATTTGTGTGCGAGCCCGCATCAACTCGAAGAGCTGCGTGCCTTCACCCCACCCTGGGCCGTGAGCTTGCTGGCACAAGTCGCTGCGGTCCGCGCGGTCGAATCCACGGACTACTACTGCGAGCGCTGGCAGGAAACGGCCACACTGCGCTCGCAGCTCGCGCGTGAACTCACGCAGTTCGGCTGGGAGGTGATCCCTGGCGTCGCCAACTTCCTGCTCTGCCACCTGCCCACTGAGGGGCCGACCGCCGCCGAGGTGGTCAAGCGGGCTCGTGAACGCGGGCTGTTCCTGCGCGATGCTGTCCGCATGGGCGCACAACTGGGCGACTACGCCATCCGCATTGCGGTGAAGGACTCTGAGACGAATCATCGCGCATTGGACGTGCTGCGCGAGATCACGTCAGCGCCGCATCACTCCACGTAAAGAAATCGGTTCGAGCTGCACAGCACCTGGCACAGACTCGCGAGCGCTTCCTGCGGCGGGTTGGGCACGACGCCTTTCGGATGCTGGATGTCGTGGTGATACTGGGTGAGCGATTTGGTCTGCTCGTCGAGGTAGGCGAGGCAGCGCTGAACATCGGCGGGTTTGGCGGGCTGGCTGTAAAGAAGCTCCCAGGCGCGCCTGACTTGCTGCTCGCGGCTGTTTGGCGTGGAGGCTTCGAGTTGCTTCGCAAGACGCAGGGAGTTATCGAGCACGAAGACGTCGTTCATCAAAAGCAGCGATTGCGGAGCAACAGTGGTCTGGGCGCGCAGCTCGCAGTTCGGCTGCATCGCGGGTGCATCGAATGTGTCGAGGATGGTCACCGGCTTGCTGCGGCGCACCTGGATATAGATCGAGCGGCGGAAATCATTCGCGCCTGCGCTCTCGACCTTGTGGCTGGTAATCGTGCCCTTGTCGATGCCAGCGATCACGCGGCCCTGCGGATCAATGCCGATGCTGCTCGGTGGGCCGTAGCTGGACTCGACCAAAGCATCCGTCACCGCGAGCATGGAGTCGCGCAGCGTCTCGGCATCCAGGCGGCGCACCTTGAAGCGAGCGAAGAGTTTGTTGTCGGGATCGACGTTCTGCGAGGCAGCGTTGGTCGATGACTGGCGATAGGTGCTGCTGAGCATGATGGCGCGATGCAGCGGCTTGAGCTTCCAGCCGCCTTTCACAAACTCATCGGCGAGCCAGTCGAGCAACTCGGGGTGCGTGGGGCGATCGCCATGCGTGCCGAAGTCGCCGGGCGTGTTCACGATGCCGCGGCCCATGTGGTTCATCCAAAAGCGGTTCACCAGCACGCGGGCGACCAGCGGATGATGACCGCTGGTGAGCCACTGCGCATAGGCAAGACGGCGACCACTCGATCCGGTGCTCACGCTCGCGGGCTTGAAGGGCTCGATTTGCGGCTTCGCCAGAATGCCGATCTCGCCAGGCGTGACGGGTTGCTTGGCCTGCTCGTGGTCGCCGCGGTAGAAGAGATTCGACGCGGGCGGTGTGCCCTTCACTTCCATGAGTGCCATGACGAAGCCTTCCACCGGCTTGGTCTCACGTAGATTCTTCGCCTCGGCCATCTTGGCATCGACGATGTCCTGCTTCTTCTTGTCGTAGAGATCGAGCGAATACGTGGCGAGCGCGGAAGGATACTTCTTGATGAGCGCCTTCTGCTCGGGCGTCTGCTTCGCCACCGGCGTGTCGCGTGCGACGCGGAAGGCTGCCTGCTCGGCCTCGGGCACCTTCTTGATTTCCACCTCGAAGATCTCGTCGAGGAACTTCTTGCTCATCGCGCGAGCTTCCGCCTCGATCTCCTTCGCCTTGGCTTCGATGTCGGCGGCCTTCTTCCGATCTTCAGGCGAGTAGAGCGAATACATGCGGTTCGCGGGTGTGCGCCAGGACTGCCAGTTGTAGGCGGGATCAAAGACGGCGCGCAGCTTGTAGTAATCGGCCTGCGTGATCGGATCGTGACGATGATCATGGCACTGCGCGCAGCCCACCGTGAGCCCAAGCAGCGAGGACGACAGCACCTTCATCTCCTCGGCAATGACTTGGTTCGCCGCCAGCTTCGGGTCCGCCGGCGCATCGCCGGTGCCATCCGGTGCCATGCGCAGAAAGGCGGTGGCGATGAGTTGATCGCGACGCTTGTCATCCAGCACGGCGGCCTGGAAGTCACCGTGCGTCGCGCCCGCGAGTTCATCGCCCGCGAGCTGCTCCTGAATGAACTGGTTCCACGGTTTGTCCTCGTTCAATGAACGAATGACGTAGTCGCGATAGCGCCACGCCTGCGGGCGTTCGGAGTCGGCCTCGGACGAACCATTCGAGTCCGCGTAGCCCACGACATCCAGCCAATGCCGCGCCCAGCGTTCGCCGTAGGCCTTTGATCCGAGCAAGCGTTCGACGAGGTTTTCATACGCGAGCGGTGACTTGTCTTCGACAAAGTTCGTCACTTCCTCCGGTGTCGGCAGCAAGCCAGTGAGATCAAGCGTCACACGACGAATCAGTGTGCGGCGATCCGCCTCGGGTGCCGGGGTGAGCTGCTTGTCGATGAGTTGCTTCAGCACGAAGGCGTCGATCGGATTGCGAACCTCGAACCTGGGATTGGAAACCTTGGGCACCGCCGGGTGCTTCACCGGCTGGAAACTCCAGAAGTCGCGATCTTCATCCGCGATTAGCGGACCGGGTGCGAGCGTCATTGGCTCAGTCTTCGCGGTCCTTGCTCCTTGCTTGATCCACTCTTCGATGACGGCGATCTCGGCTTCGCCCAGCGGTTTGCCTTTCTTCGGCATCTCGCCGCTGCGCACGATGTGCACGAGCCCGCTCTTTGCGGCGTCGCCGGGAGCGAGCATTGCGGCGCCGTCGTCCATTTTCTTGTCCATGAAGCGCCGCAGCCGAAGATCGACACCGCCCTTCGGCTTCTCCTCCTCGCCGTGGCAGTGCGTGCAGTGCGTCTTCAAAATCGGGCGCACGTCCTTCTCGAACGTGAGCACGGCTTCGCTGCGTGCAGACACGGCGAGACCGAGCAAGGCGATTGGAATCAGCTTCATTTGGGGTGCGAAACCTACGATCTTGTGACGGGAGTTTTTGCGGTGGAAAGTAGACCCTGGCGAGAGCGTTTCCCCTGGCCGTGACGACGCGCCCTGACTGCCCTCTCCTCGTGCTGGTTCTGCTGGCGACGAGTCTGTCGAATGGGTTGGCAAACGACCCCCTTTTCGATGAGCAGGTGTGGGCGAAGGTCGCGTCTCAGGAGTGCCTGAAGTGCCACAAGGCAGGCGGCGATGCGGAGGACAGCGACTTCATTCTGACAGATCCTTCGAAGGTGCTCGGCGATGCTCGCGATGAGGCGATGCGGAGCAATCGCGCGGCGTTCATGGAGATGGCGCGCAAGGGAGAAGGTGACGAGTCGCGTCTGCTGCTGAAGGCGCAGGGCAAGCTGAAGCACAAGGGCAAGGCCGTGCTCAAGCCGGACTCGGCGGGCTTCCGCATCCTCGCGGACTTCGTGAAGCGCGTGACGGCTCCTGCGAAGCCGGTCGAAGTCGCCGAAGACAAGAACGCACCGCCGTTCTTCGACGGCATTGTCATGCTGGATGATCGCTGCTTGCTGCGACGCGCGAGATTGTCTCTGACAGGCCGGCTTCCGACTGATGACGAACTCGCCCGCGTCAAGCGCGAGGGCTTGAAGGCGATGCCCGCGATCCTCGATTCGCTTTTCAAAGAAGACGCGTTCTACGACCGGCTGCGCGAGGGCTTCAACGACATCTTCCTCACGCTCGGCATCGACGGCAACGCGGACGCGACGGTGCTCGCGTATGAGCACTTCGAGAAGACCCGACTGTGGTATCAGAAGGAGAAGTTCGAGGAGATCGCCGATGCGAAGGAACGCCAGCAGGCTAAATACCGCATCGCGCGGGAGTATCGCGAGGCGCTGCTTGGCGAGCCGATGAAGCTCATCGAGCACATCGTGCGCAACGACCGTCCGTTCACCGAACTCGTCACCGCTGACTATATCATAATGACGCCCTACACGTCGCGTGGCTACGGCATGTTCGATCAGATCAAAGATCGGTTCAAAGACGTCAAGGATCCGTTTGAATACATCCCCGTGCGGCTCACCGCGCTGAAGGGACGCAGCCGCCAGACAGATCAAGAGTCAGCGAGCGGCTTCTATCCGCACGCGGGCATCCTCAGCACGTTTCAGTGGCTCACGCGTTATCCAACGACGGAGACGAATCGCAATCGCCTGCGCGCGCGCATGTATTACCAGCACTTCCTCGGCGTCGATGTGCTGGAACTTGCCGCACGCGTGACCGATGCCGCCGCGGTCACCGCGAAATACAAAGTGCCAACGATGGAGGCGAGCGAGTGCGTGGTGTGCCACAAGGCGCTCGATCCCATCGCGAGCTTGTTTCAGGACTACTGGAAGTTCGCGGCGGAGGGTGTGTATAGCCGACGCAAAGACGGGTGGTTTGAAGATATGTTTCAGGCGGGCTTCGAAGGCGAGGACATGCCGGCAAACGAACGCTGGCGTTCGCTGCAATGGCTCGGCGAGCGAACGGCTAAAGACCCTCGCTTTGCCGTCGCGATGGTGGAGCACGCCCACTACATCCTCACCGGGCGCAAGGCGCTGCTGTCGCCGAAAGATCTTGACGATCCGCTCTACAACGCAAAGCGCCGCGCCTACGCTGAGCAACGCAAGCAAACCGAGGCGATCGCCACCCGCTTCGCGAAGAACGGCTTCAACTTCAAAGCCGTGCTGAAGGACTGGATCATGAGCGACTTCTACCGCGCGGATGCGGTGGCCTCTGTCGCTGCCAATCCTGCGCGCCGCACCGAACTCGACGATGTCGGCCTCGCGCGCTTGCTTTCGCCCGAGCAGCTCGACCGCAAGATCGAAGCCGTGTTTGGCGAAGGCTGGCGCAAGCTGCACAACGGCGACGGCGGACTCGGCATGCTTTACGGCGGCATCGATTCCAAGGAAGTCACCGAGCGCGCCACCGACCCCAGCGGCGCGATGGGTGCGATCATGCGCACGATGGCGAACGACGTGGCCTGCAAGAACACCGCCCGTGATTTCGAGCGACCGAACGTCGAGCGGCTCTTCTTCCGCAACATCGAACCCGACGTCGTGCCTGGCACAGTGGAGACCGATGCAATGATCAAACACACCATTGCGCATCTGCACGAACGAGTGCTCGGCCGCTACGACCGCGAGGACTCCGCCGAAGTCGCGCGCACGTTCCGCCTGTTCACCGGCATCCTCGACGAAGCAAAGCAGAAGCGCCGCGAGGAGCAGGAGAACTACTCCTGCCGCCCCGATCCCGACCACGCCCGCGTCGCCGATCCGCACTACACCATCCGCGCGTGGCGTGCAGTGCTCACGTATCTGCTGCGCAGGCAGGAGTTCCTTTATGAATGACAAACGCCGCGACTTTCTGAAGCTCTTCTCGCTGGCCGGACTCGGCATCGCGGCACCACGCACCTTGCACGCGGAGACGAAAGAGACGCCGCCCTACGCGGGGCCATTCTATGTCGTATTCAACGCCTCGGGCGGATGGGACACGACTTATCTGATGGACCCGAAAGGCATCGACGGCATCAACCGCTTGTATCAAGAGGGCGACATCCTCACGCAGGGTGCGCACAAGTTTGCGCCGACTGACAAATCGAAGGACGGCGGCATGAGCAACGAGGAGTTCTTCAAGGAGTTCGGCAACGAGCTGCTCGTCTTCAACGGCCTCGATTACTCGGTGAACAATCACTCGCCAGGCGCGCGCTACATGGCCACGGGCAAGCTCGACAGCCTGGCATATCCGACCTTCGCGGCGCTCGTCGCAGCGTGCAAAGGCCCCACATGCCCGCTGTCCTTTCTCACCTTCGGCAACTACTCGAACACTGGCAACCTCGTCGCCATGTCGCGCGTGCCGTATTTGCCGTCGCTGAAGAAGGTCGCGCTCGCCGATCACATCGAAGGCAACGAACGCTCGCCGTATCACGATGACTTTGTGTTGGATCGCATCGAACAAACGCTCGCCGATGCGCACAGCGAGACATCGCAGCAGCCGCGTCTGCCACGAATCGAACGCGCGGAGAACATGCTCTACGCGGCGCAGGTGAACTCGAAGGCGTTGCAACGTGTGGTGCCGTTCATTCCGAAGTCGATCCCGAAAGAACGTATGGCGCAGCAGGCCGAAATCGCGCTCGCGTCATTCGCTGCGGGCGTTTGCGTGTCCGCGAATCTCACCATTGGCCAGTTCGACAGCCACGCGAACAACGACCGCGATCAGATGAAGCTCATCCCCGAGTTCCTCCAAGGCATCACGTATTTCATCCGCCGCGCCGAAGAGTTGAAACTGCGCGAGAAGCTCGTCGTCATTGTGCAGAGCGAGATGGGCCGCACACCGACCTACAATGGCGGCAATGGCAAGGACCACTGGAGCATCGGCAGCGTGATGTTCCTCGGCCCCGGCATCAAAGGCAACCGCGTGATCGGCGCGACCGATGCGAAGCAGTTCGCGCGCACTGTGAATGCCCAAACGCTCGCGCTCGATGACAAGGGCATTCGAGTTCGCCCGGAACATGTGCACGAGGCGCTGCGTCAATTCGCCGGCATTGATCAGCACGCGCTGGCGAAGAAGTTTCCGCTTGGCGTGAAGAGCGGCGAGCTATTGAAAGGCTTCTGGGGGTGATCTTCTACTCCACGGCCACTTTCACGACCACCTTGCGCACTTGCTCCGGCTTGTCCCACTCGATGCATGGTGCGTGCGCGTCCTGCGGCCAAAGGATGGCGAAGTGTCCGGCGCTCACGCGCAGCGGTGTGGTGTCCGGCACTAGCTTCCACAGCGCCGCGTCTTTGTCGTCCGAGTAGGCCATCGTCTCTTCCTTCATGCTGGAAAGCGGCGCCCATAAGATGGTTTCACGACCGCTGTGGATGAATTGCACGTCGATGTATTTCCGGTGCGCCTCGAAGAGCGCCTTCTCCTGCGGCTTCGTGTCGTAGGTTTGCACAAGGGCGAAGCAATGGTCGCCATCGATGTCGTGGCGTCCGATGGCTTGCGTGCCGTCAAAGTTGCGGAGCCATGCGAAGGTCATCGCGAAGCGCGAGTTCAGCGATTCATAGCGGGCGGAGTTGTCGAGTGTGTCGAGAGTCATGAGACCTTCGATACACACCGCTGCTCGCGCGGCAACACGCCAGTGCCGTGCGGGAGCCCCGGCTCAATTCAGATACCGGAACTCCGCGCTGCCGAACAAGCTTTGACAGAAGGCGCTTAGCGCCATGCTTTGTGCTTCCTTCCTTGCTTGTTCCGATCCTTTGCCTTTGAGATACTGGTCGGTGAAGCGTTGGAAGAACGTGCGTGCTGCCTGGCCTTCATCCGGGGACGGGGAGCGACCATAGGCCAGTTCCCAGGCTTTCACGAAGCGGTCCTGAGGAGCCTTCACCTCCATGGCGCCGATGCGTCTGGCGAATGCGTCCGCGAGCGCGAGGGACTGGGGATTGTTCATCAAGTAGAGCCCCTGCGAGGGAACGTTGGTGGAGTCCCGCTGACCGTTGACCAGGGATGCATCCGGAAAGTCAAAGAGCGACAGCGCCTCCGGAATCTGATCGCGAATGATCGGCAGATACACGCTGCGGTAATTGTTGTTGGAGTTCAGCACCTCGGTGAAGAGGGCGATCAAACCCTGGCGGCCATCGCCCGCGCGAGCGACCGGAGAGCCATCCACGGGATAAAGATTCAGCGTGCCGGCCACCGCCAGCATGGAGTCGCGAATGGCCTCGGCATCCAGGCGGCGTTTGCTCATGCGCCAGTGCAGGTGATTGTCCGGATCCACCGCGTAGTTCGCTTCATTGTTTTGGGAACTCAGCTGGTAGGTGCGGGTGAGCATGATTTCTTTGATCATGCGCTTGATGCTCCAGCCATTCTCTACAAAGCGAACCGCCAAATGATCGAGCAGAGCTTGATTGGTAGGTGCCATGCCCTTCGTGCCGAAGTTGTCTGGAGTCTGCACGATGCCTTCGCCGAAAAGATGAAGCCAGATGCGGTTGGCCATCACACGGGCGGTGAGCGGATTGTCTTTGCTGGCGATCCACCATGCCAGGTCGAGCCGGCCGCTGCCTTCGCCGATGCTCAGCGGCTCGCCTTCAGAGCAGAGCACCTCGACCAGACCGCGTGCGACTACGGTAGTGGTCTCCTGATTGGGATCACCACGCAGCATGATGGGTGAGTTCACCGGTGACCGCTTGTCGAACGTGCCCATCACCAGCGTGCGGGGCGTGCCGTCATCACGAAAGAGCTTCTCGTCGCCGCTCGCCTGGGAGGCGCGATCCTGAGCCTGGCGTATCCTCTGGAAATCAGCCGCGGGATCATTTTTGCCACCCTTGCGGCGCAGTTCTGCCACCATGGCCAGAGATTCACGCTGCGCCTGCTGGGCTTCCTCAGCGCGCTTCTTCAGAGTCGCCACTTCGCCCGGCGTGATCTTCGCCAGAGACTTTGTCAGTCCGGCGTCGTCACCCAGCTCGATGAGGTCGGAGGGATGATTGTTTTGCAGCTGACGGTGCGTGCCATAAAGCGTGTCCGTGCTCAGGAATATCCCGGCCAGAGCATAGTAGTCGCGCTGGGCGACGGGGTCGAATTTGTGATCGTGGCAACGCGCACAGGCGATGGTCAGCCCGAGCATGGCCTGCGACACCGCGTCGATTTGTTCGTCCACCAGATCCATGCGGAACTGCTTGGGATCGCGTTGATTGTGCGATTTCGCGCCGATCGCCAGGAAGCCGGTGGCGACGATTTGCTCGCCCTGCTGCCGGGGATCTTGATACTTCAACAGATCACCCGCGATCTGCTCTTTGACGAACTGGTCATAGGGCTTGTCCTTGTTAAAGGATTCGATCACGTAGTCGCGATATCGCCATGCATGCGGGTAGAGGATGTTTGTTTCCTTCCCGCTGGATTCCGCGTAGCGGGCCACGTCCAGCCAGTGCCGGCCCCAGCGTTCCCCGAAACGCGGCGAGTCCAGATACATCTCGATCACATTCTTCACTGCGTTTGGCGACGTGTCGGAAAGGAAGGCATTGATCTCATCCGGGGTGGGGGGCAGTCCGGTCAAATCGAAGGCGATGCGGCGAATCAACGTGCGGCGATCGGCATCCGCTACGGGCTTGAGGCCTTTGGCCTCGAGTCCGGCGAGCACATGCCGGTCAATGTCGTCTCGTGCCCAGGTGCTGTCCTTGGTGGCGGGCGCGGCCGCCTTTACGGGCTTTTGAAAGGCCCAGAACTTGCGTCCTTCTTTCACGTCAATCTTTGATTTTGGTGCTTCGGCAATCGGCGCCGACTCGCGCGGGTCAGGTGCGCCCATCTCGATCCACTTCTTGAAGTTCGCGACGACATCATCCGGCAGCTTCTGCTTCGGCGGCATCTGCATGTCGTCATCTTCCCAGGTCATCGCGACATAGATGGAGGAGGCCATTGGCTTGCCCGCGACGATGCCGGGCTTGCGCGATTCACCGCCGCGCAGCGTTGCATCCTTGGTGTCCAGAGTAAGGCCGCCTTTGCGCTTCTGATCCTTCGCGCTGTGGCACTTGTAGCAGGCATCAGCCAGCACCGGACGGATGTTCTTTTCAAAGAAGGCCGTCTGCTCCGGGGTGATGTCGGCAGCCAGCAGGGTGCCGGCGGTCAGCAGGAGCGGAGCGAAGGAGGCAAGGAGTTTCATGGACGTGCGGTTGTGGAAATGGGATGCCGCCATTAACCAAGCTGCCGCGGTTTGGTTGCGTGCCAGGCTGTGAGTTTGCTATCGACGCAAGACCGGCGGCCAGCTAGCCTCGATTTTTCAACCACTTGTCGCATGTCTCCCTTCCTCGCTGAACTCATGGGCACCGCGCTGTTGATCCTTCTGGGCGATGGCGTCGTTGCAAACGTCGTATTGAAACAAACGAAAGGCAATGGCGGCGGACTCATCGCCATCACCACCGGCTGGGCGTTCGCCGTCGCGATCTCCGTGTATGCCTTCGGCAATTTCAGTGGCGGACATTTCAACCCGGCGGTCAGCGTCGCGATGGCCAGCATCGGCAAGCTCGCCTGGGCCGACGTTCCCACCTACATAGCCGCGCAGTTCATCGGCGCGATCATCGGTGCCACGCTGGTGTGGCTCGCGTATCTGCCGCACTGGTCCGTCACCGAGTCGAAGGCCGACAAACTCGGCGTTTTCAGCACCGCTCCGGCGATTCGCGGCACGGTCGGCAATCTGATCTCGGAAGTGATTGGCACGATGGTGCTGGTGCTCGGCGCGCTGGCGATCTCTCATCACTTCAACAACGACAAAGGCTGGGCGGGTGGCGCAGGGCCGATGCTGGTCGGTGTGATCGTGTGGTCGATCGGTCTGAGCCTCGGCGGCCCGACGGGCTATGCGATCAATCCCGCGCGCGATCTGGGTCCGCGCATCGCGCACGCGATCCTGCCCATATCGGGCAAAGGCGGCAATGACTGGGGCTATTCGTGGATACCTGTCATCGGGCCGATCATCGGTGGTATCCTTGCGGCGCTGTTGTTCCAGGCGTGCTGGCATTGAAACGCTCCAACCCATACTGATCATGAAACACATCCTCGCCCTCGATCAAGGCACCACCAGCTCCCGCGCGATCATCTTTGATGCGTCGGGCAAACCGGTGGCCGCCGCGCAGAAGGAACACAGACAAATCTATCCGCAAGCAGGCTGGGTCGAGCACGATGCAGACGAGATCTGGACGAATCAACGCGACGTCGCCATCGAAGCGCTCGCCAAGGCGGGCCTCACGGCGAAGGATATCGCTGCCATCGGCATCACGAACCAGCGCGAGACCAGCGTGGTGTGGGATCGGGCGACCGGCAGGCCGATTGGCAATGCAATCGTGTGGCAGGATCGACGCACGGCGGACACCTGTTTGGTGATGAAGGCCGGCGGCAAAGAAGCGATGTTTACCGAGCGCACCGGCTTGCGGCTCGATCCGTATTTCAGCGGCACGAAGTTGAAATGGATGCTGGATCATCACGATGGCGCGCGCTCCAAAGCAGCAAGCGGAGGACTGGCGTTCGGCACCATCGACACGTGGCTGATATGGAAACTCACGGGTGGCAAAGTGCACGTCACCGATGCGACGAACGCCTCGCGCACGCTGCTGCTGAACATCCACACGGGATCGTGGGACAATGATTGCCTGGCTGCGCTCGACGTGCCGGGAGCCATGCTGCCGACGGTTTGCGACAGCAGTGCGGTGGTTGGCGAGGTCAGTGCGGTGAAGGAACTCGCCGGTATTCCGATCGCAGGCATCGCGGGCGATCAGCAAGCGGCGCTGTTCGGTCAGGCATGTTTTGAGTCTGGCATGGCCAAGAACACCTACGGCACCGGATGCTTTCTTTTGATGAACACGGGCACCAGCGCGGTCCCTTCAAAGAACAATCTGCTGACAACGATCGCGTGGCAGCTCGGCGGTGTGATCGAGTATGCGCTGGAAGGATCGGTTTTCATCGGCGGCGCGGTGATTCAGTGGCTGCGCGATGAGATGCAGATGATCCGCAGCGCGCCTGAGTGCGATGAACTCGCGGCCTCGGTGGCGGACGCGAACGGCATGTTCCTGGTGCCCGCGTTCGCCGGCCTCGGTGCGCCGCATTGGGACCCGTATGCACGCGGCGCGGCCTTTGGCATGACCCGCGGCACAGGCCGCGCGCACTTCTGCCGCGCGGCGCTCGAAAGCATCGCGTTGCAGAGCGCGGACCTGATTCATTGCATGGAGAAGGATTCGGGCATCGCGCTCAAAGAGCTGCGCGTGGATGGCGGTGCATCGCGCAGTGCGCTCTTGATGCAAATCCAGTCTGACTTGTTGCAACGAGATGTCGTGCGTCCGCAATGCGTGGAGACGACAGCGCTAGGTGCTGCGTATCTGGCTGGTCTTGCGACCGGTGTCTGGAAGGATCGCACGGAGATCGCCCGGCAGTGGAGTGTCGATGCGCGTTTTCAAGCGCAGCGCGGCGCCGGCGAAATGACTGAACTCCAGCGCGGATGGAAGAAGGCCGTCGAACACAGCAAGGGCTGGATCGACGGCTAAGCCGCACTCACACGTATTCGGCGAGTTTTTTCAGATAGTCGAAGCTGTAGAGGCCGGTGTTGTGTCCGTCGCTGAAATCGAACTGCACCGCGTAGCCACCGATCACACGCCAGCCTCTGACGGTGACGCCCGGGTATGAGGTCTGGTCGCTGCCGCCGATGCGATTGCCCAGCAGATCGCGTTCGCCCGTGTTTTCGGCGCTGGGCGAGCACGCGCGCAGGCGCTCCATCGGGTAGTAAGTCTCCGAACCATCACTCCAGGCGATGGCGATTTCATTGCCGATGGCGGCGATGTTTGCGGGGGTGATCATGTGGCGCGCGAATGGAATCGATACGTGGGCCGGGGGGAGGCGCAACAGTAGAGGTTCTTCCACGTATCAGGGAGATGCGTCCTGGTCTCGTAATCGTGATTCTTGCAACTGGCAGTGTTTGTCCGGCCCCTGCGGCCGTGGACTTCTCGCATCAAATCGTGCCCATCCTCAAAGAGCACTGCGCGGAGTGTCACACCGGCGACAAAAAGAAGGGCGGGCTGTCGATGAATGACCGCGCCAGTTTGTTGAAGGGGAGCGAGAATGGCGAGGTCGTGGCTCCTGGGCACGCTGCTGACAGCACCTTCGTGAAAGTGCTGCTGTCTCACGACCCGGATGAACAGATGCCGCCGAAAGGCGCACGATTGTCCGCAGAGAAGGTTGCCGTGCTGAGAGCGTGGATTGATGAAGGGCTGGTGTGGGAGGAGGGGTTCGCATTCAAGAAACCCGCCTACGAGCCGCCGCTGAAGCCCCGGCGTGTGGTGCTGCCTGCTGCGGTGGACGGGCGGACGAACCCGGTCGATTGCCTGATCGATGCCTATCTGGCGAAACATCGTGTTGAGCGTCCCGCGCCAGTCGAAGATGCCGTGTTCTTGCGCCGCGTGTATCTGGACCTCATCGGATTGCTGCCCACAGCGTCACAGGTGGATGCGTTCGCCGCGGACAAGTCGCCTGATAAGCGGGCAAAGCTGGTGAAGGCGCTGCTCGCCGACGACATCAGTTACGCGGAGCACTGGATGACGTTCTGGAATGATCTGCTGCGCAACGATTACGGCGGCGCGGGCTTCACCACGGGAGGGAGAAAGCAGATAACGCGCTGGCTTTACCAGTCACTGGTGGAAAACAAGCCCTTCGATCAGCTCACGCGTGAACTGATCGCCCCGCCCACGGACGAAAGCCGTGGCTTCATTGACGGCATCAAATGGCGCGGAGATGTAAGCGCGGGCCAGACGGTGGAGATCCAGTTCGCGCAGAGCGTGGGCCAGTCCTTCCTGGGCATCAATCTGAAATGCGCATCCTGTCATGACAGCTTCATCGATCGCTGGAAGCTGGACGAAGCCTATGGGCTGGCTGCGATCTACTCGACACGGGAACTCGACGTAGCGCGTTGCGACAAGGCGACGGGGCGCAAGGCGAAGGCCTCGTGGCTGTTTCCCGAAATTGGTCAGGTGGCTGCGGATGCGTCACAGCCGGAGCGTTTGCAGCAGCTTGCGGCGCTCATGACGCATCCGGACAACGGGCGTGTGACGCGCACGATCGTGAACCGCCTCTGGCATCGCCTCATGGGCCGCGGCATCGTGCATCCGCTGGATGCCATGCAGACGGAGCCGTGGGATGCCGATCTGCTGGACTGGCTGGCTGTCTATTTGTCTGATCATCATTACGATCTGAAGGCGGTGCTTGAGGTGATCGCCACCTCGCAGGCCTACCAGTCGAGAGTGCAAGTCGTGGCCAAGGGCGCTGATGATCGCGGCTACGTGTATGCCGGTCCGCGTGCGAAACGGCTGACCGCGGAGCAGTTCGTCGATGCAGTTTGGCAGCTTACCGGGACTGCTCCGGCAAAGTTTGATGCGCCCGTGGTGCGGGCTAAAGTGGACGCCAGCGTGGCTGCCGCCGTGAAACCAGCCGGGCGGTGGATTTGGGGAGATTCAGCGAAGGATGGCAAGGCACCGCCGTCCGGGGAGACCATCGTATTGCGGAAACAATTCTCGTTAGCCAAAGGCATCGATCGCGCTGTGGCGGCGATTACGTGCGACAACGCCTATGAGCTTTACGTGAACAACCGGCGCCTCTCCCAGGGGGATAATTGGGAGCATCCGGCCGCCGTCTCGCTGACGAGTGCGCTCCGGCAGGGCGTGAACACCATTGTGGTGATCGCGACAAATGCCGGCAAGGGGCCGAATGTCGCCGGTCTCTACTTTGACGGCAGGATTCATCTGGCCGACGGCGCGGATGTCACGGTCGCCAGCGACGACACATGGAGCTGGTCTGACAAACTGCCCGTCCGGAAAGAGGGACGCATCGCTGACGCTGGAGAAACAAACTGGCGCCCGGCCACCGTGGTCAAGGCGCTGGCGGTGTGGTCGAAACGTGTGGAGTCAAAAGTGCCTGCTCTGCTGGCGCAGAACGTCGCCAGTGATCCGCGGATGATTCGTGCGTGCCTGATGAAGCTGGATTTGCTGACGCGAACACTCGGGCGTCCGAATCGAGAGCAGATCGTGTCGATGCGCCCGAACGAGCTGACCACGCTGGAAGCCATCGATCTCGCCAACGGGCAGGGGCTTGCATCGCTGCTGGAAAAGGGTGCGCCGAAGCTTCTGGAGGCGAGCCGGGCCGACGCCCGGGTGCTGATCACGCTCCTGTTCAAATCGACGCTCGCGCGCGCCCCCGGTGCCAGCGAACTCGCGGACATGCTGGCGGCGATCGGAGACAAGCCCGATGAGCGCAGTGTCCAGGATGCCCTGTGGGCGATTATTATGATGCCTGAGTTTCAACTGGTGCGCTGACAAACGTAAATAGTCTTTGAAGAACATGAACTCTGATCTCGACACCTCTGTGCCCGAAGCCATCGCGCGGCGCGACTTCATCAAAAAGCTCGCCGCGGCAGGCACAGCTGCCTGGATGACGGGTGAACCGCAGGCCATCTGGGCGAAAACAGGCGAGCGCGTGCAGCAGCCGACAGCGAAGGCAGACGCCTGCATCGTGCTGTGGATGGCAGGTGGCATGGCTGCGCCTGACACGTTTGATCCGAAGCGTTACTCGCCCTTCAAGGTCGGTCTGCCAGTCAAGGACATGCTGAGCACGTTCCCCGCGATCGACACGGCGGTGGACAACATCAAGATCTGCCAGGGGCTGGAGAACATCGCGCAAGTGATGGATCGCGCCACGCTGATCCGCAGTGCCGTGCAACCCGACCTGGGCAGCATCCTGCACTCGCGTCATCAGTATCATTGGCACACCGGGTATGTCCCGCCCCAGACGGTGGCGTGCCCGCATATCGGCGCATGGATGGCGAAGGTGCTCGGACCGCGCAACAAAGTCATGCCCGCGTTCGTCAACATCGGCCAGAGGCTGGAAGGCATCGGTGAAAGCGAGGAACTGAAGGCCTTTACCACCGCCGGCTTCTTCGGCAGCGAGTTCGGGCCGATGAATCTGCCCTATCCCGAGGACGCCGCGCAGTCGGTGCGGCCGCCGAAAGGCATGGATGCGAGCCGTTTTGCAAATCGAGACAAGCTCTTCCGCAAGCTCGTCGATCGCAGTCCGCAGCGGGACTACATGAGCGACTACCAGCAGGAGTCGCTGCTGCGGTCGATGGATAACGCCTACCGCCTGTTGAACTCGAAGGAGCGTGAGGCTTTCGACATCACGCTGGAGCCGAAGGACAGCTACGCGAAATACGACACCGGACGCTTTGGCCGCGGCTGCCTGCTGGCACGCCGGTTGGTCGAGGCTGGCGCACGCTACGTGGAAGTGACCACGGAGTATGTGCCTTTCCTCTACTGGGACACGCACAAGGACGGCCACGAAACCGTGGAGAAGATGCACAAGGAAATCGACATGCCCATTGCCACCTTGATCCGCGATCTGGAGCAGCGCGGTCTGTTGGAACGCACGCTGGTTATCATCGCCAGTGAGTTCAGCCGCGATGCTCTGATGGAGGGCAAGCCTGGCTCTAATGCGAACGATCAAACGACCTTCAAAGTCGATGCTCTTGCCGAGTCAAAGCACTACGGCCTGCACCGCCACTTCACTGGCGGCACCAGCGTGGTGATGTTCGGTGGGGGCACGAAGCGCGGCCATCTCCATGGTGCCACCGCGCCGGAGCGCCCGCTGGTCGCCATTGAGAATCCGGTGAGCATCGAGGACCTGCACGCGACGATCTTTACTGCGATGGGCATCAGCCCGAAAACTGCATTCGACATCGAAGGCCGTCCGTTCTATGCGACCATCGATGGCAAGGGCAATCCTGTCGCCGACATCTTTGCGTGAGCCGGGGCGCCATCGCGCCTTCATGCGATGATCTTCGATGCCACTGTGCCGCCGACGTTCGTCAGCCGGAAACTTCTGCCGCCGTAAGCGAATGTAAGCCGCGTGTGATCCAGTCCCAGCAGGTGCAGGATGGTCGCGTGCCAGTCGTGAATGTGCATGGGATCAAGGACTGCTTTGTGTCCCACGTCATCCGTGGCGCCATACGCCATGCCTCCCCGCACCCCGCCGCCGGCCATCCAGATGGTGTAGCCTTTGTGATTGTGATCACGACCATCACCGCTTTGTGCATAGGGCGTGCGTCCGAACTCGCCCGCCCAGACGACGAGCGTGTCCTGCAGCATGCCCCGTGATTTTAGATCGGTCAGCATCGCGGCGATCGGCCGGTCGGTCCCGCTGCAGCACGTGGCAAGCTGTTCGCGCAGGCGGTTGTGATGATCCCAGTTCACTGGAGATGCGATCTCGATGAAACGGACGCCTGCCTCGGCCAGTCGCCGTGCGAGCAGACACTGACGTGCGAACTGATCCTTCCCCTCACCAATGCCGTATAACTGGAGCGTGGATTTTGATTCTCCGCGTAGATCGAGCACGCCGGGCACTTCCGTCTGCATTCGAAATGCCAGCTCGAAGGATTCGATCGCGCCTTCGATCTGCCGGTCAAAGCCGTCCCTGGCCATCTTGTGTTCGTTCAGTTCGCGGATCAGATCGATTTGCGAGCGCTGGGTTTTGAGAGGCAGTTGCGGCTCGATGTTTTTCATCGGCGGCCCGGGAGCCACATCCTTCTTCAGCAGCGCCGCATACAGTTCCGGGAGCTGCGAACCGCCGATTTTCGTGCCCTGACAGATGGCTGGCAGAAACGCGCTGCCGTAATTCTGCGCGCCGCCATTGTCGGCTGGAGGATTCAGAGTGATAAAGCCCGGCAGGTTTTCGTTCTCAGTGCCGAGTCCGTAGAGAGTCCATGCACCGAGCGATGGCCTGACGAACTGAAAGCTC
>WBZU01001340.1_pt1 | contig 18634 bp, 20 predicted proteins | sample 5204311 | NCBI WGS metagenome assembly WBZU01 (sample SAMN12344359, study PRJNA552823) | activated sludge metagenome | biome: Activated sludge suspended growth; feature: Nitrification reactor; material: Wastewater; isolation source: activated sludge from nitrification reactor of wastewater... | reverse complement strand
GATAAATGGTGGCGGCAGCATGATTGGACAAGCCTGGGCCATAAACTCGAAACCATTTTCTGTGGCGGCGCGACGCGATCCGCCAGCGTCCGCAATGGCCTCGACGCTGCGGCGACGGCGGCCGACGACGAAGACTGGGTGCTGGTGCATGATGCTGCGCGTCCCTGTCTTGCGCAGGCGATGTTGTCGGCCCTTTGCGACGAACTCGCCGACGATCCCGTCGGCGGCCTTCTCGCGGTGCCGGTGGCGGACACGCTGAAACGCGCCGACGCCGAGCGACGTGTGGCCGGTACCGAGCCACGCGACGGCCTGTGGCAGGCGCAGACGCCGCAGATGTTTCGTTACGGCCTGTTGACCCGGGTCCTGGTCGAACCGCTCGCCGGCACCGATGAGGCGTCGGCCGTCGAAGCCGCCGGTTTCAGGCCGAAGCTGGTGCAGGGTGACGCCAGCAACCTCAAGGTCACTTATCCGGTCGATCTGCGACTGGCGGAACTGATCCTGCTGGCGAACATACAGGCGGGCCAGTGATCCGCATCGGACAAGGTTGTGATATCCATGCGCTGGTTCCGGGACGCAAGCTGATCCTCGGCGGCGTCGACATTCCGCATGCCTGCGGCCTGCTCGGCCATTCCGACGCGGATGCGCTGCTGCACGCGATCACCGACGCCCTGCTCGGCGCCGCTGCGCTGGGTGACATCGGTCGTCATTTTCCCGACACCGATGCCCGCTATCGGGGTGCCGACAGTCGGCAGTTACTGCGCGCGACGCTGGCGCTGCTGACGCAGGCCGGCTGGCAAGTCGGCAATGTCGACGCGACGATCCTCGCAGAGCAGCCGAAGATGGCGCCGCACCTGCCGCAGATGGTCGCCAACATCGCTGCCGACCTGCGGTTGCCCGCAGGCTGTGTCAACGTCAAGGCCAAGACCGCCGAACGGCTGGGCTTTGTCGGCCGCGGCGAAGGTATCGCGACCGAGGCGGTGGTGCTGATCTGCCGGGGGGCTTGAGCGCTATCAACCCGTCCTGGACGGTGCACAAGGGTCTGGCACATGGAGTCTTGCCGTGAGGCATCCCCCTCCATCGGATGGCGACGCATACCACCATCGCTTGCCCGAGGCTTCAGTTGCCGAAAGGCGTCAGATGTTCGATCTGCCGCCGTTGCGCTTCGAGGTCACGGAGCCTTTGGTTCTGGCTCCGCAGTGCGCCTGCGGCAAGATTGGCCTCGGCGAGTTTCCTCCCGGCATGTCTGCGCCGGTGCAATACGATTCGGCGGCCATGGCGGCTGCGATTCATCTCACGCACTACCCCATGATGCCGGGGCAATGCACGGCGGCGTTGAGGGGCGATTTCTTTGGCCTGCCGATGGCTGAGGCGATGGTGCTGACCTACGTTTTCGAAGTACCCGGACCAACCTGGGCCGGCGGCATGATCGACCTGCCGGTGACGGCCTGTCACGAGGTCAACGAACGGGGCAGTCCATTACCCATGCCACGCATCGCAATCTGGCGCTTCGCCACTGATCACAACGTCCCCTTCACCCACAGCCGGACAAGCCGTTCGCATGGCCAAGGTTATTCACGTTAATTCGTACCAAACCATTTTTCGTAAATCCTCTGATACGTTCCATTCTCGCGCAGGATCAGCAAAGTACCGTTGACCTTCTTGCGCAACCGGCTGTCCTGCGGGAACACGAAACCCACATCATTCTTGTTGAACTCCGGGCCAACCATCGTCACCAGGCCCTTTCCCTCGTGAGTCGCATAATAACGCTGGCCTGCGGTGCCCAGAACTACAGCATCAACCTTCCGGTCCAGCAGGGCCTGATACATCCCTGCGGTTTCATGAAACTCCTGCACGACCGCGTTCTGTTCCTTGAGATAGGCCACTGCAGAACCGCCCAAGAGCGTGGCAACGCGCTTTCCGGGCAAGTCCTCCGGTCCGTTGATCGGGCCGCGGATTTGCTGCACGGTCAATGTCGCAGTCAGTTGCGCGGTATAGAGCGCGACGAAACTGATGCCGACAAACATCCAGAGTACGGAAAACGTTCGCGCGAGCCACTGGCGTGGCATTTGTTCCGCCTGCGTCAGGAGGGTCGAAGCCGCCCAATACATGGCACATAAAATGCCGGGGAAGTAGCGGTCTGTCGGAATCATCCCGTCCTGGTAGCGACGCTCGACGATCCAGACCACATGGCCGGCGGTTACGACGAACAGCAGGGCGACACCGAGCCAGGCAAGGGTCGTTTGCGAAAACAACAAGTCCAGCATGTTTTGCAGCGGTGAGGAGGGCACGGCCTCTCTGGTACCACGTACCATGATCTGCAGGCCCGTGTTCAGGATCGGATACGAAAAATCGAACTCGCGGTCGCGGTCGGATGTGTAAAACAGGCCGGAGACTGCAATCTCTGCCTGTCCCGCGCGCAAAGAATCGAGCACGGCCTTCACGTCGGGCGTCATCTGATAATCCGTCTGCACACCCAGGCGCGCCGTGATCTCCTTCCAGAGTTCGATGCTGAAGCCGGTAAGCTCCGCGTCATGCTCCATGACAAAGGGCGGCAGAATGAAGGTAGCCACTCGCAGTGGCGGATTCCCGCCCTGCGCCAAGGCCGAGCAACACAACAGCATCGTCAGCGACAACCAGGCGACCAGGCGCCTAAGCCTTGTCCGAGCGAGACACCCGCCTCCCGATGTCACCGGAAGACGGGAGGCGCAGATCTTGCCGGAGAGCGTAGAACTCCGGCCACGCCCGCTGAACGTGGAGTCGCAAAACCTGACTCAAGAAAATGGAGATCCTGAAGAGACTCCAGGTGCCGAGCGCCGGTGCGCCATGAAGGGTCGGAATGAGCTGGCTCGCCGTTGAAATGCCACCCATCGCGTACCCGGCGTCGACGCATCACGCTTCTTCGACGAAAACTTCCAGACGTCCCGCGAGAGCTGCCTCCCTGAGTGTCCTGTGGTCGCGTTCGCTCTGATCCGCGTAGGCCATTGCGAAATGGGTCAATGCGCGTGGGAAGACGTCGCCCGTGCCGATGTAGCCGGCGATTCTCGCCGCCTCGCCGGTGCAGGCGTGTGCCCGTGCCAGGGCACGGGCACAGAGGGCCGCGTATTGCAACAGGTCGGTCGGCGCGAGCAGTTCGATGGGAACCTTGACCTTCATGTCCTTGAGCTGGCGGATGTAGAAGTGCCGGTCCCCGCGAGCGGTCGTCCAGCCGAGAAACATGTCGCTCGCTGCCTGCATGATCCGGGCACCGACGACGACACGTTCGCCATGGTTGGCGTGCTCGCTCGGGCCGGCAAACGGCTCGAGGACCGAGGCGCGCGCCTCCTTGACCTGTAGGAAGATGGGATCCCGCTCTTCCGCCATCAACAGCAGCACGGCGCAGGCGGTGCCGACACTGCCGACGCCGACGACCTTGACCGCGATATCGACCAGATTGAACTGGTCGAGGATATGCCGCACGTGCTTGGGAACGGTCTTGAGATAAGCACCGAATGCTTTGCGCACATGTGCCATGACCTCATCGGGATCCTCGTTAGGAATGTGGTAGATCAGCGGCGGGTTGTCCTTGATCCGGATCTTGCCGCCCTCGCTGCTCACCATCTCAGGAAAATCGAACTCGGCCACGCTACGCGTGCGCGCTTTCGCCACGCGCTGTGCTATTCCCTTGCGCGTCTGCTTGTTCTTCATTTGTTTGAGGATCCAGTCTACATCGATGCTCGCATAGAGGACGTCGAGCACGCGCATCCTGCTGAACTCGACCATCCGATCACGGTACGAGCGGACCACGGTAAGCGCCGCCTTGCGCGCGTCGCGCTTGCGAAAGCCATTGTCGCGGGCGGCGAGGACGAAGCTGGTGGCCAAGCGCTTGACATCCCACTCCCAGGGCGCGGGCAGCGTCTCGTCGAGGTCGTTGATGTCGAAGATCAGGCGCCGTTCCGGCGTCGCAAAGCCGCCAAAATTCGACAAGTGGCAGTCGCCACAGGCCTGCACGTAGATGCCCGTCGTCGGTGTGTGGGCAAGGTCCGTCGCCATGTGCAATGCCGCACCGCGGAAGAAGACAAACGGGCTCTGCAGCATGCGCCCGTGACGAAGCGGCAGAAGTCGCGGAACTCGTCCTTGATCTGCCTTTTCCAGTAATTCGATCGGTTCGGGCCGGTCGGCTTGCGGTTTCCATGCGGCGTGTGAAGTACGCGGGCAACTGACACGCAGTTTCTTCCCCTGGGCATACAGTTCCGCCCGTGGCGGGCGAGCGTGCGGCCGTTCTTCCGCTTCGCCTGTCTGGATATCGTCGTTCATTGCCATCAGTATTCCCCTATTGCCGGTAAGAATACCAAGGATAGCAACTTCCTTGCCTCTCTGACATATTTAATGTGAAAGTCGCGTATGCGACTGAGGTTCCCTCGGTTTTTCGTCTGCCAAAGGACGGATTTCATGCTACCCCCTTTTCCTGACGCTGCTCGCTGATCCAGTTCTCCAGGAACTGAACGGGCGACTGGTAGCCGAGGGTCGAATGCTGGCGCTTCCGGTTGTCAAAAACCTCGATGTATTCAAAGGCGGCAACCTTGATCTCGGCAGGCGTCGCGTCGTGAACACCCTGCAGCCGCTCGTTCTTGAAGCGGTTGAACCCGCTCTCCGTCGGCGTATTGTCCCAGCAGTTTCCTTTCCGGCTCATCGGGCAGGTCATGCCGTACGCCGTGAGCTTGTCCTGAAAGGCATGGCTGGCATACTGGCTTCCCCGGTCGGAGGGGTGCAGCAGCCCCGGCACCGGACGCTTCCTGAACCCCGCCATGGTCAGCGCATCGGTCACCCGGTCTGCCGTCATGCGCGGCTTCAGCGACCCGCCAACGACTTCACGATTGAACCGATCGAGTACGACGGCCAAGTACAGCCAACCCTCGTCTGTCCAGAGGTCGGTGATGTCCGACGTCCAGACCGGATTGGGTGCCGTCGGCGTGAAGTTTCTGGCCAGCAGGTTGTCCGCCACCGGCAAGCCAGGCTTCGAGTCCGTCGTGACCGGGTCGCGCCGCTTGGGGCGGGCACGAATGTCGTTGTCGCGCATCCGCCGTTCAGCCCGTTCCTTGCGCACCGAAAATCCCCGCGCACGCAGTTCGCGCACCCTGCGCGGGCTACCGTAGGCGCTTTTATGTTCGGCATGGATCGCGCAAATCAGGGCCCGCATCTGGGTATCGGTCAATCGCTTGCGATCCGGCGCGCCGCCACGTTGCCAAGCGCGATAGCCGATGACGCTGACCTCAAGCACGGCACCTCTTTCGGCCAGGGAAAACGACTCGGTCTGTGCGGCAATCCAGGCGGACTTCACCGAGCATCCTTCGCGAAGTACGCCGCCGCTTTGTTGATGATTTCAAGCTCCCGCTTGCGCCGGAGAGGCTCGGCGCGCAGCCTCGAAAGCGCCCTCTCTTCCGGGGTCACGACCCGGCCACCGACGCCGCTGAGCCGGCCTTCCACCGCCGCCTTGACCCCGTGACGCAAGGTTTGGTCGCTCAGCCCGAGTTCCTGGCAAACCGTGCTGACGCTCTGCCCATCCTTGATCCGCTTGACCGCCAGTGCCTTGAACTCGGCCGTGTCGGCCTGCTTCGGTCTCTTCATTTCCTGCCTTCCAATAATGACTCCTCAATTTTAGGTCACCCTGGGCAGACGAAATTTCGGGGGAAGCTCACCCTGACAGGTGAGTCCAATCTGTGCTTGGGCGGCTGGTTGATTGGCTGTCACCGCCTGCCGATGTTCCACCCTGCGGTGTGGTCGGCGAGGTGACGATCGACGGTCAGGACTCGGCCCGATAGGGGTCCGGATATCCCAGCGCAGCCAGTACCCGGCGCTCCTGGTTTTCCATTTCACGGGCTTCCTTCTTGCCCGCTTCATGGTCGTAGCCCTGAAGATGCAGCACGCCATGGACGATCAGATGGGCGCAATGAGCTTCGAGCGACTTGCCCTGGGTGTTGGCCTCGAATGTGACGACCGGCGCACAGAGCACGAGATCACCGCAGAGCGAGGGTTGCTGCTGATAGGGAAAGGACAGGACGTTGGTCGCGTAGTCTTTGGAGCGGTAGGTACGGTTCAGGCTGCGGCCTTCGTCGGCGTCGACAAAGCGTACGGTGATCTGTCCGCCACTGCCAAAAGAGGCTGCTGCGGCGCGTGCCCAGCTTCGAACCTGCGATTTCCTGGGGAGGTCCGGCCAGTCGCCGGCGTACTGTACGCTGACTTGCAGCCGCCGCTCACGCTTCGCCATGCCCGGTCGGCGTGGCTGCATGGGCTTCCAGCGCAGCGGTGTGCGCTTCGTAGGCCGAGACGATGCGCGCCACCAGCGGATGGCGGACGACGTCTTCCTTGAGGAACTCGGTGAAGGCGATGCCGCGGACTTCCTTGAGGATCTGGCGGGCCTCGATCAGGCCGCTCTTCTGGCCTCGCTGCAGGTCGATCTGGGTAACGTCGCCGGTGACTACTGCCTTGGCGCCGATGCCGATGCGTGTCAGGAACATCTTCATCTGTTCGGGCGTCGTGTTCTGCGCCTCGTCGAGAATGATGAAGGCGTGGTTCAGGGTGCGGCCGCGCATATAGGCCAGCGGTGCAATCTCGATCGCACCGCGTTCGAACAGCTTGCCGACACGCTCGAAGCCCATCAGATCGTAGAGCGCGTCGTAAAGCGGTCGCAAATAGGGATCGACTTTCTGTGCGAGATCGCCCGGCAGAAAGCCGAGGCGCTCGCCGGCTTCGACTGCCGGACGGGTGAGCACGATGCGCTGCACCAGTTCGCGTTCGAAGGCGTCGACCGCCGAGGCGACGGCAAGATAGGTTTTGCCGGTACCGGCCGGGCCGATACCGAAGGTAATGTCGTGTTCCTGGATGTGCTTCAGGTATTCGATCTGGCGTGGCGTGCGGCCGTGCAGCTCGGTCTTGCGGGTCAATAGCGCCGGCGCCAGACCGCCGCCCGACGCGATGTGGCGTACCGGTCGGTTGAGCAGTTCGATCAAACCGAGCTGGATGTCGTCGACCGACAAGCTGTCCTTGGCCTGTGCGTAGAACTGCTGCAGCGCCTCGGAAGCGCGCGCCCGCTGTCCGGCTTCACCGCGCAGTGTAAAACGTTCGCCGCGGCGGGCGATCGAGACGTCGAGGGCGGTCTCGATCTGGCGCAGATTCTCGTCGAGGGCGCCGCACAGATTAGCCAGTTGCTTGTTGTTGACCGGTGACAGCAGCAGTTCGGTGGCCCGACTTTTCAGCGACGGGGAGGGTGCAACGGGGCGTTCGGAAGTATGAGTGTTCATGCGCTTGTACCGATGATCTCGCCGCGCAGCGAATGCGGCAGGGCGGAAGTGATGCGAACATTCAGAAAACGATCGAGAAGTGGCGTGCTGTCGCCAACCTTGCCGGCAAAGTTGACCACCCGGTTGTTGTCGGTTCGCCCCGCGAATTCCCGGTGATTTTTCTTCGACATGCCTTCGACCAGCACCCGCTGGACGCTGCCGACCATCGCTGCCGAAACCGCCTGCGCCAGTTCGTCGATGCGCTTCTGCAGGCGCAGCAGACGTTCGAGCTTGAGTGATGGCGGCGTATCGTCGGCAAGCTCGGCCGCCGGCGTCCCTGGGCGCGCGCTGTAGAGGAAAGAGAACGAAGCGTCAAAGCCGACCTCATCGATCAGTTTCATCGTCTTTTCGAAATCATCGGCGGTTTCGCCCGGAAAACCGACGATGAAGTCCGAAGACAGCGAGAGATCAGGGCGCGCAGCGCGCAGCTTGCGCACCAGGCTCTTGTATTCGAGCGCCGTATAGCCGCGCTTCATCGCCGCCAGAACCCGGTCGGATCCCGATTGCACCGGCAGATGCAGGTGCGAGACGAGCTTTGGCACCCGTGCATAGGCGTCGATCAGCCGTGCCGACATCTCGCGGGGATGCGAGGTGGTGTAGCGAATGCGCTCGATGCCCGGAATTTCGGCGATGTATTCGATCAGCAGGGCGAGGTCGGCCGCCTCATCGTCAGCGAGTGCCTGCCCGCTGCCCAGCATGGCGCCGCGATAGGCGTTGACATTCTGCCCGAGCAGGGTCACTTCCTGGACGCCCTGCGCGGCCAGCCCGGCGACTTCGGTCAGGACATCGTCGAAAGGCCGCGACACCTCTTCGCCGCGTGTGTAAGGAACGATGCAGAAGGAACAAAACTTGCTGCAGCCTTCCATGATCGAGACAAAAGCGGCAGCGCCCTCGACCCGCGCCGGCGGCAGATGATCGAACTTCTCGATTTCCGGGAAGGAGATATCGACCTGTGACTTGCCCAGGCGACGCCGGTCGGCAATCAACTGCGGCAGCCGATGCAGGGTCTGCGGTCCGAAAACCACATCCACATAAGGTGCGCGGGCGACGATCGCCGCACCTTCCTGGCTCGCCACGCAGCCGCCGACACCAATCACCAGATCGGGATTGGCGAGTTTCAGCGGACGTACCCGGCCGAGGTCATGAAAAACGCGCTCCTGCGCCTTCTCGCGTATCGAGCAGGTGTTGAAGAGGATGATGTCCGCATCGTCGGGCGTATCGGTGTGGACGATGTCTTCGGATGCAGCGAGCACGTCGGCCATCTTGTCCGAATCGTACTCGTTCATCTGGCACCCGAAGGTGCGGATGAAGAGTTTTTTGGCCATGTCTACTATGCTTGTTTTATGGTTTGCGTTAATGCGAAAGCCGCGTCAGCGACTCACGGATCTCCCTTCTCCACGCACGGCAGAGGAGAGGGGGAAACGGTCATGACCGGGATGATCCGGGGTATCTGGAAAAGTCATGACCGTTAGCGTGGTCGCGATACCGAGGCTTCGCTCGGCGTCAGCATCCAGACGCGATAGATCGCGCCGGAAGCGTCGGTCAGATAGACGATTTCGACGGGCTCCTGAATCTGTATCGGCAGGACCAGCAGGTTTTGCCGATTACGAAACTGCGCCGTCGGGGCGAGTGGCCATTGCTGGCCATTGATGGTCAGGAAACCGTCTCCGGTTGGTGGCTGCAAGACCCCCTGCCTGGCCTCTTCAGGCAGTGTACGCGCCATGACCATCGGTTCATGCAGCACCTGCGTGTCAGGAGAGGGCGTCAGTGCGGCTTCGACGATCGAGCTGAGAATGCTGTACAGGAGTGTGGTGGGGAGATCCATCGGCGCATTATAGACAAGCTGGCGCCCGGCTGTCAGCCCATCTTGGGCACAGCCAACCCTGACGCATGACTAACGAAGCCCTGCCGTACAAGCCCTTCAGACCACGATCCGCGTATTCGGGTTGCAAATGTGGAAACGGTCATGGCGGTTTCGTGAGTCGCATTCATGACTCTCACCTCCTGACCTTCAGCGTTGCAGATACGACAGCACCTTTGGCAGCACCACGTTGTTGCCGAAGCCATCCTCGCCGTAGCCAACCCTGGCCAGGGCATCCACATCGGCCAAAACGCGCTTGTCGCCGATGAAGGTGACGGTCAGGTCGGTGCGGATGTCGAGTTGTCCCGTGGCCTGCAGGCGTGCAATCTCGGCGACGGTGTTTTCGAAGACACTGCCCGCACGGCGACCGATCTCGTCGGAGAACTCAAGCGGCTGGCGGTAGAGAATGACTTTGCCCTCGCCGGACAGCCGATGCACGATGGCTAGCACGGCGGCAGCGATCGCCGAGGGTTCCAGTGCGCTGTCCTGGTCGGAAAGGACGCGGGCGATTTCCGTCGCCAGCCAGCGCCGCTTGCGCGCATTGATGGTCTCGTTGGCGCGGAAGAGGTCGAGCGGCGAGCCGGCGTCAAACAATTTGCCGTCCAGATCCATCTGCACCTCGCTGCCGTAATGCGCGACGATGCGTGCCACCAGATTCGATGGCCGCACATGGAAGCCTCGGTAGCTAGGCACCGGAACCTCCAGTCGCCCTGGCTCGGCGTAGCGGCGCAGGATGTTCTGGCTGAGGCGCTGGCCGCCGTCCAGAAAATCGCTCGAGAAAGCCATGGCGTAGGCGAACAGGGTGGCCATGATGGTGTCAGTATCGACCACCGGCCATTCGCGCAGCAGACCGTCGCCGGTCTGCGGGCTGACGTGCCGCTCGTAGTAGTGGGCCAGATCAGTAGCGATCTTGAGCAGATGATAGATGACGCTGGCGTGACCACGCAGGATCGACAGATCTGGATCCAAGCTCTCGACCCAGGTTCTGGAAACGTGGGTATCGTAGAGTGACTGCAGATTGTGGAAACGGAAGCTGAGCTGGCGCAGACGTTCCTCGCTGACCGGATCCGGGAAGCAGTGCGCATAGTCCTGCGGCGGCACGCGGGCTGAAGTGCGCAACAGCTCGCTTGCCGCCGCCAGATTGAGGAACTCCGTTGCCAGGAAGGTAACGGTGGTGCTCGCGTCGGTAGTGATGCGGTCGTCGCGGTTGCGGGCCAGGCGACCAGACAGCAACGGTTCGGCAAAATCCTCTGGCGTCGGGGCGATGTCGGCAATCTCGACGCCGAGCAACCGCGCTTCCTCCAGCAGACCGGCGGCCACCGCGCTGACGACGCCACCCACCAGGCACAGGCGTTCGCCAGTCGCAGCGTGGAAATCGGCGTCCACTGCCAGCAGGCGGTAGGTCGGCAGGCGACGCTGCACATGCGCGAGTGTCCGGCCGATGCGCGCGAAGTTGCGCAGCGCCGCAACGAGGGCCCGCAAGCGGCTCCAACGGCGGTTCTGGGAAGCACCGTACTCGTCGAGCAACTCTTCCACCTGGCTCGATTCGAGCAGCAGCCGACCACTCAGCAGCCGCGTCAGAGCAAGCTCGCCGACGCCCTTGGCAGTCAGGCCGCGGGCGAGTTCGAGCAGTGGCCGGCCGCGTGCGCAGATCAGCTCGCAAAACTGCGGGTCGTCGATCAGACGCTCTCCCGTCTCCGCGGCGAAGAAGTCGCAACCGCTTGTATCGTTCATGATCTGCTTGCCCTCTGCTGGCCGAAAGTCCGCGGGAATGGTCGGCATTTTCCAGGTTTCGCGCCAATGGGGCGATCGCTCAATCCTCAAGCTGATTAGGAAAACGAACTACTAGCGAGGCTCCGCCTCAGACCGACGAGTCATGAAGAAGCCCCGCCTGCAAGGCCAAACTCGCTGCAAAAAATTTGACTCATCTGCTTAGGCATTAAGCAAAAATAACTTGAACAATATAACGTTCCAACAATATGTTTTGTCGATAGTTTTTTATCAAAGTGTTCAAGTTAATCTTGCTTGCCTCCTTAGACTTTTCGGACCCAAGAATCTAGTGACCGCAAAACGGGGCCACGCCGTTGGCCCCCATAAGTGCCTGCCTTTGGTAGCTCGTGCGAACGATGCCGGTGGTGGCATCGAACAGCACGTCGAAGCGTGCGAGCTGATTCCAGGCATCGCAAAACTGCCACTCCCAGACCAGTTCGTCGCGTTCCTTGAAATAGGCGGTCCACTGTGGAGCGGGTGGACCGATCAGGCGTAGCACCGATTCCTGGTCGCTTTTTCCAGGCTCGATGCGAGCAAAATGCTCCATGTCGAGCACCGCTTCAATCTGCTGCAGCCGCCCATCCGGAGTAATGAAGACCATGAACGTCTGGGTTCCTGCTGGCCCGCGCGGATAGGCCAGTTGCTCGCTGCCGTCAGCATTTTTCCAGCGGAGTGCCGGCGTCCCCATGGTTGCCACGACTTCCGGCAAGGTCGTCACGCCGGGCTGCAGACCCCAGCCACGGTAACCAGCACAAGCCGACAGCAGGGATACGCCCAGCACGGCCAACAGGTATTGCCACCTCGACCATTCAGTATTCATCTCGACCATGGACCATTGCCTTTGTGCTTAATCAGTACCAGCCGGCTCAGACCGAATCGGTGAGTCCTTCAAACAGTTTCTGTAATTCGCCCTCTTCATACATTTCGCGCATGATGTCGCAGCCACCGATGAACTCGCCGCGTACGTAAAGCTGCGGAATCGTTGGCCAGTTGGCATATTCCTTGATACCGTTGCGAATCTCTGCATTTTCCAGCACATTTACGCTGAGGAAGCCGGACACTCCACAGGCTTTCAGAATCTGTACGGTAACCGCAGAAAAACCACACTGCGGAAATTGCGGAGTCCCCTTCATATAGAGAACCACCGGGTTATTCGTGACCTGCTCTTTGATCAGTTGCTGCACATCCATCATCAAACCTCGCCATTTCTATAGTTGATAAAAATCATAGGAATTAGTGTACCGATTGGCCACCCCATCGTCAATGCAGACAACCACCGCTGACTCGTTCGATCTTCGACAGATCCAGCCAGGAAGCCACATTGGAGAACCCTGCACTGCACAACAAATCGCGCACTCTAGCTGCCTGATTGTAACCGTGTTCGATCAACAACCAGCCATCTGGCAGTAGATGTCCGGCTGCACCGACGACGATTGCGCGAATGCAGGCTAGACCGTCGCCACCATCAACCCCGTCGCTGAGTGCCATCGGCGGCTCAAAGGGGAGACCGTTCTGCTGCAGATGCGGATCCGCATACTCAACATAAGGTGGGTTGGCAACGATCAAGTCGAAACGCGTTCCACCGAGAGCGGTGTACCAGTCACCCGCAAGAAAGCTGACCTCGACTGCATGCCGCGCGGCATTGATGCGGGCCACTTCGAGCGCCGCCGGAGACAAGTCGACCGCGCTGACAATGGCCGCCGGGTATAGGGACTTGAGGGTTACCGCCAGGACCCCGCACCCCGTACCGAGGTCTACGATCCGGGGCGCTTTTAATGGCTGCAATCGTTCAATCGCCAGTTCGACCAGCAGTTCCGTTTCCGGGCGTGGAATCAGGACCGCCGGGGTGACCTGAAAATCGAGCGAGTAAAATTCTGCCGAATTCACCAGATACGCCAGCGGTTCCCCGTCAGAACGACGCTTGACGAGTGCCCCAAGTCGCGCCCATTGATCAGTCGACAACGCTTGCGTCGGGCGTACCAACAGATCGACATGCGTACAACCCGTGACGTGCTGGACGAGCAAACGCGCGTCCAGCCGATCAATACTCAGGCTGGCCACGCGCCAAGCCTCGCCGATGCTCGTCACCAGTGGCTGCGACATTCAGCGCAGGCCCATTGACGCAGACCATTGCAGAAGGCACGGCATCAGCGTCAGAACGATCGCTTCACGCGCTCTCGGCGAGCATTGCCAGCTGATCAGCCTGATACTCGGCGGTCAGCGCAGCGATCAGGTCATCGAGATCGCCGTCCATCACAGCCTCCAGTTTGTACAACGTCAGGTTGATGCGGTGGTCGGTGACTCTCCCCTGCGGGAAATTATAGGTTCGAATTCGCTCCGAGCGATCACCACTGCCAATCAAATTCCTGCGCGCCGATGCGATGTTCGCCTGTTGCTCGCGCTCCTGCATGTCCCTGATACGTGCCACCAGCACTGACAAGGCCTGTGCCTTGTTCTTGTGTTGCGAGCGATCATCCTGACATTCCACGACAATACCCGTCGGCAGGTGAGTAATGCGTACGGCCGAATCGGTCTTGTTGATGTGCTGCCCACCTGCCCCGGAAGCTCGATAGGTGTCAATGCGAATTTCGGTCGGGTTGATCTGCACCTCCTCCAGTGCGTCGGCCTCGGGCATGACCGCCACCGTACAGGCGGACGTATGGATACGGCCTTGCGTCTCGGTATCCGGAACACGCTGCACACGATGAGCACCCGACTCGAACTTGAGTCTGGAGTAGACACCATGACCGATGATACGCGCAATGACTTCCCTGTACCCGCCGAGGTCCGAAACGCTTGCAGAAACGACCTCCACTTGCCAGCCCCGGCGCTCGGCATAGCGTGTGTACATGCGGAACAGATTGCCTGCAAACAGCGCCGATTCGTCACCGCCTGTGCCGGCGCGAATTTCAAGAAAGACATTGCGATCGTCCTTGGCATCCTTCGGCAGCAATAGTTTTTGCAGTTCTGCTTCGATCTCCGGCAGGCGTTCCCTGGCAGCTGCCACTTCGGCCTCAGCCAACTCCCGCATCTCTGGATCAGCCAGCATATCGAGCCCCGCACACAAATCGGCTCGGAGCTGTCGCCAGGCCTGGTACAGGGAAACCACCGGACCCAGTTCGGCATGCTCGCGCGATAGCTTGCGGTACTCGTCCATGTCGCGTGTTGCCTCGCCGCTGGCCAGCATGCGGTCGAGCTCGTCAAGACGACCGGCCAGATGCTCAAGTTTGTCGCAAATGCTTTGGTTCATGGGCAATGGGTTCAGACAGCGGTTCAGGCAAAAAGGCCGTGAAGAATCTTCCAGGAGTAGGTTGGCGCCCGCGAAAGATCTACTATTCGCCGAGGTGGGACTCCACATGCAGGTGAAAAAGCCTGGCTGCCAGAGACGGCAAGTCATCCCGGTCTCCAGCGGCATGGCTCAGCGCCTGCGTTGGTGCGTGCAGGAACTTGTTGGTCAGGCGCAGAGAAAATTGCTCGAGCACACGCGCCGGGTCGTCCCCTCTGGCCAACAATTTGAGTGCATGCTCCATTTCGTGCCGACGCGATCGTTCAGCCGCGTCGCGCAGCGCACGAATGACCGGCACTGTACCACGCGTTGCCAACCAGCGTAGGAATCCATCGACACGCTCGGCGATGATCGCCTCCGCGTCAACGACGGCTGCCTGACGCGACTCGAGTCCGGATGCGACCAACTGGGCAAGATCATCAACCGTATACAGGAAAACATCGTCCATCTCGCCTACCTCGATCTCGATATCGCGCGGGACTGCGAGATCGACCATGAACATCGGGCGGTGACGACGCGTCTTGATGGCACGCTCGACCATGCCCAGACCAATGATCGGCAGCGGACTGGCCGTACAGGAGATGATGATATCGAACTGTGACAATCGCTCGCCAAGCTCTTCGAGCCTGATCGCCGTTCCGCCAAAACGATCCGCAAGCGATTGGCCGCGCTCAACCGTCCGGTTGGCAATAAGCACCTGTTTCGGCCGTTGTACCGCGAAATGTCTGGCGCACAGCTCGATCATCTCGCCGGCTCCAATCAACAGGAGCTTCTGATCGGCAATCCGCTCGAAGATGCGCTCGGCCAGGCGCACTGCGGCGGCAGCCATGGAAACGACGTTGACACCGATTGCCGTGGTCGAGCGCACCTCCTTGGCGACGGCAAACGAATGCTGGAAAAGTTTGTGCAAGGTTGTACCGAGGGTGCCAGCTTCCTCGGCCACACGTACTGCCTCCTTCATCTGGCCAAGAATCTGTGGTTCACCCAGAACCATCGAATCGAGCCCACTAGCCACCCTGAAAGCGTGGCGAATGGCATCACGTTCGGGATAGGTGTAGAGGTATGGCTCGATTTCGTGGCGGGCCAGGCGATGATAGTCAGCCAGCCACTGGCTTGCCGCCTCTGGCGCATCGGTGGCGAAGTAAACCTCGGTACGGTTGCAGGTGGAAAGAATCGCTGCCTCTTGAACCGATTTTCCGCGTGTCAGATCGGTCAATGCCTGGTGCACCCTTTCCGCGTGAAAGGCCACCTGCTCACGAACCGACAAAGGAGCTGTGTGGTGGTTGATACCAAGCGTAAACAGCGGCATTCTTGGCGGATGGCAGGCAGAAAAAGGCAGGATTGGACAGGGATTATATCATTGACAGCGCATATCCCCGCGCGCCATGTGCATTCAGAGCACATCCTGCGCCGGCTTGCCGATGAAATACCCTTCACCAAAACCACGCAACATGTTCAACGCGCGTTCGTCTTCAACGAACTCGGTGACAGTCTGACAGTCTTCTTGCCAAATCCTCGTGCTACCTCGGTCAGTGCCCGGACAAAGACCTGATCATCTGGACTGTCGACCAGCGTGCGCACAAACGGATCCGTCAATCTTCACGTAATCAACAGGTAACTGATTAATATAATTGAATGATGAAAATCCGACACCAAAATCGTCGAGCGAAAACGAACAACCCAGTTCACGCACAGCCTGCATGAACGCGCGGGCAGCGGAAAAATCCGACACGGCAGCCGTTTCGGTGATTTCAAAGACGACATGGCTGGACAGCATCGGGTTGCGAGCAAGCTCGTCGCCATTCATATCGACTTCCGTGAAATCCCTGCTCACCCGGTCATCGGTATACCCAAAGAAATTGTTATCGGTGGTGTTCACCAGCGTCAGAGAAGCAAAGCCGTGCAACTGGAAATCTCCGCCCAGCAGGTTCAGTGCACGCACCGGTACAGCCCACAGCAAGCACACGCCAATCAGCGCCATGCAAGAACATGGCCCTAGCGAATCTTGAGTACACGCACATTCGGCTTAACCTCACCCACTTTGACGTAACCAATCGCCCCCGCTCTGGAGAGCATTTCCTACGTTGAAGCGACCTGCTCGGGGTATCGTCCCTGCCCGGAAAATACCTGCCGGTCCCAGGCCATTCGCAATTGCTGAGGAAAAACCTGCAACACGGTCTTGCTGAAGGTGGCATGCTCGGGCGCGTCATCCCTGAGAACGAATACCCTGATCAGGGTATCGGCTGGCCAGTTCTGCAAGCGCATGCCAAAGATGGCGCGCAGGGAGGCCCTCGGGATGGTCTCTTCGTTGGTTGCCTGATAGGCGATCGCGACCATCACCGGATCAGCCGTCTGGGCATGCGCCACGGCGGCAAGCAGCCCGTTTATCAGCAGGCAGAACAATAGCGGTCTCCGCAGAAAAGCCTCCAATTTAATGTGAGTATATTTCTGCATGACGGCACATGCTACCAGACGAAGCCTCCGACGACCCAGCCAGCGTTGGTCCACAGGGCCTTTGTTCCTGCACACAGCCGGTAAACCACGACGGCTGGTTCAACTAGATTCCCGATCCACCCTCTTCCATGGTCTTTTCTGGTTCGGCAAAAACCCTGAGCTGACGAGGCTTGAACCATACCCGCTGTCCTTCGGCGAGCGCCAATATCGTGGCCCGCTCGCGAGTCAACTCAACCTCGATCAATTCCGAAGCATGCGCCAGCTCGACACGCACCCATGGCCCGATGGCATGCACTTCCTGTACCGTTGCCTCCAGGCCACCGGTCAGCGGGTGGTGTTCGATCTCGATATCGTGCGGTCGGACAAACGCCGTGACAGCGCTTTCCGGCCCGCCCTCCAAACGCTCCGCAGCAACTTCCGCCCAGGCACCATGGACACGGCTGTGAAAAACGTTGACATTGCCAAGGAACTGATAGACGAAAGGTGTCGCCGGATTCGAATACACCTCGTCGGGAGAGCCGATCTGCTCGATCCTCCCCTGGTTCATCACCACCACGCGATCAGCAACCTCCAGCGCTTCTTCCTGATCGTGCGTCACGAAGACACTGGAAATCTGCATTTCATCGTGCAAGCGCCGCAGCCAACGCCGCAGTTCCTTGCGCACCTGGGTATCCAACGCACCGAAGGGTTCATCGAGCAGCAGCACCCTCGGTTCAACGGCGAGCGCACGTGCCAGCGCGATACGCTGACGCTGACCGCCTGAAAGCTGCGAGGGATAGCGATCGGCCAGCCAGTCGAGCTGCACGAGCTTGAGTAATGCCGTAACCCGGCTACGGATCTCGGCCTCTGCCGGACGCACTTTTCTCGCTTTGACGCGTAGACCGAAAGCGACGTTTTCGAACACCGACATGTGCCGGAACAAGGCGTAGTGCTGGAACACAAAGCCGACCCTGCGATCGCGGGCATGCACCTGTGCCGTTTCCTCACCAGCGAACAGCACCTGCCCAACGTCGGCGGTCTCCATGCCGGCGATGATGCGCAGCAGCGTGGTCTTGCCACAGCCTGACGGACCGAGCAAGGCAAGCAATTCGCCCGTCGGAATGTGCAGGTTGATGTCTTCCAGTGCCACAAAGTTGCCGAAGCGTTTGCCGACTGCACGTATCTCGATGCTCATCAGGATTGTTCAGGATAGTTCAGAAAAAATTTTCTGCAGGGGTTCGCGTGCAAGCGAAACGGAAAAGTCGGGGGCAAGCTGCGGCACCTCTGTCTCAGGTCTTTTCTGCCGGCAAGTCCGCCGACAGCATGCTGTTTTCGCGGCGCATTCGCCATTCGACGATGGTTTTGGCGAGCAATGTCACCAGCGCCAGCAAAGCCAGCACCGATGCCGACGCGAAAGCGCCCACCGCGTTGTACTCGTTGTACAGGATTTCCACGTGTAACGGCAGGGTATTGGTTTCGCCGCGGATATGCCCGGAAACCACCGATACCGCACCGAACTCGCCCATCGCCCGAGCGTTGGCCAGGATCACGCCGTACAGCAGACCCCACTTGATATTCGGCAGCGTCACGCGGCGGAACATCTGCCAGGCGCTGGCACCAAGCGAGAGGGCAGCCTCCTCTTCTTCCTTCCCTTGCGATTGCATCAGCGGGATCAACTCGCGGGCGACGAACGGCGAGGTAATGAACAGGGTGACTATAATGATCCCTGGCAGCGCAAACACCACCTTGATCTCATGGGCCGCCAACCATGGCCCGAAAAGCCCCTGGGCGCCGAAGATCAGCAGAAAGACCAGACCCACGACCACCGGCGATACGGCAAACGGCAGATCGATCAAAGTAATCAGCAAGCTCTTGCCCCTGAAATCGAACCTGGCAATCGCCCACGCCGCAGCGACACCAAAAACGACGTTGAACGGTAGTACGAAGAGTGCCACAAGAAGTGTCAAG
>WBZU01001338.1_pt1 | contig 18651 bp, 15 predicted proteins | sample 5204311 | NCBI WGS metagenome assembly WBZU01 (sample SAMN12344359, study PRJNA552823) | activated sludge metagenome | biome: Activated sludge suspended growth; feature: Nitrification reactor; material: Wastewater; isolation source: activated sludge from nitrification reactor of wastewater... | reverse complement strand
GGCAATGCCGCTGTAGCCGATCTGTGCAGACAGGTCCATGGGGGGGAGAATGCGCGCCCGGGCGACGTTCACGTCGGCATTCGCGGCCAGAAGCTGGGCTTCCGCGACGCGCACATCGGGCCGGCGCAGCAGCAGGGCCGAGGGCAGGCCGGGGGCCACACGCGGAATGGTCAGGGAGTCGAGTCCGTCATTGGAGAGACTGAGTTTGCCGGGGACCGTACCCAGAAGAAACGCCATGGCGCCAATGGCGTCGAGCTTCTGCTGTTCCAGGGTGGGGATGGTTGCGCGTATGGCGAAAATTGCCGCCCGTTGCTGCTCGAGTTCGGAAAGGGTGGCGTCACCAGCCTTGACCCGTTTCTCGATGGTGGCCAGGGTTGCGCTCAGGACTTCTTCGGTCTCGACTGCGATTCTGAGGCGATCATTGAGGGACAGGAATTCGACGTAGTGGGTAGCGAGGCTGGCCGTCAGATTTCTCTGGACGTTTTCCCGTTCATGGACGGCCCGCCAGAGCTGAAAGTTGGCGGAGTCCGCCAGGGCGCTTTGCTCACCCCAGATGTCCAGCCGCCAGTCCGCCCGGATGCTGGCCTGATAGGTGCGTTGCGAAGTTCTGTTGCTGCTCACATTCGAGACGCCGCCAGCCGGAGCCGTGCCGACCGTCACGCCACCGGGAGACTGTTGTGCAATCACCAGGGGAGCGGAAAGGCCTGGATATTTCCCCGCAGCGGCCTGCTCTGCCCTGGCCTTGGCCTGGACGATACGGTTCAGCGCAATCCGGATATCCGGATTATTGGAGAGCGCACGATCGATCAGACCCTGGAGTTCACGGTTTCCGAAGTCACGCCACCAATCCACCGGAGTTTTGGCAGGGGCCGGTTCCGGTGGGTTCGACGGACTTGTTTCCACGGGCGCAGCGGCGGTCTGCCCTGAAGTGGACGGGGCCGTCCCGGTACTGGCCGCATCCTGGTACTGAGCGGGCAGGGAAACCTCGGGTATGCGGTAGCTGCCCGGCAGGCTGATGCAGCCAGTCAGTGCCTGTACACAAAGCAGGGTCCACAGCCCATGCCGTCCAGCAAGGTGCGACCTGTTTGAAGCTGCAAGCTGTTGATTCATGCGGTAAAGCAGTTGGCCTGTCCAAGAGAGCTGCGATCACCGGTTCGCAGCTCCCGCCGCCACCGCTCCAGCATGCGCGTTTGATGCGCCAGGAAAGGGTTGAATTATCGCTTGTATTGTGTAAATTTGAACGGGATTTTCAGCCTTGGTGGTGCGATGCAAAGGGATACGCGCTATAGTGAAAACCGGAGACCAAAGGCGCCGAACGGTTTCATGCCGATTTTCCTGAACGACAAGCGGCCGCCGCGGTTCGCACGGCAGGATGCCGGAACAGGATTCCGGGTGCAGGAGGGTCAAGTGGGCACAAGATATGAGATGGATGTGGTGGCATGGGCCAATGAACAGGCTCGGCTGATTCGTGCCGGTCGCTTTGATCTGCTCGACCTGGAGCATATTGCGGAGGAGATTGAGGATGTGGGCAAGAGCGAACAGCGCGAGTTGGCCAACCGTATGGCCGTCCTTCTGGCCCACCTGCTCAAATGGCAATACCAGCCGGATCGACGCGGTAGCAGTTGGGTCCGGACGATCAAGGAGCAACGCAAGCGTGTTCTGCTGCGACTGGAGGAAACTCCCAGCCTGTCAGACAAACTCAAGGACCCGAGGTGGTGGTCCGACGTATGGGCGGATGCGGTTTCTCAAGCCATCTCGGAAACCGGCGTGGATACTTTCCCGGACGAATGCCCCTGGGCCATTGCCGAAGTGATTGCTCCAGATTGGTTGCCGGTCTGACCGACTTTCACCGTTACTGTGAAAGTCGCGTCAGCGACTCACGAATCGCCCCTCCCCCCTCGCGGGGGAGGGGCCGGGGGGAGAGGGAAACGGTCATGACTTTCATGATCGGGGGGTGCCTGGAAAAGTCATGACCGTTAGCTGCGATTATCAATAACCTGGCGTTCTTACGCCCGCTTTTGACCGGGAGAGACCATGCTCGACAACAAGACGATTCTCATTACCGGCGGTACTGGTTCATTCGGTAAGCAGTTCGTGAAAACCATTCTGGCGCGCTATCAGCCGAAAAAAGTCATCATCTATTCACGCGACGAATTGAAGCAGTATGAAATGGCGCAGATTTTTAATGCACCGCAGATGCGCTATTTCATTGGCGACGTGCGCGACCAGCCGCGTCTCAGGCAGGCCATGGATGGGGTCGATCATGTGATCCACGCAGCGGCCCTGAAGCACGTGCCAGTCGCCGAATACAACCCGATGGAATGCATCAAGACGAATATATATGGTGCCGAAAACGTGATCCAGGCCGCCATCGCCGCCGAAGTGGAACAGGTGATCGCCCTGTCGACGGACAAGGCGGCCAATCCGATCAACCTGTATGGTGCAACAAAACTGGCCTCCGATAAGTTGTTCGTCGCAGCGAACAATATCGTGGGTTCCCGCCGCACGCGGTTCTCGGTCGTTCGCTACGGCAATGTCGTTGGCTCGCGCGGCTCGGTCATTCCTTTTTTCCAGAAGTTGCTGAAGCAGGGCGCCACCGAATTGCCGATCACGGATGAGCGCATGACCCGCTTCTGGATCACCCTGCAAAATGGGGTCGACTTCGTCATCAGGAATTTTGAGCGCATGCATGGCGGCGAGATCTTCATTCCCAGGATTCCGTCGGCGACCATCCTCGACCTGGCCAAGGCCATTGCTCCGGACCTGCCACTGAAGATCATCGGCATTCGTCCTGGTGAAAAGCTGCATGAAACCATGTGCCCAGGCGATGATTCCCATCTGACTCTTGAATTTCATGACCATTTCGTGATCAAGCCAGCGATCTCGTTCACCCTGCAGGCCGATTACAACAAGAATCGGCTGGGTGAGATCGGCCTCCCGGTAAAGGGTGGCTTTGAATACAGTTCCGGCACCAATCCCGAGTTCCTCGATGTTGCGGCCATTCGCGCGTTGATCGCACAGGGCCGCGAGAATTGATTCCCTACGGTCGCCAATCGATTTCCGAAGAGGATATCGCGGCCGTCGTGGCGGTGCTCCGTTCGGACTGGATCACGCAGGGACCCTGTATCGACGCTTTCGAACGCGCGCTGGCTGCGTATTGCGGCGTGGCCCACGGGGTGGCGGTGGCCAATGCGACGGCAGCGCTGCACATCGCCTGCCTGGCGCTCGGCGTCGGCCCTGGGGATCGGGTCTGGACCTCTCCGAACACCTTCCTGGCTTCGGCCAATTGCGCCCTGTATTGCGGTGCCCAGGTCGACTTTGTCGACATCGACCCGCTGACCTACAACATCAGCGTGGCAGCGCTGGAAGAGAAATTGCGACAGGCCAGTCTCGATGGTGTGCTGCCGGCGGTGCTCATCCCGGTTCACTTCGCAGGTCAATCCTGCGACATGGAGAAGATCGGAGCGCTGGCACGGCAATACGGATGCCGGGTGATCGAGGATGCATCGCATGCGGTTGGCGCCGACTACCAGGCCGGCAAGGTCGGCAATTGCGCCTATAGCGACATGACCGTGTTCAGTTTTCATCCAGTCAAGATATTGACCACCGCCGAAGGGGGAATGGTGATGACCAATAACACGGCATTGCGCCAGGCATTGCAGCGTCTGCGGTCGCACGGAATGACACGCGACCCGGCCGATTTGCAGAACAAGAATGAAGGTGCCTGGTATTACGAACAAATCGAACTGGGTTACAACTACCGGATCACCGATCTCCAGGCGGCACTCGGCCTCAGCCAGTTGGCAAGTCTGGGCAAATTCGTGGCACGCCGGCGCGAACTGGCCGCGCGCTACGACCGGCTGTTGGCCAACCTGCCGTTGGGTTTACCGCAGCAGGCCGAATACGGCCGTTCGGCTTACCATCTATACCCGATCCAGGTTGCTTCCGGACAACGTCGTGTCGTCTTCGACGCACTCCGCGCCCAAGGCATCGGTGCTAATGTGCATTACCTTCCCGTCTATCTACAGCCCTATTACAGGATGCTTGGCTTTGGCGTCGGGAAGTGCCCACAAGCCGAGCATTTCTACCGCGGCGCCATCAGTCTGCCCCTGTTCTATTCGATGACGGACGATGAGCAGGACCAGGTCGTGGCTGCGCTGTCGAACGCCCTGGCATGAAGCTGGCAATCATTCCGGCCCGTGGTGGCAGCAAGCGCATTCCGCGCAAGAACGTCAAACCGTTCTGCGGCAAGCCGATGATCGCCTGGTCGATTGATGCGGCACGCGCCTCCGGGCTTTTCGATCACATCGTCGTTTCGACCGACGATATGGAAATCTCCGCAGTGGCGAAGGCGTATGGGGCGGAGGTGCCGTTCATGCGACCGGCAGCCCTCTCCGACGATCACACCGGAACATCCGCCGTGGTCGCACATGCCATCGAGTGGTATCACGCGCAGGGCGACATGCCGGACCTGGTTTGCTGCATCTACGCGACCGCGCCATTCGTCAGCCCGGTCGATCTGCAACGGGGACTGCAAATGCTGGCTGACAGCGGTTCGGATTTCGCTTTCTCGGTCACCAGCTTTGCCTTCCCGATTCAGCGTGCCATCAGGCTGACGGAAGAAGGGCGGGTTCAGATGTTTCAACCCGAGCATTTCAACACCCGTTCGCAGGACCTGGAAGAGGCCTTTCATGATGCCGGTCAGTTCTACTGGGGGCGTGCCGCAGCGTGGATGGCCGACAAACCGATCTTTTCAACCGATGCCACGCCGGTGATTCTGCCCCGTCACCGCGTGCAGGACATTGATACGCCGGAAGACTGGGAACGTGCCGAGTGGATGTTCAAGGCGCTGCAGACACGATGACCCGGATGACCGGGCAAGAGATTTCCTTTCGCGTCGATGCCTCCCTGCAAATCGGCACGGGCCACGTCATGCGTTGTTTGACACTGGCCGATGCCCTCAAGGCCGCGGGTGCCCGTTGCCGTTTTATCTGCCGTGAGCACCCAGGCCATCTTCTTGACCTGATCCGGCAACGTGGGCATGCCGCGATTGCCTTGTCTGGCACGGTGGCGGACCCTCCGCCTGCTGCCCGTGAGTACCCGTTTCAACTGGCGCATGCAGTTTGGCTTGGCGCCGACTGGTTTACCGACGCCGGGCAAACCCAGACGGTTTTGCATGGTTTGGTCACGGACTGGCTGATCGTTGATCATTATGCGCTCGATGCCCGCTGGGAATCTGCGCTCAAGGCGAAATACCGCAAGCTGATGGTTATTGACGATCTTGCCGACCGCGAACATGTTTGTGATCTCTTGCTTGATCAGAATCTGGTCGACGGAATGGCCAATCGCTACCGTGGCAAAGTGCCCGGCCATTGTGTCTGCCTGGTCGGCCCGCAATACGCCCTGCTGAGACCGGAGTTCAGCGCGCTTCGGCCAGCCAGTCTTGCCCGGCGTAAAATGCCTGCTTTGAACCGATTGTTGATTTTCATGGGAGGCAGCGATCCTGACGATGAAACCGGAAAGGTCCTCGATGGGGTGATGCTGTCCAGAAAACCTTGGAAGCATATCGACGTGGTCGTCGGGGAAAGCTATTCCGCCCTGCAAACCCTGAAGGAAACCCTGGCGAACCTTCCTTCAGCGACACTGCACATCCAGACGCCCGACATGGCAAAATTGATGGCGGCCGCGGATCTGGCCGTCACTGCAGGCGGGAGCGTGACCTGGGAAAAATGTATCCTTGGATTGCCCAGTCTCGTCGTCATCCTCGGTGAAAACCAGCGCCCGATCGCCACGATGATGCATCAGCAAGGGGCTCAGCGAACTCTGGGTGTGGCCTCTGAACTCACTCCCGCCTGTTATGCGCAATATCTGGAAGGAATGGTCGTCGATGAGTTGCCGACAATGATCGACTGTGCCAGCAAAGTGTGCGATGGTTCAGGCGTCGAAAAGGTATCAAGAATGATTCTTGGGGATGAGAAGCGCATATGAATAACAGCCTCTTGGCCATCGCCGGGCGGAGCATTGGCCCCAATGAACCCCCTTACTGCATCGCCGAAGTCGGCATCAATCATAATGGTGATCTTGGCCTGGCCAAACGAATGATCGAAGTTGCCAAAGAGGTCGGTGCCGATGCGGTCAAGTTTCAGACCTTCAAGGCGGAAGAATTCTGCGGCGATCCTGAACAGATGTTCACCTACCAGTCGCAAGGGAAAACCGTCACCGAATCCATGCGGGAAATGTTCAGACGCTACGAGTTCACTCCCGGGGAATGGCGTGCAATCAAGGCGCACTGTGACACTGTTGGCATAACTTTTTTCTCGACTCCACAGAACCGTTCCGATCTCGATCTGCTGATGTCGATCGGTGTGCCGGCGATCAAGGTGGGCTCCGACGACTTCACCAACCTGCCGTTACTCCGAAGCTATGCCGCCGAGAATCTGCCGCTGATTCTTTCCTGTGGCATGAGTGATCTGGCCGAGGTGCACCAGGCGCTGGAAACGGTCGGATGGTTTTCCGGCAAGCCTCTGGTCCTGTTGCTCTGTACATCCCAGTACCCCACGCCTGCCCAGGACGTGAATGTCCGCAAGCTGACGACCCTGCAGCAGGCCTTTCCGGGCCTGCTGGTCGGCTTTTCTGATCATACGCAGGGTCCCCTGGCTGCCGCTCTGGCTGTTGCCCTGGGTGCACAAGTATTCGAGAAGCACTTCACACTGGACCATGATCTGCCAGGGCCGGATCACTGGTTTGCCGAAGAAAGCGAGGGCCTGCGCGAATGGATACAAATGATCAGGGGTGCGCACGAGAGATTGGGCAGCCCGATGATCATGCCGACGAAAGCCGAAAGAGCGATGCGCTTGCAGGCAAGGCGGAGCATCGTGGCATTACGAAACATTGAGATGGGCGAGGAATTGAATGCCGAGAATATCGGTTTGCGGCGACCCGGTGCCGGGTTGTCTCCAGAGCTGATTGATCGGGTGATGGGCCTAAGAGCAGCGCACCCGATCAAGAAGGGGAGCTATCTTCAGTTGACGGATATTTCAAACTAAGGATAAAAATGGTTACCAGAATCTTGTTCAATTATCCTGATTATGCTCTGACAGCCCTCGATGATCAGGATAAGGATCTGATCCTGAGATGGCGTAATTCCGAATCGATACGCCATTTCATGTATGAGATCAGGCCGATCACTCCGGAAGAACATGACCAGTGGTTTCGCAGGGAGTTGAATAATGAGAAATCCCGGCATTTCATGTTCAGGGAGAAAGGCCGGCCTGTAGGTTTTGTGTCCTTCACGGATATCAATGATCGTGATCGTCGTTGCGCCTGGGCATTCAATCTGTCGGATGAGAGGGAAGGTCTTCAGAAAGGACTCGGTGCGGTCATGGAATACTTTGCTCTCGAGTACGTATTTGAAAAAATGTCCATCGAAAAGCTGTGTTGTGAGGTTCTGGATTTCAATACGGCAGTGGTTCGTCTGCACCAGCGCTTTGGATTCAACAAGGAAGGGTTTCTCCAGAAACATATCCACAGGGATGATGGAGTTTTTGGTGTAGTGGTGATGGCGCTCTTCCGGGAGGACTGGATGGGAATAAGAGGCGACATAGCAAAGACCTTGTTCAGCACTGACTAGCCTGATGGGGGTTATTCTTTCTGCCCATCAGCCAGCCTATCTGCCATGGCTGGGTTATTTTGACAAGATTGCACGCGCGGATGTCTTCGTTTTTCTTGATACCGTGCAGTTCGAAAAGAACAGTTTCATCAACCGCAACAAGATAAAAACGGCACAGGGACCACAATGGCTGACCATTCCGGTCAGGGTCAAAGGGCATATTCAGGCATCACTTCGTGAAACCTTGACCGACGATATGCAACCCTGGCGCAGCAAGCATTTGAAGTCGCTGGAAATGAATTACCGAAAAGCGCCAAGATTCAGGGAGTGCTTTCCAATAATCGAACAGTTGCTGGCAACGCCGGAATCCAATCTTGCCGAGTTGTGCTGGCAGCAACTTCGATTCTGGGTGACGGAATTCAGAATGAACACAAGGATGGTTCGTGCATCGGAATTGCCGATCACCAGCAGAAAATCGCAATTGATCCTGGATCTGTGCCAGCACTTCGGAGCAGAAAAATATCTGTCCGGCGCTTTGGGAAAAAACTATCTGGACGAGGATCGTTTCGCAGCTTCCGGAATAGCGATCGAATACCAGGATTTTCAGCATCCAACCTATCCGCAGTTATGGGGAAATTTCGAACCCTATATGGGCATCGTCGATTACTGGATGAACTGCGGTTCGGACATACACCCTGTTTTGACCGGGAAATCGCATGAGTTTTAGTTCTGAATGGGAGCAGCGTTACGCGGAAAGCACTCATCTGTCGGTATGGCCATGGTCCGATGTGGTCAGTCTGGTCCATCGGCACCTCAAATCGGTCCTGGTGGCAGGCGGTGGGAGTGTTCTTGAACTTGGCTCGGGGGCAGGTGCGAATATACCATTATTCATTTCTCTGAGTATGGACTATTATGGCATAGAGGGTAGTCCAACCATTGTGAGAAAGCTGCATCAACGCTATCCTGATCTTACAGAAAATATCATCAAGGCAGATTTCACAATTCAGCAGCCGTTCGCGCGACGATTTGATCTCGTTCTCGACAGGGCTTCGTTGACCCACAACAGCACGGCGTCGATAAGAAGTGCATTGCAGATCGTTTTCGATGCGCTCAAGCCTGAAGGCCTATTTATCGGCTCAGATTGGTTTTCCATGAACCATAGTGATTTCTTGTCTGGCGAAGCCGCTGATGATGATTTTACAAGAACAGGCTACAGCAAGGGTCAGTTCACCGGGGTAGGAAAAGTCCACTTTTCCGATGCAGCCCATCTTCGAGATCTGTTTTCGAGTTTCGAGATTTTGTTCATGGAAGAGAAACTGATGCGACGATATGAGCCACAGGATAACCATCAGTTCGCCTCCTGGAACATCGTCGCCAGGAAGCCGCATGATTAGAAGTGTTCTGGTCGTTGCCGCCCACCCGGATGATGAAGTATTGGGTTGCGGGGGGACCATGGCCAGGCATCTTGCCCAGGGTGACCATGTCCATGTGCTGATCCTGGCAGAAGGTGCCACCAGTCGTTCGGAGCAGCGTGACCGCACCGCAGCCGGAGAACAATTGTTGGTTCTCTCTGCAGCCGCCAGGGAGGCGCATGCCCGACTCGGATCGACCTCGCTGGCAATGCTCGATTTTCCGGATAACCGGATGGATAGCGTGCATTTGCTCGATGTGGTCAAGGCCGTGGAATCCCATTTCAGGAAGGCCGATCCGGACATCATTTATACCCATTTTCCTGGCGATCTGAACATCGATCACCGGATTACCAGCGAAGCCGTGCAGACCGCCTGCCGCCCGCAACCAGGAAACCGACTGCGTCAGGTCCTGTTTTTCGAGGTGCCATCGAGTACCGACTGGCGCATGTCAGGGAACAGCGGTTTTGTACCGAACTATTTCTGCGATATTTCTTCTATGCTTGATCGCAAACTGGCCGCGCTCGGCAGCTATGCCCTGGAGATGAAGGATTGGCCACATGCACGCTCGATCGCGGCCTGTGAGCATCTGGCGAGATGGCGAGGGGCAAGTATCGGCGTGGCGGCAGCCGAAGCTTTCGTGGTGGGCCGGATGCTTGATGTCCTGTTCCTCACATGGAATGGATCGGCAGACTCGCAATGACCGTGCATTTCAAAACAGGGTCATGCCATCCTCGGGCTGTTCGCCTCCGCGCTCGTTTTTACCGGGTTCAAAGACCATGCCGGACGGCCCGGGATGCCTATCGCGTCCCCTCGACAGGAATCGGACCTGTATCCCACGCTTAGGAGGCGTGTGCACTATCCATTGTGCTACGAGGAGTCGGGCGCGTATTGTAGCCGCTGACCCTGGATTACGCCAACTTACCGCCGCATTTGCTCAGATCATTCCTCATGAAGGGAAACCGCACGCATGCCGTACCTGATTCTCTCCGACGCTTCCCTTGCCTTTGGCCATGTGCCGCTCCTTGAGCATGCGGATTTCCAGCTCGACGCCGGCGAGCGGGTCGCGCTGATTGGCCGTAACGGTACCGGCAAGTCCTCGCTGTTGAGCGCACTCGCGGGTCGTGGAGCGCTCGACGACGGCAAGGTATGGCTGCAACCGGGCCTGCGGATCGGCTATGTTCCGCAGGAGCCGCCCTTCGACGCCGATTTGACGGTCTTCGCGGCCGTTGTTGCCGGCATGGGTGAGTTGTCGGCGCTGCTTACCGAATACCATGCCGTCTCGAACGCCCTGGGCGAGCCTGCAGCAGACCATGAAAAGCTGCTGGAACGTATGCAGGCGCTGCAGACGGAACTGGAGGCACGGCACGCGTGGTCGTTCGAGGCGCAGGCCGAGCGCGTCATCCAGCGCTTTTCGCTCAATGCTGACGCCCTGGTTGGAACGCTTTCCGGTGGTCAGAAAAAACGCCTGGCGCTGGCACAGGCCCTGGCCGTTTCCCCCGAGTTGTTGCTGCTCGACGAGCCGACCAACCATCTCGATGTCGGCGCCATCGAATGGCTCGAGGAAATGCTGATTGCCTCGGGCGTGACACTGGTGTTCATCACCCATGACCGTCGCTTTCTCGAACGGGTGGCAACCCGCATCGTCGAACTCGACCGTGGCCGCCTGCTTTCCTGCCCGGGCAGTTTTGGCGAGTATCAGACACGCAAGGAGGCGATGCTGCACGACGAGGCGCTGAACAATGCACGCGCGGACAAGTTTCTCGCGCAGGAGGAAGTGTGGATCAGGCAGGGCATCAAGGCCCGTCGTACCCGTAACGAAGGGCGCGTGCTGCGCCTCGAGCGACTGCGCCGCGAACGTGCGGCAAGGCGCGAGCGCCAGGGCAAGGTCGAACTGGCGCTTGATGCCGGCGATCGCAGCGGCAAACTGGTGGCAGCGCTTGAGCACGCCGGCAAGCGTTTTGGCGAGCAGGTGGTAGTACGCGATTTCTCCTGTCGTGTGCAGCGCGGTGACAAGATCGGCATCATCGGCCCGAACGGCGCCGGCAAGACGACGCTGCTGCGCTTGATTCTCGGTGAATTGCTCCCCGATACCGGCAAGGTGCATCTCGGAACGAAAGTGCAGGTGGCTTATTTCGACCAGTTCCGCAGTCAGCTCGATGAACAGGCGACACTGATCGACGTGATCTCGCCGGGGTCGGATTTCGTCGAGATCGCTCATCAGCGCAAACACGTGATCAGCTATCTCGGTGACTTCCTGTTTGCACCGCAGCGTGCGCGCTCGCAGGTCAGTTCGCTGTCTGGTGGCGAGCGCAACCGGCTGTTGCTGGCACGCCTGTTCGCGCGGCCGGCGAACGTGCTGGTGCTCGACGAACCGACCAACGACCTCGACATCGAGACGCTCGAACTGCTCGAGGAACTGCTCCAGGACTACACAGGCACCTTGTTTCTGGTCAGCCACGATCGTGCTTTCATCGACAACGTCGTGACCCAGACCATCGCTGCCGAGGGTGACGGCCTCTGGCGAGAGTACGCCGGCGGTTATCAGGACTGGGCCGACTATCAGGCCGCTCGCCGCCGGGAAGAAGCCTCCACGATGGAGAGCAGCAGCAAACGCGGCGATCTGCGACCGGCCGAAGTCGTCAGGCCGACCCGGCCGAAGGCCAGCGCCAGCAAACTGTCGTGGAAGGAAGCCAAGGAACTCGCCGAACTGCCGCAACACATCGCCGCCCTGGAGGCCGAGCAGAAGCGGATCGGCGAACGGCTGGCCGACCCCGCGCTGTACCAGACACAGCCGCAGACAGCACGAGATCTGTCGGCGCGCCTGCACGAAATCGATGAACAACTCCTGGCCCTGCTCGATCGCTGGGAAGCCCTCGAGAGCTAGCCTGCCCACTCGCCGGCGAGTTTCCGGGCGGGTATGTCCGGCGGGGGTGGGCGGAGATGCGTCCGGTCGGTACCGTTACGCCGCCCTGGACCGCAGGATCACAAGCGCGGCGAGACCGGTCAGCAGCCCCCAGAAAGCGGAACCGATGCCGGCCAGTGCAACGCCCGAGGCTGTGACCAGGAAGGTCAGCAAGGCTGGCTCGCGTTGGGCTTCCTGGCCGAGCGCGCTGGCGAGCGCACTGCCGATCGTGCCGAGCAGTGCGAAACCGGCGATCGCCAGAACCAGCTCCTTCGGGAAGGCCAGGAAGAGCGCACCGACCGTCGCTCCGAAGAGTCCGATCAGGAGGTAGAAAACCCCGGCGGCGATGGCGGCGACGTAGCGCTTGTCGGCCTCCGGGTGCGCTTCACGGCCCATGCAGATGGCCGCAGTGATCGCCGCCAGGTTCAATGCAAAACCGCCGAAAGGGGCGAGCAGCAGATTGGCCGCGCCGGTCCAGCCGATCAGCGGCGAAATCGGCAACTGGTAGCCGGAAGCGCGGATGACGGCAACCCCCGGAACATTCTGCGAGGCCATGGTGACCACGTACAGGGGCAGCGCTACGCCGATCAGCGCCCGCCACGAGAATTGCGGGGTGGTGAACACCGGGGTGGCCAGTTCGAGGCGCAGTGACTGGACCTGCAGCAGCCCCTGTACGGCAGCGATGCCGATACCGAGCAACAGCGTGACGACAATGGCGTAGCGGGGAAGCAAGCGGCGGCAGAGCAGATAAGCACAGAACATCGGGAAGACCAGCGCGAACTGGTTCTGCAGGGCGACGAAGGCATCGAGGCCGAAGCGCAGCAGAACACCACCCAGCATGCCGGAAGCAATCGAGATCGGGATGCGGTCGAGCATCCGTTCGAAATGGCCGCTGAACCCCGAGATGGTGATCAGCACCGCCGAGACCAGAAAGGCACCGATTGCTTCGGGCATCGGGATACCGGCCGCACTGGTGATCAGCATCGCCGCGCCGGGCGTTGACCAGGCGGTCAGCACCGGTACCCGAAAGCGCAGCGAGAGGGCGATGCTGGTCAGGCCCATTCCCAGGCCCAGCGCACCCATCCAGGAAGCGATCTCGGCGGCCGTCGCCTGCAGCGTCTGAGCGGCCTGGAAGACGATCACCGCCGAACTGGTGAAGCCGACCAGGACTGCGACGAAGCCGGCAATCAGCGCCGAAGGGGAAAAGTCGTCGAACAGTCGCATGCTTTTCTCGAGAGGATTACCCAACGTGATGAAAAACTACGGGGTCGGTTTGCCTGCGACCGAATCTGACCGCTGGACCCCGTCTGACCGGCCATCGCACGGTCCAGGCGGCAGCCTCAGACCTTGATATTGATCGGGGCTTCGCCCGGTGCGCGCCGCCGGCCCCGGTTCGAGCGGGTGTCGAGCAGGACCGGCTGGTTCTTTGAACGACGGTCGCTGCGTCTGCGCTCTACCGGTTCGGGTTTGCTTTCTGCCTCGGGGCCGATGGCGGTCGGGGGCGGCGGGTATCCCCCCTTCTTTGGCGACGGCGGGGGCTGCTTCTGCGGCGAGGCAGCCAGCTCGTCGGTGAGCCTGGCAGCAGGCTCCACGGGCCCGGACATCCTGTCGACTTCCTTGATCAGAGTTCCGAACGGCGGTAATAATTCAGATGGAATTCTCATGGTCCAAGTCCTGTACAAGTGATCGCGAGGCATGGAATCCGGATGGACGGTTATACAATCGTTTCTAGGGCTATCAACGGTTTTACTTTATCACTCTCTGTGTCAGTGTTATAGCGCGGCAGGCAGCTTGTTTGCCAAGTTTTTTGCAGTGCGCCCATGATCGCTGATCTACTTGCTGCGCTCTGACCCCTGCTGATCGTTCTCGATCGGCGATCTTGAACCCACTTGAACTGCCCGCTGCTGCGGGCGATGCGGATTGACATGATGAGCTGGAAAAAGCGTTCCTGGGTCATGGTCCTGGCCATCACCGGTCTGGTCGGGCTCGGTTACTACGCGTATACGAGTTTTCGGGAGCTGTCTGGTTCGCCGATGGCGCCGCCGGCGGGAGCGGCTGCCGGCCGCCCGGGTGTCGCTGCGCCTGCCGGTTCGCCGGGAGGCGGGCCACCACCGCCGCGCGTCGAAACAGCGCGCGTACGGGCCGCCGAACTGGCCATCGATGCCACCGCCGTCGGTTCGCTGCGCTCGAACGAGTCGGTCGTCCTGCGTCCCGAGACGCCCGGTCGGGTCGCGGCGATCCACTTCCAGGACGGGGTCGGGGTCAGCAAGGGCTCGTTGCTGATCGAGCTCGATGCGGCAACGCAGGCGGCCGAACTCGACCAGGCAAAGGCCAACCTCGGACTGGCACAGACCAACCACCGGCGCACCCAGGATCTGTTCGCGAAAAAGTTCATCAGCCAGCAGGCGCTCGACAACGCCGAGGCCGCGCTGAAGGTTCAGGAAGCCGCCCTGGCCCTGGCGCAGGCGCGCTTCGACAAGATGCGCCTGCGTGCGCCGTTTTCCGGCATCGTCGGCATTCGCAACATCAGTGTTGGCGACTATGTCAAGGAAGGGCAGGATCTGGTCAATATCGAGGACATCCGTACGTTGAAGATCGATTTTCGCCTGCCCGAGTCCTACCTCAGCCAACTCAAACCCGGGCAATCCCTCGAGGTGTCGAGCGACGCCCTGCCGGGCCAGATGTTCACCGCGGTGCTCGATGCGATCAATCCGCTGGTCGAGGCAGGCGGCCGTGCGATTTCGCTGCGCGCGCACCTGCCGAATGGCGAAGCACGCTTGCGTCCCGGCATGTTCGTGCGCGTTCGCCTGATTCTCGAGCAACGCGACCATGTCCTGCTGATCCCGGAACAGGCGCTGGTGGCGGACAGCCAGGCGCCTTACGTTTACCGTGTCGTCGGGAGTCAGGCGCGACGCGTGCCGATCAGGACCGGCTTGCGGCGCGATGGCCAGGTCGAAGTCGTCGAGGGCCTGCGTGCCGGTGACGAGGTGGTCAGCGCCGGGCAGATGAAGCTGCGCGATGGTGCCGCGGTGCGTGCCATCGGCGAGGGCCAGGCCGAACCGCCGCCGGCAGCCGGGGCAGTGCAGGGTGGCACGCCAGCGGCAGCGCCGGGAGCAGGCCAATGAAGATTTCCGACCTGTGCATTCGTCGCCCGGTCTTCGCGACAGTTCTCTCGCTGGCGATCCTGCTCGTCGGTCTGGTCTCCTATACCCGCCTGCCGGTGCGCGAATACCCGAAGATCGACGAACCGGTGGTGACCGTCGATACCACCTATCGTGGCGCTTCCGCCGAGATCGTTGAGTCGCAGATCAGCAAGCCGCTCGAGGATTCGCTGGCCGGCATCGAGGGAGTCGACGTCATCACTTCGATCTCGCGTCAGGAGAACAGCCAGATCTCGGTGCGCTTCAAGCTCGAGCGCAATCCTGACTCGGCGGCATCGGATGTGCGCGACCGCGTTTCGCGCGTGCGCAACAAACTGCCGACCGACATCGACGAGCCGGTGATCGCCAAGGTCGAGGCTGACGCCAATCCGGTCATCTGGATCGCTTTCTCATCGGACCAGCACTCGCCGCTCGAAGTCACCGATGTTGCCAATCGCATCGTCAAACCACGCCTGCAGACTCTTCCCGGCGCTGCCGACGTGCGCGTCTTCGGCGAGCGCAAGTTCGCCATGCGCATCTGGCTCGATCGCGACCGGCTGGCGGCCTTCAACCTGACGCCGCAGGATGTCGAGGATGCCTTGCGTCGGCAGAACGTCGAGGTGCCGGCCGGTCGCATCGAAAGCCAGAGCCGCGAGTTCTCGGTGGTCGCGCGTACCGATCTCAGCGAAGCGGCGCAGTTTGCCGGAATCATCGTCAAGCAGGCGGCCGACACCCGAGGCAGCTATCCGGTGCGCATCGCTGACCTCGGTCGTGTCGAGATCGGCGCCGCTTCCGAGCGCAGCAGCGTGCGTTTCAAGGGCCGGCCGGCAGTTGCGCTGGGGGTCATCAAGCAGGCCACCGCCAACCCGCTCGAACTGTCGCGCGCGCTGCGTGGCGAACTGCCCAAAGTGATCGGCGAGCTGCCGCCGGGAATGACCGCGAACGTCGCCTACGATTCGTCGGTATTCATCGACCGCTCGATCGACGCGGTCTTCAAGACCATCGGTGAAGCGATGCTGCTGGTGCTGCTGATCATTTTCATCTTTCTGCGCAACTTCCGGGCGACCCTGATCCCGCTGGTGACGATTCCGGTCTCGCTGATCGGCGCTTTTGCACTGATGCTGGTGTTCGGTTTCACGATCAATACCCTGACACTATTGGCGCTGGTGCTGGCGATCGGTCTGGTCGTCGATGATGCGATCGTCGTCCTGGAGAACATCTACCGCCACATCGAAGCGGGCATGCCGCGGCGCAAGGCGGCCTTTCAGGGAGCGCAGGAGATCGGTTTCGCGGTCGTCGCGATGACCATCACGCTCGCTGCGGTGTATGCGCCGGTTGCCTTCATGACCGGGCGAACCGGCAAGCTGTTCGTCGAATTCGCGCTGACGCTGGCTGGTGCCGTTTTGGTTTCGGGTTTCGTCGCACTGACGCTGTCACCGATGATGTGCTCGCTGTTGCTCAAACACGAAGCCCGGCACGGCAAGGCCTACGTTGCCGTCGAAAACCTCCTGGACGCACTGACCCGCGCCTACCGCCGTGCGCTGACCGCGGCGCTGGCGCAGCGCTGGCTGGTGATGCTGGCTTTTGCGCTGGTCGCGGGGGCGAACGTCTTCCTGCTCGGTGCGCTGAAGTCCGAACTGGCGCCGGTCGAGGACCGCGGTATCATCATCGGTGTCTTTCTCGGGCCGGAAGGCGCGACGCTCGATTACACTGACAAGTACGCCCGGCAGATCGAGGATCTCTACGCGCATACCGCCGATGTCGAGCGCTACTTCGTCGTCGCCGGAAACCCGACGGTCAGCCAGGGCATCTCCTTTGTCGGCCTCACTGACTGGCAGGAGCGCAAGCGGAACTCGGCGGCGGTAGTCAAGGAACTGTTCCCGAAGTTCTCGGGAATTCCCGGCGTGCTGGCTTTTCCGGTGTTGCCGCCGTCGCTCGGTCAGAGCCCGCGTGAGCGGCCGATCAATTTCGTCATCGTCACCTCGGCGTCATACGTCGAACTCGAAAAGATCACCGCCAGAATCCTCGAAGAGGTGGCGAAAAACCCGGGCCTGACCAACGTCGATACCGACCTCAAGCTGAACAAGCCCGAACTGTCGGTGATCGTCAATCGCGACAAGTCGATGGATACCGGGGTGCAGATCGAAACCGTCGGGCGGACACTCGAAACCATGCTCGGGGGTCGCCAGGTCACCCGTTTCAAGCGTGCGGGTGAGCAATACGACGTGATCGTCCAGGTCGCCAACGCCGAGCGTGCGACGCCTTCCGACATTCGTGACCTGTTCGTTCGCGCCAGGGATGGCAGCATGATCCCGCTGGCCAACCTGCTCGGCGTCGACGAAACGGTCAGCCCGCGCGAACTCAACCATTTCGGGCAGCGCCGCGCGGTCATCCTGACCGCCAACCTGAGCCCTGGCTACGCCATGGGCGAAGCGCTGCAGTTTCTCGAGAGTACCGCCGGGCGTGTCCTGCCGCCCGGCTACGCGATCGACTACGCGGGCCAGTCACGCGAGTTCAGGCTCTCGTCGTCGTCGTTGGCGATGACCTTCCTGCTTGCGCTGGCGTTCATCTACCTGGTGCTCGCCGCCCAGTTCGAGAGTTTCCGCGACCCGTTCATCATCATGCTGACGGTGCCGCTGTCGATGACCGGCGCACTGCTGGCGCTGCTCCTGAGCGGCGGGACGCTCAATGTGTACAGCCAGATCGGGCTGGTCACGCTGGTCGGCCTGATCACCAAGCACGGCATTCTGATCGTCGAGTTCGCCAATCAGTTGCAGGAGCAGGGGCGCGGGGTCCGGCAGGCAGTGATCGAGGCTTCCGAACTGCGCCTGCGACCGATCCTGATGACCACCGGCGCGATGGTGCTGGGCGCGATTCCGCTGGCGCTCGGCAGCGGTGCCGGCGCCGAGAGCCGCCAGCAGATCGGCTGGGTCATCGTCGGCGGGCTGCTGCTCGGCACCTTTCTGACGCTGTTCGTCGTGCCGACGGTGTATACGCTGCTGGCCAGACGCCAGGCCGGTGAGGTCGCGATGAGGAGGGCGATCAGTGAGGCGGGCTGATATCCGGCAGATCGCCATGCTCGGCGCTGCATCGCGGGCTGGCTACGGCGGCGCGGAGCAGTGCTCCACGAAACCCCGCTTTCGTTCCCGCGAGGGGGAGGGGAGATATCTCCGGCCAGGACTTGCAGGCTCGATTCGTTGTCAAGACCGTGGAGCCGCGCCATCTCGCGCTTGATGCCCCCCGCGAGTTGAACGGCGGTCAGCGAATTGACGATATCGACGGCGCTGGTCAACAGCGTCGCCTGGCTCTTTCGCCGCCCAGTCGTCCATGCGTATCGCTCCGCTCAAAAGGCGCACACCATGCCGCATCCCCGTCAAAGGCTGCAGCGCAGAACAGAAAGTAGTCGTGGGAGCATGGCCTCAGGGCAGTCACACAGCGTATGAAAAATGCTCAATGAGTTGTGCGTAAGGGAACGCCTCCACCTCGGTTGCACCCATCTCACGGGGATGGCGCTTGTGGTGAAAGAGAATGAATCTCTTGACCCAGTGGATATATTGTGCTTCAGTGCGTATGCTGTAATGGCGCAAG
>WBZU01001337.1_pt1 | contig 18681 bp, 21 predicted proteins | sample 5204311 | NCBI WGS metagenome assembly WBZU01 (sample SAMN12344359, study PRJNA552823) | activated sludge metagenome | biome: Activated sludge suspended growth; feature: Nitrification reactor; material: Wastewater; isolation source: activated sludge from nitrification reactor of wastewater... | reverse complement strand
TTCCCTTGGTATTAAGATCTTTTCCCCGCGAGAAACATATCTGTGTATAAGCTGTTTTAAAATGTCTTCGCTGCCGTAGGAAATGATGATCTGACTTTCTTTGAATCCGAAATCTTTTGCAATTCTTTCAGAGAGCTTTGACTTCACACCTCTTGCAAAATCCCTTGAATACCAGGCAAGATCTTCTATTCCGACTTTCTTAAGATATTCATAGCATTTTGGCGTGGGACCGTATTGCGATTCATTCCTGTCGAGATACTGTATCTCTTTATATTTTTTTTCTGACATAATAATTTATCTGTTAAAATTAATTGGATTTTATTTAATTGACTTTGGAAGCATTTCTTAAAAAGGTAAACAATTCTTATAATTTAATTCATAATAATTCTGACCGGGATTTATGTTCCGGTAATATCTGCTACGGTTTTCAAAACAGTATTTTTCTGAGCTCACTTTCCAGGCTGATTCACCGGGTTTCGCTGAAAGAAACCATTTCTCAAGCAGCCGGGGCTGCTCTTCCGTTTCCGCCCATAAACAGATGTATATGAACATCAGATGAATAAATAAAGCATAATAAAAAATTTCTTTGACAGATAAATTTCTCTGTTTCAGATATTTTATATCGTCAAACAATTTTTTTATTTCAGCTTTCACTTTCTCCGGTTTTATTGCAAGATAAACCAGCCCGGCAGGGTCGAATACTCCTGTTCTTTCTTCCCTCAATTGCCCGCGCTTACTTCTGATCAGTATTTGTTTTGACAGAATTTCATTTGCTTTTAATAATTTTCTTCCGGTTAAATTATTCTTTTTTGCAAACTTATAAGCAAGTATTAGATCATTGATCTCTTTATATTCTTTGCTGATGATTTTTTTCTTCAGCATTTTTGAATTCATAAACGAATTCAGATCTATGGAATTTCCTTCTATGTTTGAAGAATATACTGCAGATGATTCCAGATAATATTCAAAATTATACTCATCCGACCCGGATGTAAATTGGGCAGGAAATCCTGCCAGTATATTTCCGGTCTTTTTTTTGAATTCGGGGTAAATATTCATCAGTTAATATATTCATCTCTTAAAATCTTTTCACTTTCTGCTTTTCTTCAAAAAGTTCATAACACCGTGTTTACACTCCTCGGTCATTCTTGTAATTGCGTTTAAATCAACTGCATATTCCAGAGCCGTTTCAAAGCTCATGGATGATACATTTTTAAACATTTCCTTTGTCAGTGAAATAGAGCTCAAAGGAAGCTTGTTCAAATCCTCGCAGAGCTTCAGTGTGAAAATTTCAAGTTCACTCTGTGTTGTAACATAATTTGAAAACCCGATCCTGAATGCTTCTTCACCCGTAATGAATTTAGAAGTCAGCAGCAGGTCTTTTGCATGGGTTTCGCTTACTCTTTTGAGTAAAAATACCATTACGATCGCAGGTATAAATCCGATCTTCACTTCAGTGTAACCGAACTGAGCTGTATCGGAAGAAACTATAAAATCACAGGCGCTGGCTATTCCGCATCCGCCTGCAAGCGCATAACCGTCAACCATTGCAATCACCGGCTTACGGCAGTTATAAATAGTGAGAAGAAGATCCCTGAATCTTTGCGAATCCATTTTGTTCTGAAGTATGTCATACTCGGAAATTTTCTGCAGATAATCAAGAAATAATCCTGAACAGAAATTTCCTCCTGCTCCAGTCAGTATTATCGAACAAGTATCAGGATCGGCAGAGTATTTTTTAAATACTTCAGTCAGCTCACTTATCATTTCCTCGTCAAGAGAGTTTCTCTTCTCAGGTCTGTTCAGCGTGATTTTCCTTGTCCTGCCTATATCTTCGATATGAATTTTATTGTATCTCATTTTTTATATGTATATCAGTTAGGTAAATAATTTATGAAGAAATTCTTTTCAAAATTTAAGATCTTTGAGTCAATGAGAAAATGCTCTTTCAGGATATCCTCTGTTATCACTTCGCCTGTAAGATCATACTTTATCAATTTACCGTTATTGATCAAAATTGTCCTGTTTGAAAATCTCAGTGCAAGATTCAGATCATGAATAACAATGATGACTGTAAGTTTCTTTTCTCTCAGTCTTTTCAGAATGCTGAATATCTCAAACTGATAATTTACATCCAGGTAGGTCATAGGTTCATCTATTATAAGCACTTTGCCTTCAAGACTGTCAGTGATATCAAGCTGAACCAAAGCCAGTGTTATCAGCACTTTCTGCTTCTCCCCGCCCGAGAGTTTATGAATAAATTTTCCGGACAGATCAGTGACAGAAGTTTCTCTCATACTTTCTGCAACTATCCGCATATCATCATGAGAGAATCTGAAATCAGTAAACTGCTTATGGGCATACCTGCCGAGAAGCAGAAATTCAGATACTTTCAGATCCTCATTGAACGCCGAAGCAGTCTGAGGAAGATAAGATACATTTCTCGAAAATTCTTTTCTGTCAATTGTTCGGATCTCATTTCCTTTGAAATAAATCTCTCCTGAATATCCGTTAAGGATTTTGGAAATAAGCTTTACCAGTGTTGATTTTCCGGAGCCGTTCTTTCCGATCACAGAAACAAAGTCACCGCAGTCTATATTAAAAGAAATATCTTTTAACTCAAAATTATTTTCAATTTGTTTAAGCTCTTTTTTATCCGAATAAGTAAAGCCCAGTTCATTAAGCTGAAATATCTGATTCAATATTTAAACTCCATTTTATCAGAATCGTAATACCATTTGAATTTCCCGATACCGGAGTCCGGTTCACGTTCAATCAGACAAACGGAAGATTTTCCGAAATCCTGCAGATCCTTTTTGTCAGAAAAAATACTTACAAGCATACTCAGTTTCGGCTCGTGCCCTACCAGAGCCAATGATGAAAGGCCGGAGTTTTTATCAAGAAGCATCTGCAGTGAGGCAACTGTATAATCATTTTTCAGTTCATTTATGAGCTCTACATCCTTCCTGAATTTCAATTCCGAAGCAGCTATCTCTGCAGTCTGCACTGCCCTAATCAGCGGGCTGGTAAATATCTTTTCAAGGTCACTGAATTTTTCTTTCAGATTCTTTATTACCTTACCTGTGATCTTTCTTCCATAGGGAGTAATGTATCTGTACTCATCAGTGCGGACGGAATCAGTTTCCTTGTCTATTGCTTCGGCATGGCGGATAAGAAATATTTTCATTTATGCGTATATGAAATTTTTTTCAATTAACTCTGACTTCACAGATTTTATTCCGTCTGTTTCAACTAATTTTACTTCCGCTATTTTGTTTTCCAGTCCGGGATTTGCTTTGGTTTTAACTTTGATATAATTTGCCGTAAATCCTTCGATCATATCATTATTTTTCCGTGTTTCAAACAAAACCTCCTGAACTGTTCCCGTATATTTTGAATAAAAATCAAAACGTTTTTTAGCCGAAAGGTTTCTTAACAGTTCGCTTCTTCTTTTTCTGTCTCTTACATCAACCTTTCCTGGAAGATTAACTGCGTCTGTATTGCTTCTTTCCGAATAGCTGAATACGTGGAGATAGCTGATCTGCAATGACTCAAGAAAACTATATGTATTTTCAAAATGCTTTTCAGTCTCACCGGGAAATCCGACTATCACATCCACTCCTATGCCTGCGTCCTTTATCTCCTGATTTATTTTAAAGATCAGCTCTCTGTAAAATTCACTGTCATATCTTCTCCGCATAAGCTTCAGGATATCATTGTCCCCGCTTTGAAGAGGAATATGAAAATGATTACAGAGCTTTCCTGAAGTTTTTGCCAGGGATATAATTTCATCGTTGAGAAGATTCGGTTCGATCGAACTAATGCGGATCCTTTCTATGTCAAGTTTATCGAGCTCGTATAATACATCAATCAATTTGGAATTTGGAATTTCGGATTTGGAATTTGAAATATCTGTATTTTGATTTCTGTTTTTGTAAAAATCAGATTCGTAATTCGTAATCTCTAATTCGAAATTGTAATCCCCTGTGTTCACGCCTGTAAGAACGATCTCTTTATAGCCCGAGTCTATTATTTTCTTTGCATTATCTATAACTTTGCTTAAAGCAAGGCTCCTTGATTTCCCTCTTGCAAGCGGAATAGTACAGAATGAACATTTGTAACTGCATCCGTCCTGAATTTTTAGAAAAGCTCTTGTACGGGAATCTGTATCTGCGGAGAATGCTTCGTCGAATTCTTTTACTTCATTGATATCAGTATGATGAATACAGGATAATTCGGTTTTTTCGAAGTTATCCATATAGTCAAATAGTTTGAATTTTTCATTTATCCCAAGGACAAGATCAACTCCTTCAATTCCTGCAATCTGCTGCGGCTGAAGCTGAGCATAACATCCGGTTACAATAACGTATGTTCCGGGATTATTTCTTATAACGCTTCTTACAATCTGCCTGCATTCCTTATCGGCATTATCTGTGACTGAGCAGGTATTCAGGACAAATATATCCGAAGGTTCGCCGTATTCCTTAAGTCTGTATCCTTTTGAGGCAAAATCCTTAGCTATAGTTGAGGTTTCGCTGTAGTTCAGCTTACATCCGAGAGTATGCAATGAAACACTTTTCATGAATTAATTTACAAATTTCAGAAAGCAATTAGAATGAATAAATTCAATTTCAATCGCAAAACTATGAACAGGAAATTTTAAATTTTTATTATTATGATTTATACAGACTTTTGTAAAAGGATAAAAAATATTTTTAAACAACAGATAATGTTAGGATAGCTTTACAATAGTTGAAAATTTTAAAAAAAAGATTTAAAGGGTTCATTTATTTTTCGCAGAATTGCACAGACAAATATCGCAGAAAATCGCCGGAAAAGTTATGTATATCTTATAAGATTTCCTGCTAAAATTCCCCGAACTCCGTGAAATAAAATTTTCTATTAAAAATTAATGAGAAGCTGATTTATATTATTTAATGAATTCGCCTGTTACGGTCATTACTATCTTTCTTCTACCTCCTGAATTTCTATGTTCACAAAGATAAATCCCCTGCCAGGTTCCGAGACTGAATCTGCCGTTTGTAACAGGAATCACAAGGCTGCAACCGAGAATTGATGATTTGATATGAGAAGTCATATCATCAGGACCTTCCGCAGTATGTCTGTAGTGAACTGCATTTTCCGGAACCATTAAATTAAAGTGAGTTTCAAGATCCTTTCTCACATCAGGGTCTTCATTCTCATTTATTGAAAGCGAAGCCGAAGTATGCTTAATGAACACGTTTGCTGTTCCGCACTTGAACTCTTTAATTTCAGAAAAATTTTTTTCGATCTCATCTGTAATCAGGTGAAATCCCCGTGACCTCTCCTTAAGTAAAATTTCTTTCTGAACGCACTTCATATTGATTAATTAAAATTATTAAATTATGTTTATTGCAAAATTAACAATAATAATAAACTTTGCCATTCATTAATGATTATTAAAGGATTAGAGCTTTTCACTGATAAGCCTGACGAACTTAAGAAGTTTTATTCTCAGACTCTTGGGCTTGAGCTCATCAGAGAAGATGCCAGATCTTTTTCTGTAAAGGCGGGGAAATCTGTTCTTACATTTTCATTAACGGCAGATTTTACAAAGCCGTTTTATCATTTTGCTTTCAATATTCCGGAGAACAAACTCTCTGAAGCAAAAGTCAGGATGAGTGCGAAACTGAATCTGATAAGTTTAAACGGCGAAGATGAATTTGACTTCCGTAGCTGGAATGCTCATTCAATTTATTTTTATGATCCGTCAGGAAATATTATCGAGCTGATTGCAAGACATAATTTAAATAACAGTTCGTCTGAAGAATTTTCCGGAAAGAGTATTTTATCCATCAGTGAAATTGGTTTACCTGTCTATAATGTGGAAAATTTTTTCGAAGAGATAAACAGGGAATATAAAATTCCTCTTTTCAGCGGAGATAAAAAAGAGTTCTGTGCAGCGGGCGACGATAACGGACTCTTCATTATTGTAAACAAAGGAAGAAAGTGGTTTCCGGACTGCGGTCCGGCAAGAATATTTCCTTTAGTAATAAATATTCTTTCGGAAAAGATTAAAGAAACGGAGTTTGAAAAACTTCCATATAAAATAATTTCATCCATAAAATAACTTCACACTTTGCCGGAATATACAAATACAAAGCTAATTGATAAACTCGGAATCAAACCGGGGTTTTCAATCCTTATTTTGAATACTCCTGAAAATTATTTCAGTCTGATTGGAGATTTACCTATGGATGTGAGAGTAAATAAAAAATTTATCAAAGAAATGGATTTTATTCATTTTTTTACAAAAGAAAGAAAACAGCTTGAAGAATATTTTCCGGTTCTTAAGAATCACATTTCTGAAAAAGGAATTCTGTGGATATCATGGCCTAAGATCTCATCGAAAGTAAAGACAGATATTAATGAAAATATTATAAGAGAAACAGGACTAAGAGAAGGGTTGGTAGATGTAAAAGTCTGCTCGGTTGATGAAGTCTGGTCAGGTTTAAAATTTGTTTACAGACTAAAGGACAGGAAGTGATATGAGCCAACTCTGTCCAAAACGTTTATTTTAAATCTCACTTCTTACTATTTTAGTGTACAACTAATCTTGAAAATTTAACTAAATTTTGAACACCACCACCCCAAACCTCTCCCTGCGTGCGGGTAAAAGTTTGGGTGGGGTTTGAATGGCAATGAAGAATTATTGTTTAATATTTCCTGTGTTTGAAACAATCTTTTTGTTTTTATTTTTATTTTGGACACTACTGGATATGAGTGTAAAACATACCTTATACTAACTTGATAAAGCAAATGCATTATGTTAATTTTACATTATAAATCACATATTTCTCTAATTATTAAATCATAAATATATGCCAGAAGACTACAAAGAACCTGCTCCATATAGAAGAGGTGAGCCAAATCCTAATGAATCTATGATGATTAGATTCGATAAGGCGTGCGAACTTTATGGACTAGACGAAGGATTGTATAATTATTTAAAACAACCTGTAAAGCAAATAATAGTTTCTATACCTGTAACTATGGATAACGGTAAGCTAGAAGTATTTGAAGGATACAGAGTAATTCATGATAAGATCCTCGGACCGTCAAAAGGCGGTATCAGATATGCACCTGATGTAGATATAGATGAAGTAAAAGCGCTTGCTTCATGGATGACATGGAAATGTGCAATTGCAAATATTCCTTTCGGAGGAGCAAAAGGTGCCGTAAAATGCGACCCGAAAAAGCTATCTCCAAGAGAGCTTGAACAGATCACAAGAAGATACACTGCAAATATGCTTGAGATATTCGGACCGAATTCTGATGTACCCGCACCTGATATGAATACAGACGAACAGATAATGGCGTGGATAATGGATACGTACAGCATGCACAAACAGGAAACTGTTACCGGTGTTGTAACAGGTAAGCCAATCGTAATAGGCGGATCCAGGGGAAGAAGAGAAGCAACAGGAAGAGGAGTGATGATCGCAACAATGGCAGCATTGAAAACACTTGAAATTGATCCGACATCATGTACGGGAGTCATTCAGGGATTTGGAAACGTAGGATCAGTAAGTGCTGATCTTTTATCGGAAAAAGGTGTAAAGATAATTGCTATCAGTGATGTATCAGGCGGATACCACGATCCTAACGGTATTGATGTAAAGAAAGCTATTGAATATGTTTCAAAGAAAAGAAGCCTTGAAGGAGGTAATTTCGGAAGACCTGTCACAAATGAAGAGTTACTTGAAATACCATGTGACATTCTGGTACCTGCAGCAAAAGAAGATCAGATCACAGCTCATAATGCCGGAAGAATAAAGGCAAAACTCATAGTCGAAGGTGCAAACGGTCCTATATCGGCGGATGCTGATGATATTATTGCAGCGAACGATATAAGAGTAATTCCAGATATACTTGCCAATTCAGGAGGAGTGATTGTTTCTTATTTTGAATGGGTACAGGACAGGATCGGATATTTCTGGGATGAGGATGATGTAAACAACCGACTTAACAGAATGATGACAGAAGCCTTTGATGCGGTTTATAATACTGCTGTTGAGTATAAAACAACTTTCAGACTTGGCGCTTATATTTATGCAATAGACAAAGTATCCAGAGTGTTGAAACTCAGGGGTATTTACGGATAGGAATGAAATTAAAATACCTCTTATGTATTTTTTATTTTTTAATACTAAGAGGTATTTCTTTTTCTCAGGATAATTTCGAGAACAATATCAGCATTATCAACAGACTCATAGATGAAAGTTTTTTATCTCCCGGCAATAAACTGACCGAACTGGGAAAAGATAAATTTTACGGGATTTCATTTGATCCCGGAAACCAGTCCGAATCATATTTGTTTGACCGGTTTAAAAACAGGTTTTATGATTACAAGCTGATAGTCAATGAAAACTCGGACAGTATTAATTACGTAATAAAATTTGAAGATCCGGTAATAAATACAAAATACAAGAAGATATTTACTGACAATGTAATAGGAGTAAAAAAAATTGTCAGAGAAATTACCGTATCCTATAAGCTTGAAATAGCGGCAAAAATAAATTCAGATTCTGACAGCCTGCGAAACATATTTAATCAGAATTATAATAAAAAATCAAAAGACAATATCGATCTGGACAAATTGACATATACCGAAGACAGCAGATATGAATTTTCCAGTTCGGAGCTTCCTGAAGAAAGTACATTAAACCAGATAATGTTTCCGGCAATCATAGTAGCTGCATCAGCCGCAGCCATCATTTTGTTTTTTACGATCAGAAGCAAATAAGATAATATGTATAAATTCTAATTATTAATGATATACATGTTTAATTTTAAGATACAGTTGATAAATAATTTTAAAACCAGTTAATGAAAATCAGAAAAATTTTTTTATATGCAGCAATACTATCTTGTCTAGGATTGTATTCCTGCAGTTCGGGAGGAAGCAGTATAAGCACAGATGATCCTGAAAAAGCTTATTTCATGGCCAAGTCTCATTATGATAAAAAAGATTATCTTGATGCAATTGATGATTTTAATATGATCAAGCTGAAATTCTCAGGAAGCAGTATTATGGATAAAGCTATTTATTATCTCGGTATGAGCTATTATAAAAGTGAGGAATATATTCTGGCTAATTATGAATTTGAAACTTTGATTAAAAATTATCCTTCCAGCAGCTTTGTGGAAGATTCAAGATATATGCTTGCTATGTGCTATTACGGATTATCTCCGGCTTATAGCCTTGATCAGACCTATACAAGATATGCCATTAATGAATTTCAGAATTTCGTAGAAATATACCCTAAGAGTAAATATGTAGCGGAATCCGAAAGAAAGATTGAAGAGCTTAAGACAAAGCTTGCGCTGAAGGCACTGAAAAGCGCTGATCTTTATTTTACAATGGGTAATTATAAATCCGCTCTTGTTTATTATACCAATGTACAGGAAGAATATTTTGACACAAAGTATGCAGATGATGCGTTATACGGCAAGATCCAGACCCTGATTAAAAAGAAAAGATATGATGAGGCTCTGGCAGATATTAAGAAATTCGGAGATAAATATCCCACCAGTAATTTATTAAGAAGTGTACAGGCTCTTAAAAGCTCAATACCATATTAAACATGAGATCAAAGACAGTAAAAAATTCGCAGGTGGAAATGATCGAGCTGGTACTTCCCAATGACACCAACATTCTGGGAAACCTGCTTGGCGGAAGGCTTATGCACTGGATTGACATCTCCGCAGCTCTTGCTGCTTCAAGACACTGTAACAATGTAGCGGTGACTGCTTCAGTTGACGATCTGAATTTTCATTTTCCCATTCATCTCGGTAACATTGTAAGACTTAAAGCTTCTGTGAACCGTGCATTCAATACATCAATGGAAGTCGGAGTAAGGGTCGAAGTTGAAGATATTAAAACCGGAAATGTCATTCATACTAACAGCGCGTATCTTACTTTTGTAAGTGTGGATTCTGAAACCAAAAAACCTGTAAAGGTTTCTGAAATTATTCCGGAGTCGGCAGATGAAAAAAGAAGATATGAACAGGCTTTGATGAGACGCGAACAAAGGCTTTCCGAAAAACACGGAATCATACAAACACATTTGTGACCGATGAGCCTGATTGAAATAAACTGTGACCGTCTTTCAAAAACATATTCAGGCAGGACAATTTTTAAAAACCTGAGTTTTAAAATTTCTTCGGCTCAGTCTCTTACGGTTACCGGAAGTAACGGATCGGGCAAATCAACTCTGATAAAAGTAATTGCAAACCTTATAAATTCATCCAAAGGAACGATCACAGTCAGCTCAGACAGCTCTAACATCCCCAGAGATAAATGGTTTCAGAAAACAGGTCTGCTTTCACCATATCTGAATCTTTATGATGAGCTTACAGGATTTGAAAACCTTGATTTCTTTTACAGGCTTAAATCAGCGGGTAAAGATAATTTAAAAGACAGAATAGATCATCTCCTAAACAGAGTTAATCTTTATGAAAAGAGGAATGAACTGCTAAAAAATTATTCTTCAGGTATGAAGCAGAAGCTGAAGCTGGCTTTTGCTGTTTTACACGAGCCGGAAATATTACTGCTTGATGAGCCCCGTTCAAATTTAGACAAAGCAGGTGTGGATATGATCTATGAAATTTCCAATGAACAGAAAAAAAAGGGAATACTTATAATTGCTACAAATGATGAGGATGACAAGGAACTCTGCGACAGTATTTTAAGCATAGAGGATTATAAATAATGGCAGAACTGTTCAGGACATCAATACTGGTATTCAGAAAGGATTTCAAATCGGAATTAAGATCAAGATATGTTATCAATTCACTGCTGATGTTTGTGTTAGTAACTATCTCAATCATCAGATTTGCTATCGGTGATGAAAGAATCGAGAATGAAATTCTGACCGGTTTATTATGGATAGTAATTTTTTTCTCGGCATCCAGCGGTCTTTCGAGGACCTTTGTAAAAGAAGAAGAAAAGGAAACTTCTATAGCATTGAAACTATCAGCAGATTCTTCAAGTGTCATAATAGGAAAATTGATTTTCAATCTGGTTCTTACTTTCGCACTTAATATTCTGATACTTATACTCTTCATACTGATCACTGATTACCAGATAAAGAATCTTACCGGATTTGTGATCACTATGCTGCTTGGTAATTTCGGACTTGTTTCAGCATCAACTATAATAGCAGCGATCATTTCCAAGGCAAATTCAAAAGGCACGCTTTATCCTGTACTGTCTTTTCCGGTGCTTTTACCTCTTCTGCTGACTGCGATCAACGCTACAAAGTTAGCCAGTGCCGGCATAGACACAGCAAAACTAAACGGAGAGATACTTATACTAATCTCATACTCCATAGTCGTTACAGTTGCTTCGTTAATGCTTTTTAAATATGTCTGGGAAGATTAGTATGTTGGTATTAAAGAAATTAAAAATCATATTTGATCCAAATGTTATTTGAAAAATAAAATCGGTTTTATAATCTAAAGACAGGAACATGAATAATATTTTTAAATCAGCAATTTTTGTACTTATATCCGCAGTAATAATTTGCGGTATTGTTCTGCCGATACCGGATATTCCGGCACTCGGCGACAAGGCGCGTGTTCTTTATTTTCACGTTCCTATGTCATGGATTTCAGTGCTTGCATTCTTTATGTCAATGTGGTATTCGATCAGATATCTTAAAACACGCAACCTTGATTATGATATCAAATCTTATTCTTCAGCAAGTCTTGGATTTTTATTCTGCATACTTGCAACGGCGACAGGATCTCTCTGGGCAAAGTTCAACTGGGGTTCATTCTGGAACTGGGATCCGAGACAGACATCAATATTCATTTTGCTTATGATTTACGGAGCATATTTCGCTCTGCGTTCGGCGATAGATTCAGACGAGCAGAGAGCAAAACTATCATCTGTATATTCTATACTTGCAGCAGTCACCGTTCCGTTTTTTGTATTCATCATGCCGCGTTTAGTTGAAAGTCTTCATCCTGATCCGATAATAAATTCACAGGGAAAAATTCACATGGATACTACCATGCTTGTTATATTTCTGACTTCGCTTTTCAGCTTCACTTTGCTTTATATATGGATGCTGGATCTTAAGAACAGAATTGAAAAACTTAATATTAACAATAAAAGGAGAATAGCCGAACAATGACTTCACTTTATGATTTTTTAGAAACTAACGCAATGTATGTTGTGCTTCTGATAGTGCTTATTATCTGGATCGGAATATTTGCTTATATATGGAATCTGGATAAGAAAGTTAAAAAAATTGAAAGCGGGAAATAAAAGTTTACTGTTCCTCTAATGGAATATGATAAATTAATTTTCTACTACAGAGATTTACATATCGGATTTATTAATTAATTCTGATCTCAATTATTTACATTTATGTTTTATTGAAAATATTTTTACGCTTAACGGATTGATAAACAGATTCAAAAATCTCTACCGCTCACAAAATCCACAAACTCCATCATAGATTCCTTTACAATGCTGTCTTTGAAATTATTCAGTGAATTTTTTGAAGCTGAAGAATATTCGTTAATTTTTTGCATTGTATATTCCACACCGCCGTACTGCATAACAAACTCAAGCACCTCATCAAATTTTTTCGTCCTGTCACTTTTAATCAGCTTCATTATTTCTCCGGATCTTTTCTTAGGAGCATTCCGAAGAGATACTATAAGCGGCAGCGTGAATTTTTTTTCTTTGAGGTCATTGCCCGTGGATTTTCCGAGAAGTTTTTTCCTGCCGGTATAATCAAGAATATCATCTCTTAGCTGAAATGCTATTCCGATATTCTCTCCGAATGCTCCCAGCATTTCAACATCTGATTTATCCTTTGCAGTACTCAACGCTCCGAGCTTGCAGCATGTCTTTATAAGTGAAGCTGTTTTATCTGAGATCACTTTAAAATATGTCTCTTCAGTCCCGTCAAAATTTCTTGCCTTCTGAATCTGAAGCAGTTCCCCTTCGCTCATTCTTCTAACTGCTTCGGAAGTCACCTGAAGGAAATCATATTCATTATTCTCCAGTGAAATAAGCAGTCCTTTTGAAAGAAGATAATCTCCTATTAGTACGGCAACTTTATTTTTCCAGACGGCATTGATTGAGGGAATTCCTCTTCGTGATCCGGCTTCATCCACAACATCATCATGTATAAGAGTAGCTGTATGCAGAAGCTCTACTAAGTTTGCGGCAATGTAAGTTCTGCTGTTGATCTCTCCGCACATTTTTGCTGAAAGCAGAACAAGTATAGGTCTTATTTTCTTTCCCTTCTGCTTAAGGATATATTTGGTAATAAGGTCTATAAGCGCAACTTTGGATTTGAGCACAAGAGCAAATTGTTTCTCAAATTCCTGGAGCTCTGAAGTAATGGGTGCTGATATTTTTTTTAAATTCAAATCTGATAAAGTAAGTGTTAAATATTATTTAACTGCAAAATAATCTTTTTATTTCTTAACTGACAACTTGCAGATAATTATACTGATCTCATATAAGATGAACAGTGGTAAAGCCAGAAGAAGCTGGCTTGTAACATCAGGGCTGGGAGTCAGTATTCCTGCTGCAAGTAATATAATTATGACAGCATGTTTCCTGTATTTTCTCATGAACTCCGGTTTCAGGATACCGATCTTTGAGAGAAAAAATGATACCATTGGAAGTTCAAATACAACACCGGCAGCCAGCATTGTGGATATTATAAAACTGAAATATTCATCGATGGCTATGTTGTTGCTGATCACTGCGGATCCGAAGTTTGCAAAAAATTCAAGAGCAGTAGGAAGTAAGACATAATACGCAAAGGTAATTCCTGCCAGGAAACAAAAACTTGAGAATATAACAATGCTTTTTATGTATTTGCTTTCACTTGGCTTTAATGCCGGTTCTATGAATTTCCAGAACTGGTAAATAATATTCGGAATGCTGATTATCATTCCTCCTACAATGATTACTTCCATATAAAGAGAAAACTGTCCGAATGGTTTTATGTTCTGTAGTTTTAAAGGAGGAGTGGTTTTCATTGCGGGAAGCAGCAGTACGTAATCCATTATCCAGTTGATAAATATCCCGACGATTATTCCGCCTATGATGACTCCGGCTGCAGATTTGATTATTCTCCATCTGAACTCTTCAAGATGTTCAAGAAATGACATCTCTCCCGGATCATTTCCCGATTCAATATTATCTTCCGGATCTGTAATCATAATTCATGGAATAGAAATTTCACTTATCCTATTTTCAAATCGTCATAAAGCCTGAACCTCGAAGTAAGATTTTTAACTTCTTCGGAAACTTCTTTTTTCACTTTCTCATCTTTAGGATCTGAGATTATTTTATTGATAAGCTCAGCGATAAGCTCCATTTCGGATTCTTTCATTCCTCTTGAAGTCAATGCAGGCGTGCCTATTCTTATGCCGCTGGTAACAAGAGCGCTTTTATCATCGAAAGGAACTGAATTCTTATTACATGTAATTCCCACTTCATCAAGTGTTTCCTGTGCTGCTTTACCGGAAATGTTTTTATTTCTGAGATCGACAAGCATCAGATGATTATCCGTACCTCCCGAAATTACTTTATAATCAAGACTTATAAGTTTATCTGCAAGCGCCTGTGCATTTTTTATGATCTGCTTTGCATATTCAAGGAAATTATCCTCAAGCGCTTCCTTGAATGCAACTGCCTTAGCGGCTATGACGTGCATGAGCGGACCTCCCTGTATACCGGGCATTACCATAGAATCTATAAGTTCGCTCATCATTTTTATCCTACCGGACTTTGGAGCTTTCTTACCAAACGGGTTCTCAAAATCTTTTCCAATAAGTATCATTCCGCCTCTCGGACCGCGAAGAGTTTTATGAGTTGTAGTTGTAACTACATGACAATAAGGTACCGGATCATTCAAAAGTTTTTTTGCAATGAGTCCGGCCGGATGAGCAATATCAGCAAGAAGAAAAGCTCCGATCTTATCGGCGATCTCCCTGAATTTTTTATAATCAATATTTCTTGAATATGCACTCGCTCCTACTGTTATCATCTTAGGTTTTTCATCCAATGCAACCTTTTCAATCAGATCATAATCAAGCATCTCTGTTTCCGGATTTATACCGTATTGAGTAAAGTTATATAGCTGACCGGAAAAATTCACGGGTGATCCGTGAGTCAGATGGCCGCCGTGAGAAAGATCCATTCCCATGACTTTATCACCCGGTTGTACCAGTGTAAAATAAACTGCCATGTTCGCCTGACTTCCGGAATGAGGCTGCACGTTTGCATACTCAGCTCCGAAAAGTTTTTTTGCCCTGTCACGTGCAAGATCTTCTGCAATATCAACATATTCACATCCGCCGTAATATCTTTTTCCGGGATATCCTTCGGCATATTTATTTGTCAAAGTTGATCCTAAAGCCTGAATTACAGCGTAAGAGACGAAATTCTCAGATGCAATTAGCTCGAGTTTTTCTGCCTGCCTTCTTGTCTCTTTAGTAATAGCCCCGAATATATCAGGATCGTATTCTCTTAGATTATGTTTTAAAGTATCCATATACAAAGTCGAATGTTAAAAGTTAAAAGTTGAAAATTTTAAAGTTTTAAAGTTTAATGTTTAAAGTAAGACATTTAAACATAGGATCCTAAATCCCAAATTCAAAATCCTAAATCCCAAATTTTATTACTGGTCTTCCTCTTTTGGTCTTAAGAACCAGAGTTCACCAAAGTTGACTCCGGCGGTTAAATTAAAGAATTCTTCTTTGATCATCTGATTTGAAGATTCTCCTCTGATGGAATATCCCAATCCGAAATCGATTGAATTATAATTACTGATAGGAATATTTACCCCTGCTCTTAATCCGTAAGAATTAACCGACTGGCCTGCAATCTTAAAATTACCTACTTCATAGAATCCTCCGAATCTGTAAGTAAGTATCTGCCAGAATCCGGCTTTATCCGGATTTGGAATTATTTCAAGTCCAAGACCTGCTCTTATTGACTGCTGAAAATCCGGGTTTGATTGATTGAATATTCTGTATTTACTCCAGTCCTGAAATAATACATCACCGCTCACCACATATTTTTGGTTGAAAATGTTAGAAATGCCAATCCCGTATGAATCAGGAATATTTACAGTTCCGGAATTCAGATTAACTGTATCGGCGCCGATTGAAGATCCGAATATTCCGTCTTCGGAAGCTGTCATATTGAAACCTGACTGAAATACAAAGCCGATTGATAAATTGGTAAGGGATATGCTTTTTAATATTCTTCCCATTTCAAATATCATTCCCCCTTTTAGAAAAGATCTTCTGTAATCGAACTGATTTCTGATATTTGAATTTGTAAATCCCGAATTAGAAAAGTTGATAAAATTCTGACGGTTGATTTCGCCGAATGAATAATTGTACTCAAGTCCCAGACTAATTTTTCTGAATAAATTATAGCTCATGCCGGCGCTGATTCTTGAGACACTTCCTTTTCCCGCATATGTCTGAGTATAAGGCTGATATCCCGTATTACCCAGCACCTTGATCTTATAGTTTGCAAGACTCATTGGATTAAAACCAAGGGACATCACCCAGCCTCTGACCTGATCAAAAGGAATTCCGATATTGAATCCCATTACATTCCCGTTCGATACTTCAGTCTGAGAATTTACATTCGTTGATTTTAAAAATCCATAGTTGGCATTGACCGAAATAAGTGTTGACCTCATTTTTGTCAGTGTAGCGGGATTTAAATTATTAAGATAATTACCGAATAATGAGATGCCCTGTATTCCCATCGAATAAGTCCGAGTACTTGTATAATAATTCAGTTCACCTATACCGAAAATGGAATATGCTGAGCCCACTGTCTGCAGCTCCTGGGAATATAAATTTCCGCAGGAAAGAAATGTTACGAATATTATTATATATGTTTTTAATTTCCTCATTAATTTCTAAGTGTATAAGTTATTCTTATTCTTGGTCTGAATGAAATCTCGGCAGCAGAAGGAGAAAAGAAAACGAAATGGTCCATATTCTGTGTCTCAAAATAATTCTTCATGCTTAATCCGAGATTCTGCACAACCCCTGAATTCCATCTCTGGAAAATAGCGTTCAATGCAGTAGAGCTGAGTATATAAGTTACAGAATCACTCTGAAATGCATCGACAAATATGCTGTCAATATTATTAACACTGTCAACAACCATACCGAGAACTACGCGTTTATCGGTGGCAGAAGATATGATCGAATTCTTGCTGTCGAGAGTAAACTGAAGGTTGACATTATTGATGATCACATTATAAGGCAGCTTTGACAGATCAAAGTTCAGGACATTTCTGTATGCAACTCCGCTCTGAAGCACAAATCTGTCTGCAGGAATAATAGACGGCGGAGCATTGGAAAGAGTTACATATTCGGATATGTTAATATTAGCAGTATCGACGACACTGTTTTTGGAATAAATGACAGTGATATAAGGAATCAGATCGGTAGTATTATTGAATGAATAGAATCCGCTTATGGTAGATGAAGATGCATCAGGCAAAAGGATCATCCCGTAATTTTTAACAGGATAGCTTGTATCGGCAGAATATTCCAGCCAGTCTTTTACCATCTGATTATTAAGTGTTATGTTAACCTTCTGGGTATCAGCAGTAGGAGTACCGCTGTAGCTTCCTTTTGAAACTGAACCGTAATTTGATGAACTTACAGAGTCATACAGAACTGTAGAATAATTAAAGTCAGTAGTCATCTGGTATACATTCATAGAAGTCAGACCGGACTTGTTATTGAAGCTGTAATTATTGTATTTAAGCGTAAGTATAGCCGAAACGATCGAAGCGCTGTCAAGATCCTGATTAATTTCCACGAATTTCAGAAGAGATTTAGAAGTATAATTCTGATAATTACCGACAAGAAAATTCTGCGATGAAGACGTGTTAATATAATTAAGATAGTTTTTATTTGTGATCGGCATTGAATCCAGCTGTGAATCAAGTACGCGTGTTGAAAGCGTATCATCGGGTGATATGAAAGTAATCCCGGTTGAGTTCGGATTATTCTCACAGCTTACAAGAGTAACTGCTGTAATTAAAAATAGAAATATTTTTACTGAATATTTTTTTATAAAAGGCATTTGATCTGAATAAATTCTTTTTCTGTTAATCTTTTTATTTATTAGTTTGTAAATTTCGTAAGTAAAGAGAAGCTTCATAAAGATTTCCGGCAATATAATCTAATTGTATATTTTCCGACCGGCATTTTAAAATGTCTTCTTTGCCATAACCTGTTTCAACGAGAATCTTTTTCAGTCCTGCGTTTTCAGCACACAGCATATCCGTGAAACTATCACCTATGAAATATGATTCCTTGATATCTATGCCGTGTTTTAATATTGCTTTACGAATCATTCCTGTGTTTGGTTTCCTGTCTTCGCTTTTCGATTTATACTTGTCTATAATTCCTTCTTCATGAAAAGGAGAATAAAATATATCATCTATCAATTCTTTGCCGTCATTATCACCTGCGATCAGTTTCCGAAGTTCATTATGAATAATACTGAGCTCTTCTTCAGTAAAATATCCTCTTGCAATCCCGGACTGGTTTGTAATAATTATATTCAGGAACCCTGAGTCTTTAAAATTTAGAAGTGCTTTTATAGTATTG
>WBZU01001336.1_pt1 | contig 18696 bp, 14 predicted proteins | sample 5204311 | NCBI WGS metagenome assembly WBZU01 (sample SAMN12344359, study PRJNA552823) | activated sludge metagenome | biome: Activated sludge suspended growth; feature: Nitrification reactor; material: Wastewater; isolation source: activated sludge from nitrification reactor of wastewater... | reverse complement strand
CGTGACGCGTCTACTGGTCACTGTGCAGGTGCGCACTCAGGATGTCGAGGAAACCCTCCCGCATGCCGAGGTGCAGAACGTCCGCTACCACCATGCAGACTATGACGAAGCCTTGGGGCAGGGAGACGACGACACGGCGGCGACACGCGCGCAGAAACCGATGCACGTGGGCGCCGCCAAGGTCGGCCGCAATGAACCTTGCCCTTGCGGCTCGGGAAAGAAGTACAAATACTGTCATGGCAAGTTGTCGTAGTTCGTGTTGTCCGGAGTAAACTGAACCGAAGCACCAGGGTGCGGGGACGGTGCACTGGCAACTCCCCTGGCCGTGCTGACCGTTTCCGCCCGTGAGGTTGCAATGCCCGTCAATTACCGCACCCCCTCCCCCACCCAACTGTTTCCGGTCGCCGGCGTTCGCCTCGGCGTCTCCGAAGCGGGCATCCGCAAGCCTGACCGGCGCGACCTGGTCGTGCTGTCGCTGGCAGAAGGTTCTCGAGTCGCTGGGGTGTTTACCGCCAACCGCTTTTGTGCCGCACCGGTACAGGTCTGCCGTCGTCATCTCGAACTTGGCAGCGACATCCGCGCGCTGGTGATCAATACCGGTGTCGCCAATGCCGGTACCGGTAAGCAAGGCTGGCAAGCGGCGGTGCATACCTGTGCCGCCACCGCTCACTTGCTGGGCATCGACGACCGGCAGGTGCTGCCCTTCTCGACCGGCGTCATCCTCGAACCCTTGCCGGTCGATCGTCTGGTGGCCGGCCTGCCGCTCTGCGTCGCCGATCTCCAGGAGAACCACTGGCACGCCGCAGCACACGCCATCATGACTACCGACACGGTCGCCAAAGCCGCTTCGCGACGCCTCGATGTCGCCGGCCGGATCGTGACCATCACCGGCATCAGCAAGGGTGCCGGAATGATCCGGCCAAACATGGCAACCATGCTCGGTTTCATCGCCACCGACGCCGGCATTGCCACGCCGCTGCTGCAGCAGCTCTTGCATGCAGCCGCCGACGCCTCATTCAACTGCATCACCGTCGACGGAGACACCTCGACCAATGATTCCTTTCTCCTGATCGCGACGGGCCAGGCCGGCGTCGAGTTTACCGACGCAGCGGCACCCGACTACGCAGCGCTGCGCGAAGCCGTGATCGCCGTCGCCGTCGAACTGGCGCAGGCAATCATTCGCGATGGCGAAGGCGCCAGCAAGTTCATCAGCATTACCGTCGAAGGAGGCCGCGACCGCGCAGAATGCAAGCGCGTTGGCTATGCGATCGCGCACTCACCGCTGGTCAAGACCGCTTTCTTCGCATCCGATCCCAACCTCGGCCGCATCCTGGCCGCGATCGGCTACGCGGAGCTTGATGATCTCGACGTAGCGCAGGTCCGCGTCTGGTTGAGCAGCGACCAAACGGAGATTCTGGTTGCCGAAAGGGGCGGGCGGGCCGCTTCCTATCGCGAAGAGGACGGCGCCGCCATCATGCAACAAGCCGAGATTGGCGTCCGCGTCGCACTGGGCCGCGGCACCGCCAGCGCCACCGTCTATACCTGTGATCTCACTTATGATTACGTGCAGATCAATGCGGACTACCGCAGCTAACGGTCATGACTTTTTCCCTCTCCCCCGACCCCTCCCACGGCCCGCGCTGCATCGCGGGCCGGCTACGGCGGCACGGAGCAGTGCTCCGCGAAACCCCGCCTTCGCCCCCCGCGAGGGGGAGGAGAGATTCTTGAGTCGCATACGCGACTTTCACATTAACCCCGCCTGACACGCGTTTCAAGCAAACCCGTCTGAACCAGCCGGACGCCAGCGCCGGCTAGTCGCTTTCGAGCGCTGCTGCCTGTTGTGACAAGGGAGGCAAGCTGCATACGCGCGCGGCGCAGATGGGCCGCCAGCACGGCATCGTAGAACGGGGAAAGCAGCGTGTAGCTGTGCTTGAGACCCAATCGTCGACAATCAGTGCAGAACGTGCGGAACAGCCAGGGTGAACTCGGGGATTTCCGCCTCGAACTGCCTGCCGTCGATGGCCGTCAACTGGTAACTGCCGCGCATCGTGCCAACCGGCGTGTCGAGCTGGCAGCCGCTGGTGTAGGCAAACTTCTCGCCCGGTTGCAGCAGCGGCTGCCGGCCGACAACACCAAGACCACGCACCTCCTGGACCTCACCGCTCGCATCGGTGATGATCCAATGCCGCGAAACCAACTGCGCCGGCACAGTTCCGACGTTCTCGATAGTCATCGTGTACGCAAACACGTAGTGATCGTTCGCCGGGTCCGACTGCTCGGCGATATATTGCGGGATCGCGCTGACGGCGACTCCATATTTCTTGCTTGCGGCCATATGTGCTCAATGTCGGAACGTTCAGAACCGGCATTGCACACCAAACCGAGGGTAATGACAAGCCTGTTGAGAAAGCGGGCCTTTCCTCTCAGCGGAGCAGCCTTTTCGCGCTAGAATCCAGTCCAATTTCCCAGAGGTCCCTGCTATGTATGTGATTGCTCCGAGCATCCTTTCTGCCGATTTTGCCCGGCTTGGCGAAGAGGTCGTGAATGTCATCGCCGCCGGTGCCGACTGGATTCACTTCGATGTGATGGACAACCATTACGTCCCCAACCTGACCATCGGTCCGCTGGTCTGCGAGGCCATCCGCCCACTGACGCAGGCACCGATCGACGTACACCTGATGGTCAAACCGGTCGATCGCATCGTTCCCGACTTCGCCCGGGCGGGAGCCAACATCATCACCTTTCATCCGGAGGCGTCCGAACACGTCGACCGGACGCTCGCCCTGATCCGGGAAAACGGTTGTCAGTCGGGGCTGGTGTTCAATCCGGCGACGCCACTCGACTACCTGGAGCACGTCATGGACAAGCTGGACATCATCCTGCTGATGAGCGTCAATCCGGGTTTTGGTGGGCAGAAGTTCATTCCTTCCACACTGGCCAAGCTTGCGGCAGCACGCGCCAGAATCGACGCTTATGAGCAGGACAGCGGGCGGCGAATCCGGCTTGAAGTCGACGGCGGGGTGAAGGTGGACAACATCGCCGCCATCGCCCGCGCCGGCGCCGACGCTTTTGTTGCCGGCTCGGCAGTTTTCGGCGCCAGCAGCGACAGCGATCGCCACCGTTACAACAGCATTCTCGCCGCGCTGCGCGCACAACTGGAAAAGCCATGATCTCTTCACTGCTTGCCGTACGCGCGGTGCTGATCGATCTCGACGGCACCTTGCTGGATACCGTTCTCGATCTCCATGCCGCTGCCAACGCCATGCTGCGCGACCTGGGTCGCAGCGAGATTTCGGTCGAGTCGATTCGCAGCTATGTCGGGCGCGGCATTCCCAACCTGGTCAAGCGCGTCCTGGCAGGTTCGATGGCCGCCGCTGACGATGCCACGCCGCCCCCGGCGGCGGCACTGGCCAGCTTCAGGCACCACTACAGTATCGAGAACGGTCGGAATGCCGCTTTTTTTCCTGGCGTTCGCGAAGGCCTGGAGGCATTCAAGGCGCTCGATTTGCCCCTCGGCGTCATTACCAACAAGGCCGAGGCATTCACCCTGCCGCTGTTGCAGCGTACCGGCCTGCTTCCCTTTTTCGAGGTCATTGTCAGCGGCGACGTCCTGCCGCGTCCGAAGCCCGACCCGATGCCCCTGCTCTGGGCCTGCGGCCGCCTGGGCTTTTCGCCGGTCGACGTGCTCATGATCGGCGATTCGGTGCATGACTTTCATGCCGGGAGGGCGGCCAGCTGCCCCGTTTTCCTGGTCCCTTACGGCTACAACGAAGGACGAGATGTTCGTGATCTGGCATGTGATGCTATAGTCTCGTCCCTTGCAGAAGCTGCCCAACTCCTGATCCGCGCATGACCGAAGCTTATTTCAATCGCCTCGCTGGCGAAGGCTACAACCGCATCCCGGTAACCCTTGAGACCTTCGCCGATCTCGATACGCCGCTGTCCATCTACCTGAAGCTCGCCAACAGCCCCTACAGTTACCTGCTTGAATCGGTGCAGGGCGGCGAGCGCTTTGGCCGTTATTCGATCATCGGTCTGGCCAGCCCGACGCGGATCGTGGTCAACGCGCATCAGGTGCTGGTGCTGAACGGCAATCGCATCGCCGAACGCGAAGACGACACCAACCCGCTCGACTTCATCGGCAAGTACATGAAGCGCTTTCGTGCGGCTCCCACCACGGGTCTGCCACGCTTCTGCGGTGGTCTGGTCGGCTGCTTCGGCTATGACACCGTCCGCTATATCGAGACCCGGCTGACACGCTCCCAGAAAACGGACGACCTCGGAATTCCCGACATCGTGCTGCTGCTTTCGGAAGAAATTGCCGTGGTCGACAACCTGTCCGGCAAGCTGACTCTGGTCGTCTATGCCGAGCCCGGCGTTCCCGGCGCCTACCCGAAAGCGCAGGCCAGACTCAGGGAATTGCTCGCCCGCCTGCGCGAACCGGTTCGCATTCCGCCGGAAGCGCCGCAGTCTTCGCAACCCGCAACCTCGATGTTTGGTGAATCGGAATACCGGCGAGCGGTACTGAAAGCCAAGCGTTATATCACCGAGGGCGACATCATGCAGGTGGTCCTGTCACAGCGCATGAGCAAACCCCTGGCTGCCAGCCCGATGGCGCTGTACCGTTCGCTGCGTTCGCTCAACCCGTCGCCGTACATGTTCTACTTCGACTTGGAGGATTTCCATGTCGTCGGCGCTTCACCCGAGATTCTCGTCCGTCTCGAAGGCGACACGGTCACTGTCCGACCGATCGCGGGCACACGCCGACGTGGCGTGTCCTTCGATGAAGACCAGGAACTCGCTGCCGAGTTACTCGCCGACGAAAAGGAACGCGCGGAGCATGTGCAGCTTCTCGACCTTGGTCGCAACGACATCGGCCGTGTCGCTCGCGTCGGTACGATCAAGCTTACCGAAAACATGATCGTCGAGCGCTATTCGCACGTGATGCACATCGTCTCGAACGTCGAAGCCAAACTACGGCCAGGTCTGAACGCACTCGACGTGCTCAAGGCCACCTTCCCGGCGGGAACCGTCTCGGGCGCGGCCAAGGTCCGGGCCATGGAGATCATTGACGAGCTTGAACCGGTCAAACGCGGCATCTATGCCGGCGCGGTCGGTTATCTCGGGTTCAACGGCGACATGGACCTGGCGATCGCGATCCGCACCGCCATCATCAAGGACGGCCAACTGCACGTGCAGGCGGGTGCCGGCATCGTCGCTGATTCCGACCCGGCGTCCGAATGGCAAGAAACGCAGAACAAGGCCCGCGCCGTACTGCGTGCCGCCGAACTCGCTGAACACGGTCTCGATACCCGTTTATAACATCGGGGTATCGGCCCGAAGCTGCTCGGTCATCCAGGCGACGATATAGGGCTGCGGAATGGTTTGCCTCCCAATCTGAAATTGCGCATCCATGCGACGATTCTGTGCGTATGGAAAAGCATTGATTTACCCAACGAAACTTCAGATGAGGGCAGAATGCACGTCTTCGTGACCGGCGGCACCGGCTACATCGGCAGCCGCCTGATTCCGGAATTGCTCGCACGTGGCCATCGGGTTGCGGCGCTGACACGACCGAGGTCGGCACACCGGCTTGCGCCCGGCTGCCGCATCGTCATCGGCGACGCGCTCAATGCCCCGAGCTACGCGCAACAGATCGACGGAGCCGACACCTTGGTCCATCTGGTAGGAGTTGCCCACCCTGGGCCGGCCAAGGCCATGGAATTCCGGACGGTGGATCTCGCCTCGGCTCGCGCGGCGCTGAGCGCAGCGATGGAGGCCAAGGTGAAGCATCTGCTCTATCTCAGCGTTGCCCAACCTGCACCGGTGATGCGAGCTTACGTAGAAGCGCGTGCCAAGGCCGAAACCTTGATTCGCGCCAGTGGCATCGCAGCCAGCTTTCTGCGCCCCTGGTATGTGCTCGGACCTGGCCACCGCTGGCCGTTACTGCTTCTCCCGGCCTACCGCCTGTTCGAGTACCTGCCGTTGACACGCCATACAATCCGGCGCTTCGGCCTGGTCGACATCGAACAGATGACCAGAGCGCTAGTCCGGGCGGTGGAAGACCCGCCACCCGGAGTGCGCATCTGGGAAGTGCCGGAAATCCGTCTGGCCACCTTTCCTGCCTGAACCCCTATCGAGTGGAGTGTGAATGAAAGTGTTGGGAGGAATCGATAGACTCCCTTCCCTCCTCGCGAGGGCGACCACCGATGTCAACCCATCTCCATTGAACAAGGGGCTTCGACCAACACTTTCAATTGCACCCCATCGAGTGAGTCCTGCCACCTCAACGTTCTGCCGGCGTATCGAGCACACCGAGCCATTCGCTGATCTGCCGATAGACGCGCGTGTCGTTCAGCATTCTCAGGTGACCCAGTTTACCCAGCCTGGCGCACTGGACGTCACCCGTGATTTGATGCGTGATCGCACTACTCAGTGGCACCAGTCCATCGCCCAGGCATTCGCCGATCGGATGCTCGACGTCTTCGGTGAGACTGGCCCCCAGGAAGCGGAAAGCCATCTTATGCGGCTTGGATAGCGTCCGTGAAGCCCCCGGGCCATGGCGCAGATCCTGGATACCCTGACTGCGTTTCGCGGCAATATTCCCGAGCGGGCGGGTGACTTGAGTGAATTTCAACGCCACGGTTGCCAACTGCCCGAGTCGCTCGAGTGGTGAGCCGAGGTGCGGTGATCCGAGGCAAATCAGCATCCGTGTCAACTGCGGCCACTGCATCCCCGCCGCCATCGCCTGATCGCAGGCGCCAAGAGCGATCAGCCCGCCCATGCTGTGACCGATGATCAGCAGTTCACTGGCCGGTTGCGGCCAGGCTGCCAGCAAATGCTCGAGTAGAACCGCCAGTTGTGCGCAATTTTCGGAAATCGGCAGGCCTGAGTTGTAGCGCAGGTAGAGTGGGGTGCAGGCGAATTCAGCCTGTACCTGGCGCCCGAAATGAGTGGTGGACGCAACTGCAGCTTCACCGGGATCAGCACATTCCCAACAGTGTTCGTCACACCCTAGTCCGTGGACGAAAACGCAAAGGCGCCTGCCCGCGTCGGGAAAAGCACTGCGCAGCGCATCGGTGTGTAGCGGCACGACCTTGCCGTTCACCCGTATGGCCATGTTGATCGCCAGTCGGTTGTTGCTGGCTGCAAGATGGTCTCCGAATGCCCCGTTGAGTGCGCTGTGCAGGCTACTCACCAAGCGCCCTGGCGGTTTATCCGGAAATTGGCGTCGCCTCTCCAGGATTGCCGCGGTTTCGAGCAAACCACCGCTGCCGTGGTAAATGGCTGCGTAGACGCCTGCTGAAATGACGTCATGAGCGGCTTGCACGAGTCGAGCCGGCCAACAAAGCAGCGGAATTCGCCGCAGGACGTCGAAAGACTGGCCGGCAATGGCTGCATGCATTTCCTTGACGCACCACGTGGTTTCCTGAACCGCTGCCTTAGCAACGTGACTGTAACCGGTTCTTTGCTGCGACGGCCCGAAGTCTTTTCTACCATCATGCGACATGGGTTGTCCTTCAAGCGTGAGGGGAAGTCCTGAACCCGCAGTTGGCAAGCCTGTCTTGCTTGCCCGGCCGGCCGTCAATGTGATACTCCTTCGCCGTGCAGAACCTTGGCGAAAGTCAGCCATAGTATCCGGATATCTAGCCACAACGATTGGCGCTTCAGATACTCGCTATCGAGCTCGACCTTCTGGACAATCGGCAGTTCATCGCGACCGTTAACCTGTGCCCAACCGGTCAATCCCGGCAGCAACTCATGCACCCCGCACTCGCTGCGCAGGGCGATCAAATCATACTGGTTATACAGGGCTGGGCGCGGCCCTACAAAGCTCATGTCGCCCACCAGAATGCTCCACAACTGGGGCAGTTCGTCGAGGCTGGATTTGCGCAGGAACGAACCCACGGGTGTCAGGCAAGCCTGTGGATCGGTCAACAGATGGGTCGCCACAGCCGGTGTTCCAACCCGCATGCTGCGGAACTTAGGCATACTGAAAATCCGGTTGGCCCGTCCGACGCGATCTGACCAATAAAGCACGGGTCCGGGCGAGGACAACTTGACCAACAGAGCGATCATACTCGCAGGAAGCAACAGCAACACCGCCGCCAGACAGGCCAGTAACACGTCAAAAAAGCGCTTGATCGGGAAACGTTTCATGGGCATTTTCGCCCTGCTGGAAACGGCGTGGCGACTGAGATGGTGCTTGCCTGCGCGCAGAAAGGGCGCGATGACGCCATCGACACGTCGAATGACGTCTATCTACCGTGGAATGGCATACGCAAGACTTCCGCACCTTCCGCTAGCCATTGCCGTTATCCAGAAAGCTGCGCAGCTTATCCGAGCGTGATGGGTGGCGAAGCTTCCGAAGTGCCTTGGCCTCGATCTGACGAATACGCTCACGAGTCACGTCAAATTGTTTACCGACTTCCTCGAGGGTATGGTCGGTATTCATTTCGATACCAAAGCGCATGCGCAACACCTTTGCTTCGCGTGGAGTCAGGGTGTCCAGCACATCCTTGGTGATGAAGCGCAGGCTCGAGTAGAGGGCAGCCTCGGTCGGTGCGAGCGTCGCATGATCTTCGATGAAATCACCAAGGTGTGAGTCGTCGTCGTCGCCAATCGGCGTTTCCATCGAGATCGGCTCCTTGCTGATCTTCAGGATTTTGCGAATCTTCTCTTCCGGCATCTCCATCTTCTTGGCGAGCGTTGCCGGATCGGCTTCCAGGCCGGTTTCCTGCAGAATCTGCCGGGAAATGCGATTCATCTTGTTGATCGTCTCGATCATGTGCACCGGGATGCGGATGGTCCGTGCCTGGTCGGCGATCGAGCGAGTGATCGCCTGGCGAATCCACCAGGTAGCATAGGTCGAGAATTTGTAGCCACGTCGATATTCGAATTTGTCGACGGCCTTCATCAGACCAATGTTGCCTTCCTGGATGAGATCGAGAAATTGCAGGCCGCGATTGGTATACTTCTTGGCAATCGAGATCACCAGTCGCAGATTGGCTTCAGTCATTTCCCGCTTGGCGCGTCGCGCCTTGGCCTCACCGGTAGACATCTGCTTGTTAATGTCCTTCAACTCGCGCAACGGGATGCCAATACGATCCTGCAGAGCAAGCAATTTCCTCTGCTCTTCCTTGATGTTCGGCGCGTTGCGCGAGAGGATCGCGCCATAGGTCTTGCCGGCCGCAGCGATCTCGGCGTCTACCCAGTCAATGTTAAGTTCGTTGCCGGGGAAAACCTTGATGAAATGTGCCCGCGGCATCCGCACCGTGTCGACGCAGATTCGCTGGATCTTACGCTCGCAGGCTCGCGCCTCATCGACCATCGCACGCACCGAATCGCACAGGCGCTCAATGGTCTTCGAAGTGAAGCGAATACCCATCATCTCTTCCGAGATCTGCTGCTGGAGCTTGAGGTAGGTTTTATCCTGGGAGCCTTTCCTGGGCAAGACCCCATGCGCTTGTGCGTAATGCGATCTGATCAGATCAAGGCGTGCCAGCCCTTCGGTCTTGAGTTTGAGCAGCGAGGCAGCCGCCGCCGCACCCTCTACTGCCTCGCCGTCTTCCTCCTCGTCTTCCTCCTCGTCCTCAGCCACTTCCTCGACCAACTCTGCCAGTGAGTTATCAACTTCAGGGTCGATCAGCCCATCGATCAATTCATCGATGCGCATTTCATCGCATGCGATCTTGTCCGCGCAACTGAGGATCTCGGCAATCGTTGTCGGACAGGCGGAGATCGCCTGGATCATGTGCTTGAGGCCGTCTTCGATACGCTTGGCGATCTCGATTTCGCCTTCACGGGTCAGCAACTCGACTGAGCCCATTTCGCGCATGTACATGCGCACCGGGTCAGTCGTCCTGCCAAACTCGGAGTCCACCGTTGACAGCGCCTGTTCCGCCTGCTCTTCGACATCGGCATCGTCTGCGCCGGCTGCCGGGGCGGCATCCGACATCAGCAGCGTTTCGGCATCCGGTGCTTCATCGTAGACCTGGATGCCCATGTCGTTGAACGTGCTGATGATGCTTTCTATCTGCTCGGCATCAACCACATCATCAGGCAGATGGTCATTGATCTCGGCGTAAGTCAGAAAACCTCGCTCCTTGCCGAGCTTGATCAGCGTCTTGAGGCGCATCTTGCGCGTCTCGTCGTCAACCGGTACCGGTTGACTCCCGACCTGCGCCAAAATGTCTGCCGCTGCCTTGGCTTTTGCCGCCTTCGTAGTCACTGTCTTTTCCCTTACCATGCCCATTTCCCGAATAGCGTTAGACTGGAAAAACTTTTGATTATATCACCCCTCATGCTCCGGCGCCGAGCCGCCCGCTTGCCATCAGCGCCGCCAGGTATTGACGCTTTTCTTCGCTCGACAGTCCGTTCACACCCAGCTTTCGAGCCTTCTCCTGCAATTGCTTGAAGACTCGTTTGTGCGCGCGGTCCAGCAGTTGCTGGACCGCACCCGTAAATTCAGCGTCAACCTGATCTTCGGCAAAAGACTCTTGCATTAGTTCAGCCGCGGCTGCACACAGGATGTCCTCGCATTCGCTGCCTCTGAGTCTTTCGATCAGGGTCGGGTAGGCCAGTTGCTGGGTACCGGCAGCCGCAATCGTTTCACATAAAAGACGCACGGCCATGGCTTCAGTCGAGTTGTCGGGAAGCAGGTCGAGTGGCAGGCTGGGTGCCAGTTGCGGTTTCTGGAGCAACAGCCGCAGTAATGGCCGCAACAGCGAAGGCGCCTGGCGCGGCGCGCGTGCCGGCGCTGGCTGCGTCAGCGGTCGCAGCTCGCACAGCCGTTCGACCTCGGCTTGCGAAAAGCCGCTGGCTTGCGCCAGGCGCTTGACCAGTTGCAGCCGCAGCAACGAGGACTGCAGACGGCCAAGCAGTGGCTTGGCCTCGGCGACCAGCCTTGCATTGCCTTCGGCAGTGCTCAGGTCGCAGTGCGCCGACAATTCACCGAGCAGGAAATCGGAAAGCGGTGTCGCTTGCATGATCATCCGCTGAAAAGCCTCGCCGCCGTGTTGGCGGACAAAACTGTCAGGGTCCTCGCCGTCGGGGAGAAAAACAAAAGCAATGCTTTTCTGTTCAGTCAGCGCCTCAAGACTGTTCTCCAGGGCTCGCCACGCGGCCTTGCGTCCGGCGGCATCGCCGTCAAAGCAAAAAACGATGCGCTCAGCCTGGCGCAGCAGCTTCTGTACGTGCACGCCCGTGGTGGCTGTACCAAGCGTGGCCACCGCATTGCCCGCCCCATGCTGCGCAAGTGCCACGACATCCAGATAACCCTCGACGACAATCACCGTATCATGCTTGCGAATCGCCGCGCGTGCTTGCGGCAGTCCGAATACCTCGCGACCTTTCTCGAACAGAGGCGTCTCGGGAGAGTTCAGATATTTCGGCTCGCCCTGCCCAAGCACACGGCCACCAAAAGCGATCACCTCGCCCTTCTGGTTGACTATTGGAAACATCACCCGCTCGCGAAAACGATCGTAGAGGCGCCCTCGCTCGTTGCTGATCACCAGACCAGCCAGTTGCAAGTCAGGGCTGCTGTAATCGTCGAAAGCGGCAGCGAGATTCTGCCATCCGTCTGGCGCGTAACCCAGGCCAAACCTGCGGGCGATTTCGCCGCTGACTCCCCGTTGTTTGAGGTAGTTGATCGCCTTTTCAGATCGTTTGAGCTGCTGGTAGTAATATTTCGCGGCCCTCGCCATCTTTTCAGCCAGCGCCTGCGATTTCGGAGCGAGCGCTGCCGGAGCGTGGTCCGGCTCCTCGGGAAACGACATGCCGGCTCGTACAGCGAGCTCCTTGACGGCGTCAACGAAGCCCAGGCCGGCATACTCCATCAGAAAGCTGATCGCGTTGCCATGTGCGCTGCAACCGAAGCAGTGGTAGAACTGCTTGCTCGGGCTAACCGTAAAAGAAGGCGACTTCTCACTGTGGAACGGGCAACACGCGGCAAAGTTGGCACCCGTTTTCTTCAGTGGCAAGTAACCGTCGATCAGCTCAACCAGGTCGATGCGATACAGCAACTCCTGAATGAAAGTGTCCGGGATCAACTTGGCTCCCTTGAACAACTGCAGTTTCAGAAGCGACAATAGCCGCCCGTCTGAAGACGGGCGGCTATCCAGGCAACGCCAATCCGGTGTCAGTACATCTTGGGCGGCAAGGTCTGGCTGCGCATCCGCTTGTGATGACGCTTGACCGCAGCCGCCAGCTTACGCTTGCGCTCGGCGGTGGGCTTCTCGTAGAACTCGCGAGCCCTCAACTCGGTCAGCAGACCGGTTTTTTCGACAGTTCTTTTGAAACGGCGGATGGCAACTTCAAACGGCTCATTTTCCTTGACGCGAATAGCAGGCATCGATTCTTCCCAAGTTCAAGAAACACCACAATGGAGTTTAGCCGTCCATTATAGACGTAGTTGCCGCGAAATTCAAAGGACGTTTTTGCAGATTGGGAGATTCATGAGTCGCATACGCGACTTTCACATTAACGGTCATGACTTTTCCAGGCACCCCCGATCGTGAAAGTCATGACCGTTGCCCTCTCCCCCGGCCCCTCCCCCGCGAGTGGGGAGGGGAGATTCGTGAGTCGCTAACGCGACTTTCACATTAAAGTTTACCGGCAAATGTCCGTTGCTTGACTTGGATTACTTTCGTCCGTACCAGACTGCCCACTTTCCACCCCATCCGTTGCCGTGACGCTGCCGCAGGATATGAGCGTGCAATCGCCAATTGCCTATACAATCCTGGCCGCTGCATTCGGCAAAACGACAAGAGAAATACGAATGAAACCAATGCCCCGATCACCGATTCGCCACCTTGCCCTGGGCATCGCACTGACCTGCGTGACCGGCACAGGCATCGCCGAAGAGGCTCTCGACCCCCCCGACATCAGCCTCGAAGACCTGCTCGGCGTCGAGGTGACGAGCGCCTCACGCAAGGCCGAGCGCCTGCACGATGTCGCCGCGGCCGTGTTCGTCATCACCCGCGACGACATCGAACGTTCGGGTGCGACCAACCTCCCCGAAGCGTTGCGCCTGGCGCCGGGAGTCAACGTCGCCAGACTTGCCAACAACCGCTGGGCGGTCAGCGTGCGCGGCTTCAACGACCGCTTCAGCAACAAGCTGCTGGTGCTGATGGACGGACGCAGCATCTACTCGCCGCTCTTTTCCGGCGTGGTCTGGGAAGACCAGGATACGTTGCTCGAAGACATCGACCGCATCGAAGTGGTGCGCGGCCCCGGTGCCGCGATGTGGGGCGCCAACGCGGTCAATGGCGTGATCAACATCATCACCCGCCGCGCACGCGACACCCAGGGCAACCTGCTGGTTGCCGCGGCCGGCAGCGAAGAACGTGCGCTGCTGGCTTTCCGCCACGGCGGCGAAGCGGGAAATGGTCATTTCCGCGTCTGGGGCAAGGCTTTCAAGCGCGACCAGTCGGTCACCGCCGAGGGTCACACCGGCAACGATTACTGGCAGGCCGGACGAATCGGCTTTCGCGGCGACTGGGTGATAGGCGATGGTCACCGGCTGATGCTCAGCGGCCAGGCGTATTCCAGCCCGACCGGCGACCGCTGGAATCTCGCCGACCTCGGCTCGCCGCAGGGCATCACCCTGATCGACCGGCGCCAGGGCGGCAAGGGCGGACATCTGCTCGGTCGCAACGAATGGACGCTCGCCAACGGTTCGCAGGCCGCCCTGCAGGCCTACATCGACTTTAGCCAGCTCGAACTGCAGGACGCTTTCAAGGAGGATCGGACCACCGTCGATCTCGACTTTCAGCATCGCGTGCAGCTTGGGCAGAACCACGATCTCATCTGGGGTCTCGGCTACCGTTACTCGCGCGACCGGATGAACTCTACGGGAATCATCGTCGCGCAGCCGTCGAGTCGCGCCTTCACCCTCGCGAGCGCCTTCGTCTATGACGACATCACCCTCTTGCCGAATGCGCTGCGGCTGATGCTCGGCCTGCGCGTCGAAGACAACAGCTTCACCGGCGTCGAACCGTTGCCCAACGCGCGTCTGATGTGGACGCCCTCCGACAGCCAGTCGCTGTGGGCTTCGGTCGCGCGTGCGGTGCGCACCCCTTCGCGTGCCGAACTCGATGGAGAAATCCTTTTTTCGGTCACCCCGCCCGGCGCCGCAGGAAATCCAACGCCCTTGCCGCTGTTGACCCGCAACATCCCCGACGATCACCAGCTGCAGAACGAAACCGTGCTTGCCTATGAGCTCGGTTACCGGCACCAGTTTTCCGCCAGTCTGTCCGCCGATGTCGCGGCTTTCTACAATCAGTACGACGACCTGCGCTCGGCGATGCTGGGCACGCAACAAATCGCCTTCGCGCGCTCCCCGTACCTCATCCAGAACATCATCCCGGACAACAGCATCAAGGCCCATACCCGTGGCGTCGAAATTACCGTCGACTGGTACCCGTGGCCGTGGTGGCGAATCCAGCCGGGCTACAGCTACCTGCGTCTCGATGCCTCGTCGAAAACCGGCGATCCGTTTTCGGTCAAGAATGTGAACAACATTAACGCCAGCGATCCACAACATCAACTGTCGTTGCGTTCATCGCTGTCGCTGTCCGACAAACATCGCTTCGACCTCTGGCTGCGCCATGTCAGCAAGCTTGGCGCAAGAGACTCCCAGATCGCCATTCCCGCCTACACCACCCTCGATCTGCGCTATGCCTGGAAACCGACGCGCGACCTCGAAGTATCGGTGGTCGGCCAGAACCTTCTCGACCGCAGCCATCCCGAGTTCGTCCCCAGCTTGCTGCCTTCGCAGCAACTCGAACTGCAACGCGGCATGTACGTCAAGGCCAGGTGGCAATTCTGAGACCATTCGCGTGATTTTTTCCGCCCGTTGCTGGCCTGTCCTGCTGTCGGCCATCGGACTGACCATCGGACTGGATGGGCCCGCGCTGGCGCAGAGCACCCTCGCCGAGCCACAGGCCAAAGCGGCCTTCGTGCTAAACTTCGCGCGTTATATCGAGTGGCCCGAGCGCACTTTCGCCAGTCGCGAATCGCCCCTGTTGATCTGCCTGCTGGGTCGCGACTCGATCGGCGGCGCGCTGACGGCGCTGCAGGACCGCCAGGTGCAGGGACGCCCGGTGGCCGTGCGACTGCTGAACGGCATCGACGAAACACGCCCCTGCCAGGTGCTGTACATCGGCGCCTCGGAAGCACGCCGCCTGACCCTGGTGCTGCGCGCACTCGCCGGACAGACGGTGCTGACGGTCAGCGATACCGATGGCTTCATCGACGTCGGCGGTGCCATCGGCATCGTTCAGGGCGATGGACGGCTGCAGTTCGAAGTCAATCGCGACAGCCTCGAGCAGGCGCAGCTCAGGGCCAGCTCCAATCTGCTCAAACTGGCGCGCAATCTGGCCAACCTGAAGGGAAAGAACTGAGATGCGTTTTGCCGATCGGCCATTGAAGGCCAAACTGATGCTGATCATCGGCGTGACGGTCGGCGCCGGTCTGGCGATCAGTACGCTGCTGTTTGCCGCTTCGGAAATCAACAACAACCGCGAATCGGAACTGGCCAAATTGACCGGCATGGCCGAAATCCTCGCCGCCAGCAGTGCGTCGGCGATTGCCTTCGACGATGCGCGCACGGCCAGCGAGACGCTGTCCGGCTTGCGCACCCGTCCGGAGATCCTCGCCGGATCGATCACCCTGCCCAGCGGCACCGTTTTCGCACACTATCCGGCCGGGGGCATGGCCACGGCGGCGGCACAAGCCGGCGCCGCGACGCCGCTGGTCATCGGTTCCTACTTTGCCGACGCGATGAAGATCGAGTATCCGGTCCGCCAGGGTGGCGAGGTGATCGGAACGCTCAGTCTTGAATCCGATCTGCGACCGATGTGGCGCAGTACCGCGAACCGCATGTTGCTGGTTCTGGCCGGCGCGCTGCTCGCTTTTGCCGCCGCCCTGCTGCTCGCGATGCGCCTGCAGCGATCGGTGTCGGGACCGATTCTCAAGCTGACGCAGGTGATGCGGCTGGTCGCCAACGACAGCGACTATTCGCGCCGGCTGCCGGTGCAGCAGCGCGACGAAGTGGGCGAACTGATCAAGGGCTTCAACACCATGTTGAGCGAAGTCGAGGAGCGCGACGAGGCGCTCCGCAGGCACCGCGCCACGCTCGAACAGCAGGTCGAAGCACGCACCGCACAACTGCAGCTGGCCAAGGAGCAGGCCGAGAGCGCGAATCTCGCCAAGTCGCGTTTTCTGGCCAATATGAGTCACGAGATCCGCACCCCGATGAACGGCGTCATCGGCATGGCCGACCTGTTGCTCGATACCTCGCTCTCCGAATCGCAGCGGCGCCAGGTCGATCGCCTGCGGATGTCGGCCGAATCGCTGATGCATCTGCTCAACAACGTGCTCGACCTGTCGAAGATCGAATCCGGCCGACTCGAGATCGAGAAGATCCCGTTCGACCCACGGCAACTGATCGAAGAGGTAGCGCAGCCCTTCGTCGAGATGGCTTCGACCAAAGGCGTGCTGCTCAGCGAAGTGCTGGCGCCCGACCTGCCCGCTGCGGTGCTCGGCGACCCCTATCGGGTCAGGCAGATCGTCAGCAATCTGTTGAGCAATGCCGTCAAGTTTACCGAACGCGGCACGATCTTCCTTTCCCTGACCCGCGAGCCCCCCCCCGCGGACCATGGGTCCCCGAGCGGCCTCGACCCGGATCACTGCCAGCTCTGTTACGCCGTCAGCGATACCGGAATCGGCATTGCGCGCGCCGACGGCGAAAAGCTGTTCGCCCCTTTCACGCAGGCCGACAACTCGACGACCCGCAAGTTTGGCGGTACCGGCCTCGGTCTGGTGATCATTCGTGAGCTTGCGCAGCGCATGGACGGAGACGTCGGCTTCGAGAGCGAGGAAGGTCGCGGGTCAACCTTCTGGTTCCGGCAGCGCGTCGAGCTGCACCATCAGCCTCTGGCCAGACGGGAATCGAATCCCTCGGCCATTGCCCGGATCAGCGGACGCCTGCTGCTCGTCGAGGACAACGAAACCAATCGCGAAATCTCCGGCGCGATCCTCCAGACGCTGGGTTGTCAGGTGGATTTCGCGCACGACGGCGCGCAGGCGGTCGCCGCCGCCGCCGCCACGCGCTACGACCTGATCCTGATGGATTGCCAGATGCCGGTCATGGACGGCTTCGAGGCGACACGCCGGATTCGCGCCGCGGAGCAGGCGGCAGGCGATGCCGCGCGACCGATCATTGCCCTGACGGCCAATGCCCTGGCCGGTGACCGCGAGGCCTGCCTGGCCGCCGGCATGAGCGACTACCTGGCCAAGCCGATCAACCGGGCGCAACTGACGACGATCCTGGCGCGTCATCTGCATGCGCCGGCAGACGCCGCCGGATCAAGCGGCGCGGCAGACACCGCGGACGGCATCGACACCGACGCCGCACCGACTTTCGACCCCAGCATCGTGCAATCACTGCCGATGGTCGTCGATGGTTCGAACCCCGAGTTTGCCGACCGCGTTCTCGACATGTTCACCCGTAACACTGCCACACTGCTTGCCGCCATCGACAGCGCAATGCAGCAGGGCGATGCCAAAACCTTGCAGCGATCGGCGCATACCCTGAAATCATCGAGCGCGACGGTCGGTGCGATGGCGCTTTCCGAAAAAGCCAGGGACCTGGAAATGCGCTTGCGCGCCGGTGACCCGCCGGCAACCGACTGGCCGCAAACGTTGCGCGGTGCCTACGAGGATTTCGTCGGCGCGCTGGCCCGGCACCGCGCTGCTGCAGAAACAGCCAAGGCAACATGAGAAACATTCCTACACACGGACGCTTGCTGATTGTCGACGATGACCCGATGATCCGCATGCTCGCCTCCGAGTCGCTGCGCCACGCAGGCTTCGAGGTCAGCGAGGCCGACTGCGGTGAGCAGGCCCTGGAGAGGTTCGAGGAGCAGGATTTCGACCTGCTGCTGCTCGACGTGATGATGCCCGGCATCGACGGTTACACGGTCTGCCAACGCCTGCGGCAGCAGGCGCGCGGCAAGTGGTTGCCGATCGTGATGCTGACCGGCCTCAACGACAGCGATTCGATCGAGCAGGCCTACCTTTCCGGCGCCACCGATTTCATCACCAAGCCGATCAACTGGTTGTTGCTGACCCAACGGGTACGGTATGGTTTGCGTGCCAGTCATGCCATCGCAGAAGTGACGCGCAGCCAGCAGAGTCTGGCGCACGCCCAGCGTCTGGCGCGCATGGGCAGTTGGGAATGGTCGCTCAGCGATGCGCGCTTCACGTGCTCGGACGAACTGCGGCAGCTTTTCGGCGGCGACTGGAAACTCGCCGGCGCGGCAACCGTCGAGCTTTTTCTGAGCATGGTACGGGGGAGCGATCGCGCGGCCGTGAACGCGGCGCGCCAGGCGCTGATGATCGACGGCCAGCCGTATCAGATCTCCTACGGCTTTTGTCGCCCGGACGGCGTGTTGCGCGAAGTTCTCGAGCAGGCAGAGGCGGTTCGTGATGGTAGCGGCCGGATCGTCAAGATCGAAGGCTTCACGCAGGACATCAGCGAACGTGTCGAGGCGCAGCAGCGCATCAAGCATCTGGCCTTGCACGATGGCCTGACCGGACTGGCCAACCGGCAGTTCTTCGCCCAACTGGCCGAGGTCGAACTCGAGCGTGCGCGCCGCGAGAAGAGCCTGTGCGCGATTCTCCATCTCGATA
>WBZU01001333.1_pt1 | contig 18701 bp, 16 predicted proteins | sample 5204311 | NCBI WGS metagenome assembly WBZU01 (sample SAMN12344359, study PRJNA552823) | activated sludge metagenome | biome: Activated sludge suspended growth; feature: Nitrification reactor; material: Wastewater; isolation source: activated sludge from nitrification reactor of wastewater... | reverse complement strand
CGTAAAATTTAAAAAAAAGTCTGTTAACTTGTTCGAATAAATGAAGATTACAATCTGTATATTTTAAACTTTATAACTTCACAGTTGATTTGAGATGTAATTATATTTACTTTGTAGAAACTATTTTAAAAACAAACTTGAATAAATAATTTATTTTAATCCTTTCCAATTGGCAAGTAATATGTTGACATATTAAATTTACCTTAAAGAATAACAATATATGATATTTGAACTCAGAGCATCCGCAATTCACGGAGTAGGAGTCTTTACTTTAGTAAAAATTAAAAAGGGGACTGCACTAGCCTTATTTGAAGAAGATGATTTTCGTTTCATAAAAAAAAATCGGATCAAGAAAACCGGTTTCCCTGAAAGTCTTATCAGGAAATATTCAATAAAATTCAGCGATGGTTATTCTTCACCAAGAAACTTTCACCGTATGTCTATTGGATGGTATATGAATCATTCCGATGATCCTAATGTATTTCATAATTCTGAATATGAATACTTTGCCCTCAGAGATATTAAAAGAGGTGAAGAAATTACTATAGATTATGATAAATTATAAGTTGATTTATTTTTGATTATAGAAAATCTCAGGATAATATTTAAAAATGAATCAGATTTATAAACTTCAAATGCACTGCATCGACTTATAATTTTAAACTTTATTATTTTCAGCTTATAACTTTTTATGAATTTTATTCAATCTGCTTGTGTTCAGAAAGTACCCAAGTAAAATAAATAAAACGAAAGGTGAAAAATGGTTGAAATAAGTAATCTGAGCATCAGACCCAACACAATAAAAAGTATACACAAGCTTATCAGTACATACAGGATCAAACTTAACGGAGATCTTCCGACATTGTCAGTAAAAATATTTCAGAATGCTGACAATAAATTTTATGCAATTCCGAATTACTTCATCAGCACTGATTCAATAAAAGCTCATGGATTTGTTCCTAAATATTATCATTCGGAAGAATCAGCATTAAATGAAACTGTTTCATTCGGATTGTCTCAGTTCAAACCGGAATCTTCCGAGCACAGGATTGAAAGGAATGAACTATATTATGAAGACCTGAACATAGATGTTTTTGAAACGAGCTTTGTATAAGATTTAAACAAATGACGTATTTTATAAAAGTCCGGATTTCTTCTTCAGAGGTCCGGATTATTTATAAAGTGAATATATTTTCAAAGAGATAAATAATAATTAACCAAGCCAGATCAGAAATTGTTGCAAAGAAAAAATCTTTGATCGTATTTTGAATTGCTGGTGTAATTTTGAGATATATATAATAATTAATAATTTATAACAGATAAATATAAATGTATTTGACACTTATGCACAAAAAGTTTTGAATAATTGTTGAAAAAGTTATTGAATAATTTCAATTATCATTAAATTCCAGCCGATATATAAAAAACTTAACACCATATCCTGACAGCGTGTAGAGGCAGAAGATAGGATAGATTTGAAATAATTATGAATTATGAGTTTTGAAGTATTTGAAAAAATATTTGAAACAAATAAATCGTTTTGTACTGCAGTAATATTCTGATAAAAATAAAGTTTGAAATAACTTTTTTTTAAAAAAATAAAATCACAAATAGCATCTCTTCCCAATTAAAGTTTTGTATTTATAGACCATTATAATTATATTGGGTTCAAATTTTATTAAATAAAATCAATATTATGAAAATTCTATTAATTATTTTAACAGTGATGTTAGTAGTTTTAAATTTACAGGCAAAGATCATTTATACTGATCCGGTCAGAAATTCAGAACTGGTTAGTATTAATAACAATATTATTATCGGATTTGATGAGACGATCAGAAATTCTGATCTGAATTCTCTGATATCTGTAAAAGGCTCTATCAGCGGAGTTCATTCCGGGCAGATCATTATTACTAAGGACAGGAAGAAATTTATATTTAAACCTTTTCAGCCTTTTGTCTTCAATGAAACTGTTGAAGTAAGAATTAACAATATAAAGACTTCACGTACTTCAGACAACAGTATGAGTTTTTCCTTCAAAACTCAGACAGGAAGACCGGAATTTGACTATACTAGTTTAATGGAAAATGAAGATATGTACTCAGAAAATAAAAATTATGTATATGCTGACAATTCTTATGCTGTTCCGCCTTTAACAGTAACAGTCAATAATAATCCTACTCCGGGAAGAATTTATCTGAATAATTTCAGGATTCCTGCATATCCACCTCATCTGATAATAGCAAACAATGACGGGACAACTTACTATGCAAGGGAAGTTGCTCAGAATACACCAGACTTTAAAAAATCACCAAGAGGAACATTGACATATTTCTCTCTGCAAAGACAGAAGTTTTATGAAGAGGATGTCAATTATAATAAAATAGACAGCTTCTATTGCGGGAACGGATATGTTACTGATAATCATGAACTGAAAATACTCCCAAATGGGCATGCATATATAATGAGTTATGATCCACAGATTGTTGACATGAGCCAGATAGTTCCAAACGGTGTTCCGAATGCCACAGTAATCGGTCTTATAATTCAGGAAATAGACGAGAACAAGAATGTAGTTTTTCAATGGAGGAGCTGGGATCATTATAATATATTAGATGCAACACATACTTTAATGAATGCTTCAACAATAGATTATGTTCATGGAAACGCAATAGAACCGGATACTGACGGAAATTTATTGATATCAGCCAGACACTTAAGTGAAATTACAAAAATTGACAGGTCCACCGGAGCAATGATCTGGCGCTTGGGAGGAGTAAACAATCAGTTTACTTTCCCGAATGATTCAATTGAAATCAGTTATCAGCACGATATCAGAAGAATAGCTAACGGACATATTACAATGTTTGATAATGGGAATTTTCATACTCCGAATTTTTCAAGATCTGTTGAATATCAGCTGGATGAAGTTAATAAGATTGCGACCCTTGTGTGGGAATACAGAAGAACACCGGATATTTTCGGAGGTTCGCGTGGTTCATCTCAGAGGTTAAGCAACGGTAATACTTTTATCTGCTGGGGTTCTGTGAATCCGAATTTCACAGAAGTAACACCGGGCGGAACTGTCGTTCTTGAAATGTCACTTCCGAATGGGCTTTATTCTTACAGAGGTTATAAGGAAGAATTATCTCTTATCTTAAATTTAAAACTTGCTTTAGAAGGTTTTTACAATAGTTCTGATAATTCTCTTAATATGCGTGATACTTTAACTGCGTATTTAAGAAGCATTAGTTCTCCATATAACATTTTCGATTCTTCAAAAGCTGTAATTGATTCAATCAGTCTCACCGGAGAATTTCATTTTAATAATTCATTTACCGGCACATATTATATTGCCGTTAAGCACAGGAACAGCCTTGAAACCTGGAGCAAATCAGGCGGTCAGTCTCTGATAAATGGTTTTACTCAAAACTATGATATGACCGACCTTTCATCAAAAGCTTACGGGAATAATTTAACACAGGTAGATGCTTCACCGGTCAAGTTTGCAATATACAGCGGAGATATTAACGATGATTCGTTTATTGATCTTACAGATGTGATATATATAAACAATGATGCTGTAAACTTTGTAACAGGATATGAACTTTCTGATGTAACCGGAAACAATATATCAGATCTGACTGATGTATTGGTGGCATATAACAATGCAGGAAGCTTTGTAAGTGTGATCAGGCCATGATTTTTTTCGTAGGTCTTTAATTGTTATTCATTAACTGATTACTTTAGTCATTAACAGAAATGTTAGAGAGTTTTAAAATTCTATAAGCTTGAGTTGTCTTTAGTATTTTATGATTTACGTGCTTAAAAGAAAAGATTTAATTATTCACTTTGGATTAAATCAATTGTCAATACACAGGATTGATCTGAAACCGAATTTGTAATTTTATCTCAATAAATAATATGGAAAGCCCTTTAGTTCAGGGCTTTTTTTTTTGTAATACTATTAGAAGTATAAATTCAGTAAATTAAAACGAAGAATAAAACGAGTATAGATGAATACAATAGAACAGTTAAAGTATGTTTATTTTCTGATGAAGGTGAATAAACTAGGAAATACAAGAATCAAGAATATATTATTCAGGCTTAAAGATCCTTATGATTTTTTCAGCTGCAGCCAGAATGATCTGAGGAAGATCGAAGGAATTGACCACAGTATATCCAGAGACATACTAGAATCAATGAAAAGCAGGAGCAGGTATGATACTGAATGTGAAAAATTAATCAATGATGCCTTAAAGAAAAATATAAACATCATAAGTATACTCAGTAAGGATTATCCTGAAAATCTGAGGAAGATATTTGATGCACCGGTATTGCTTTATTATAAAGGCAGGCTGGATATGTCTGACAAGTTTTCTATCAGCATTGTCGGCACAAGAAATCCGACGGAATACGGTAAATATACCTGTGAGAAATTCACTGAAAAACTTTCAAAACTTGAAATACCTGTCATCAGCGGATTTGCAAGAGGAATAGATACAATTGTGCATAAGGTATGTCTTAAGAATAATAATCTTACTTATGCGGTTTTTGGTTGCGGAGCTGATATAGTTTATCCTTACGAGAACAGAAAGTTATACAACGAATTAATAGAAAGGGGAGCGGTCATTACCGAATTTCCGGTAAGTTCACAGCCGGAAAAAGTAAACTTTCCAAGACGAAACAGAATTATAAGCGGAATCAGTCTTGGAAGTCTTATTATAGAAAGCGGAATAAAAGGAGGATCGATCCTTACAGCGGAGTTTGCCATAGATCAGAACAGGGAAGTATTTGCCGTTCCGGGATACATAAATTCAAAGCAATCTGAAGGGACTAATGATCTTATCAAAAAAGGTCAGGCGAAATTAGTAACACAGATTGAAGATATTCTCGATGAACTGGAGATCAAGCTTAAGCCGTTTCTTAAAAATGAAATAAAAATTAAATCTGAAAAACTTAAAGAAGAATTGAATGAACCGGAAAGCAAGATTTATGAGGCAATTGAATATGAGCTTATGCACATTGACAAAATAAATGAGCTTACCGGATTGAGTGTTTCAGAATGCCTGGTACATTTGCTGTCGCTGGAATTCAGGGGATTGATAAGACAGTCACCGGGTAAAAATTTCATTAAGGTCTGAATTTGGAAAAATATATTATTGACGACAGGATATTTAGCGTAAAATTTTCCTGTGATGTCGGAAAATGCAAAGGTGCATGCTGTACTTTAAAAGGCGCAGGCGGAGCTCCGATACTGGATGAAGAAGTCAAAATAATTAAAAAAAATATTGATATTGTAAAAAAGTATCTGCATCCGGTTCATATATATTCTCTTGACACAGAAGGTTTTCTTGAAGGAAGACCGGGTAATTATTCTATCACGAGTGTAAACGATGAAGAATGTGTGTTTTCTTTTTACGAGGAAGGAATTGCTAAGTGTTCTTTTCAAAAAGCTTTTTACAATGAGGAGACCGAATTTAAAAAGCCGATCTCCTGTCATTTGTTTCCTGTCAGGATATCAGGCATAAAGAGAAATATAATTAAATATGAAGAGATAAATGAATGCTGCGATGCTCTTGAAAAAGGAGAGGAAGATAATATCTCGGTCTTTGAATTCGCAAAAGATTCAATAGTAAGGGAATATGGGATTGGATTTTATAATGACCTTAAGGATAAGTATTTGAACAAACCGCAATGATTTGATTGATGAAAGTAAAATATTTTTAAATTGGACAAAGATATAAGCTTTCTAATCAATTATAGTTTTTATTTTAAATAAATATCAGAGAGAATTCAGAATATGTTAAATCAAATAGGCACACAAAAATTATCGCAGAAATTACTTCCAAAGATCATAATGCAGCAGAACATACTTTCTCTGCCTGCACTGGCATTGGATAATATAATAAAGCGTGAACTGGAGTTGAATCCTGTGCTTGAAGAAGAAAGTGATATCGAGCAGGAGGATGCCGAACAGCTGAATGAAAATCAGGAGACAGATAAGAAAGAAGAATCCGAGGAAATAAGTGTCGATGATATTAACTACGAATCAGAAAAGGAAAAGAATCCTGACGATGAGTATAGCTGGGATGAGTATTTTGACAATGAAGATCATGAAAGCAGATCATATGAGCAGAATACCGGAGTAGAGTACGAGAGTGTGATTGCCAGCGAAGACGACAAATCCATGAAAGACAGTCTTCTTTTACAGCTGCATTTATCCGGAATTAGCAAAAAACAGATTTTCATTGGTGAAGAGATCATATGGTCATTAAATGATGAAGGATATTTTACGGAATCAGAAGAGGATTTATTAAAGGATCTGAATATGAAAAAACTCGGAACAGAATTTGAAAAAGAAGAATTCAGTACAGAAGAACTGAATGAAACATTAAGTTACATTCAGAAAAAAATCGATCCATCAGGAATAGCTGCCAGAAATCTTAAAGAGTGTCTTTTAATTCAGCTAAGCAGGTCTAACGAAGATTCCGAATTAATCAGATTAACAGAAGAGCTTATTAAGAATTACTTTGATGAATTGAGATTAAAAAAATACGAGAAGATAAGTAAAGATCTAAATATAGACTTGCAGAAAGTAAAGGAAGTTTTTGATTTCATACAAAAGCTGAATCCAAAACCCGGTTATGCAGATGAGATCAACAGAAATGATTATATTATTCCTGACCTTATTTTGCAGAAAGTAGATGATGATTATGAGATCATATTGAATGAAAAATATTCTCCTTCGCTGAGGATAAGTAAAACTTACAGAGATCTTTATTCAAAGAAAAAAAATGAGCTTGACAGTGAGACGAAGGAATATCTTCTGAACAATTTTAACAAAGCAAAGTGGTTCATTGATGCTATAAATTCCAGACGTGAAACTCTTATAAAAATAATGAAGGCAATTATTAAGCATCAGAGATATTTCTTTGACAACAATGATTCCGGTCTGAAACCGCTTTATGAAAAAGATGTTGCTGAAGATATTATGATGGACAGCTCGACAGTCAGCAGGGCTGTAAGAGGAAAATATGTACAGACAGATTCAGGAATTCACGAACTCAGGTCATTTTTCACTACACCTTTATCGACCAATGACGGGGAAGATGTTTCCAATACTGAGGCAAAAGTCAGCTTAAAGGAATTAATTGATAAGGAAAATAAAAGCAAACCTCTTTCTGATGAGGAACTTTCACGTGAAATGCAAAAGCTCGGGTTTAAAATTGCAAGACGAACGGTTGCAAAATACCGGGAGTCTATCAATATTCCGATTGCAAAATTGAGAAGAGAGATTCAATAAGATAAAGAAAAAGTTTATCAGTGTATTGTAAATATTTCTAAAATTTAAAAGATTAATTAATTTGAAAAGAAATAATGTCATAAGATCTACAACAGTGATCGGACTCATTAAAAACGGTGAAGCAGTCATAGGGAGTGACGGGCAGGTGACAATGGGTAATACAGTTATGAAGCATACCACAAAAAAAGTCAGAAAAATATTCAATGATAAAGTACTTGTGGGATTTGCAGGCGCTACCTCGGATGCTTTTACATTGTTTGAAAAATTTGAAAGCAAGCTTGAAGAATATAAAGGAAATCTTTCAAGAGCTGCAGTCGAGCTGGCTAAAGAGTGGAGAACGGATAAATATCTCAGACGTCTCGAAGCACTGCTTGCTGTTGTAGACAAGGAAAAAGCACTTGTAATTTCCGGAACCGGTGATGTAATAGAGCCTGATGACGGAATTGTTGCAATCGGATCCGGTGGTCCGTATGCGCTTGTGTCAGCCAGAATGCTTTTGAAATATTCAAAGCTGAACGCACGGCAGATTGTGGAAGAATCCCTTAATCAGGCAGCAGATATATGTATTTATACAAACCATAATATTTCAATTGAAGAATTAAAGAAGTAATTTAAACTAAACTTAAAAAGAAATTTGATAAAAGAAGATAAAGCGGTAAAACAATTGAACGGTAAAGCAAAAATAAAAAAGAATACTGCAAAGAACTCAGAGTCTGAAATTAAACAGTTAACTCCTTCGCAGATTGTTGAAGAACTTGATAAATATATCATAGGGCAAAGGAACGCTAAAAAATCTGTGGCAATTGCACTTAGAAACCGTTGGAGAAGGCAGCAGGTAAGTAATGATATGAAGGATGAGATAATGCCTAATAATATTATAATGATAGGACCTACCGGAGTCGGCAAGACTGAGATTGCCAGAAGGATATCAAAACTTGCAAATGCCCCGTTTATAAAAGTTGAAGCCTCAAAATTTACGGAAGTAGGTTATGTGGGCAGAGATGTAGAATCAATGATCAGAGAACTTTCGGATCTTTCAGTTAATATTGTCAAAACAGAAATGATGAAAGATGTTCAGCATAAGGCTGAAGAAAACACTGAAGAAAGAATCCTGGACATTCTTATCCCGCCTGTAAAAAAACCAACTAACGGCTCGGCTGATAAGCAGAATGATAATTCGACTGAGAAATCTCAGGAGGAGATCAATTCCACTACGAGAGAAAAGCTCAGAGCTCAGTTAAAGGAAGGCAATCTGGATAAAAGAATGATCGAACTTGATCTTTCCGCAGAAAATTATCCGATGCTTCAGGTTCTTGGTCCTATAGGTCTGGAAGAAATGGGAATCAACTTAAATGATCTTTTCGGAAATATGATGCCGAAGAAATCCAAAAAAAGAAAGTTATCAATTGCCGAAGCAAGGAAAGTGCTGGTTCAGGATGAAGCGAATAAGCTTATAGATATGGATGCTGTCATCAAAGATGCTATTGAGAAAGTTCAGAATTCGGGAATAGTTTTTATCGATGAGATAGATAAAGTTGCAGGAGGACAATCAAAATCATCAGGTAATCCTGATGTTTCAAGAGAAGGAGTTCAGAGAGATCTTCTTCCTATAGTTGAAGGATCCACAGTAATTACAAAATACGGTCCTGTAAAGACCGATCACATTCTGTTTATTGCATCAGGAGCATTTCATATTTCTAAACCGAGTGATCTGATACCGGAGTTACAGGGAAGATTTCCCATAAGAGTCGAACTTAACAGTCTGGGTGAGGAAGAATTTTATAAAATTCTGACACAGCCGGAAAATGCACTTATAAAGCAATATAAAGCTTTGCTTAAATCAGAAAATATTGATCTGAATTTCACTGATGACTCTATTAAGGAGATAGCAAAAATTGCAGCTGAAGTAAATGAACAGGTTGAAAACATAGGCGCAAGACGTCTTCATACAATTTTAACGACTGTACTCGAAGAAATATTATTTGAAGTACCGGACAAGAATAAGAAGAACAGGATTGAGATCAATAAAGAATTTGTAAATGATAAGCTGAATTCAATTGTAAAGAACAGAGATCTCAGCAGATATATATTATAAATAACAGTATAATGAAAAAACTTTTTTTATTCTTAATTATTATTTGTTTTTACGGTAATTCATTTGCACAGATAAAGCAAAGATCATTGAGCACAAATATTTATACCGGAATAGGCTACAAGTTTGTATTTCTTACAGATCCTGATGCAAATGATGCATATCCCTTTTTCCAGTTATCAAACGGGGATTTCCTTAAAGAAATTGACGGTTTTTTAGGAGCGACCTTTAATGAATCTTATGGAGTAGAATTTGCGCCGTCTTATTTGTTCACTAATAAAAATGGTAATGAAGGATTCTATTTTGGAACCGGCGCAGGCAGATATTTTTATGTACCTTCACAGACCAGACTTGCAGCAGTTCCTTTAAACCTGAGATTTAAATACTATCCCTTTGCCAAAAACTATTCATCTTCTTTGAGCAAGGTTTATCTTGGGATCGGAGCAGGTATGATGTATGTGAGTGAAGAGATCACAAGCAGGGTATATTCCGATGATACAGAATTCAATTATTTATATGCAAGAACTGCAGACAATGATTTCTGGACCGGTAATTATGAATTCCTCATAGGAACAAGCAGCTTTTCCAAAATCGGTTTTGGATTCGAATTAAGTTACAGACTTGTTCCTTTAAATAACACTACAGACAGCAAACCTCTCATATCCTTTATAGCATCAAATTTTAACAGTGTTAACTTAGCAGCAAACATAATTTTCAGCTTCTGAAAACTTAACCTTTCAGAAGCTCTCTGGCTATAACAAGCTTCTGAATTTCACTTGTTCCTTCATAGATCTGAGTTATCTTTGAGTCACGCATATATCTTTCCACTAAATATTCTCTTACATATCCGTATCCCCCGTGTACCTGTATGGCTTCAAGTGAACAATCAACAGCAGCCTTGCTGGCCAGAAGTTTTCCCATTGATGCTTCTTTTATATATGGCTTGCCTTCATCTTTGTTTTTTGCTGCTCTGTATACCAGCAGGCTTGCAGCTTCCACAGACGTTGCCATATCTGCAAGCTTGAATTGAATAGCCTGTAAATTTGATATTGTGGAATCAAATGCTTTTCTTTGTTTTGAATATTTGACTGAAGCTTCAAAGCTTGCCCTTGCTATACCCAGTGCCTGTGCGGCAACTCCGATCCTTCCTCCGTTTAAAGTGCTCATGGCAATTTTAAAACCAATACCTTCTTCACCAAGTATATTCTCCTTTGGAACTTTGACATTATTTAATCCAAGAGTGCAGGTATCCGAACTTCGAATTCCCATTTTATCTTCTTTCTTTCCCACTTCTATGCCTGGAGAATTTTTCTCGACTATAAAAGTTGATATGCCTTTATATCCTTTTGATTTATCCGTCATAGCCTGAAGAAAATAAACATCAGCCTGAGTTCCGTTAGTTATCCAGTTCTTCATTCCGTTTAATATATAATGATCACCTTCGGGAACTGCTTCAGTCCTTTGCTGAGTAGCGTCACTGCCTGCTTCAGGTTCAGAAAGACAGAATGCTCCGAGCATTTTACCGGAAGCTAAAGGTTTCAGATATTTTTCTTTAAGGTATTCTGAACCCCATTTTTCAAGCCCGTAACAGACTAGTGAATTGTTTACAGACATTATTACTCCGACAGAAGCATCTACTTTTGATATCTCTTCAATAGCAAGAACATAGCTTAAAGTATCCATACCTGCTCCGCTCCATTCCGGTGATACCATCATTCCCATGAATCCAAGTTCGCCAAGCTTCTTTACGATCTCAGTCGGAAACTCGCTCGTAAGATCCCGCTCGACAGATGTCGGCGCAATTTCAGTTTCTGCAAAATCTCTTGCCGCATCTCTAATTGCTATCTGCTCTTCGGTTAGATCAAAATTCATTATTTGTTTTATTAAATTTTAAAAAAATTAGTTTTTTGAATAATCGTAAAATCCTTTACCGCTCTTTCTGCCGAGATATCCTGCAGCAACCATTTTCTTCAAAAGGGGACAAGGTCTGTATTTCGAATCTCCCAGGCCTTCATAGAGAACTTCCATAATTGAAAGACATACGTCAAGTCCTATAAAATCCGCAAGCGTAAGCGGACCCATTGGATGATTCATTCCGAGCTTCATTACTGTATCTACGGATTCAGGTGTAGCAACTCCTTCCATTACACAATACATTGCTTCATTAAGCATAGGAAGCAATATTCTGTTTGCAACGAATCCCGGATAATCGTTTACTTCTACAGGAACCTTCTCAATCTTTTCAGTCAGAGTCTTTATTATTTCATAAGTTTCCTGTGATGTCGCAAGTCCTCTTATTATTTCCACCAGTTTCATGAGAGGAACCGGATTCATGAAATGCATTCCTATGACCTTTTCAGGTCTCTTTGTAAACGCGCCTATTTCTGTAATCGAAATTGAAGAGGTATTGCTGGCAAGAATTGTCTCAGATTTGCAATTCTTGTCCAGCTCTTCAAAAATATTTTTTTTAATGCTGATATTTTCTGTTGCAGCTTCGATTACAAGTTCACAATCTTTTGCATCCGAAAGGCTTACTGATGATCCTATGTTTGATAACGTTAATGACTTTTGCTCTTCTGTTAATGTTCCTTTTTTAACCTGCCTGTCAATGTTCTTAGTAATTGTCTCTATTCCTTTGTTAAGAAATTCCTGCTTTATATCTATGAGTAAAACTGAAAATCCGAATTGTGCAAAAGTATGCGCTATCCCGTTTCCCATTGTACCCGAGCCGATAACCGCTATTTTTTTAATGTCCATAATATTTAGTTCTTTAAGTTAATTGTGTATAAATTTGAAAATATAAATTGATTTAATAAAACGAATAATTTGTAATCCGTATCCCGTTACTTATAACTCGTAAATCGTAATTCATAATTTGTAACTCGGAACTTGTAACTTAAAAATTTCAGATTTTTTCAACAATGATAGCACTGGCTTCTCCACCGCCAATACACAAAGTGGCTAAACCTCTTTTCGCATTTCTGTTTTTCATTGCATACAGTAATGTAGTAAGAATTCTTGCTCCGCTTCCTCCTATTGGATGTCCGATTGCAACAGCGCCGCCGTGAACATTCACTTTTGAAGGATCAAGTCCGGCAATCTTATTTACAGCACATGCCTGTACAGAAAACGCTTCATTTGCTTCTATAAGGTCCAGATCTTTTACTTCCAGTCCTGCTTTCTTTAAAACATTTTTAATTGCATAAGCAGGTGATGTTGTAAACCATTCGGGCTTCTGAGCAAATGAGCCCTGAGCAACTATCTTTGCAAGCGGAGTAATTCCAAGCTCCTTTGCTTTTTCAGCTGACATTAATACCAGAGCTGCAGCTCCGTCATTTAGATTAGATGAATTAAAAGCTGTGACAGTTCCGTCTTTTTGAAATGCTCCTTTTAAAGTCTTACCTTTTTCAAAATTAACTTTTTTTACATCTTCATCCTCTGTTACTATTACAGTTCCTTTTCTGTCTTTTATCTCTACCGGAATTATCTCTTCTTTAAATAGATCATTTTCCATTGCTGCTAATGCTTTTTTGTAACTTTGCTCTGCAAATAAGTCCTGCTCTTCCCGCGTAATCTTTAATTCATTCGCACACATTTCAGCTGCACTTCCCATGTGAAAATCATTATAAACATCCCACAGGCCATCCTTGATCATTCCGTCTATGACAGTACCGTTACCCATTCTGTATCCTGTTCTTGCTTTGTCCAGATAGTAAGGTACATTGCTCATAGATTCAAACCCTCCGGCAATGACTATCTCCGCATCACCGCATTTAATCGCCTGCTCTGCCAGCATAACAGCTTTAAGACCCGAACCGCATACTTTATTTATTGTAAGACAAGGTACTGAATCCGGCAGTCCGGCGTATATTGCTGCCTGTCTTGCAGGTGCCTGACCCATACCTGCAGGTAAAACACATCCCATTATTACTTCCGAAACATCTTCCGGTTTTATGTTTGCTCTTTTGACAGCTTCCCTGATCACTATTGCACCGAGTTCCGGTCCTTTCAATGATGACAAACTGCCGAGATAACTTCCAACCGGTGTTCTGACTGCTGCTGCTATGACTACTTCTTTCATTTATTATTTTGGATTTAAATTTACTAAAAACTTTTTTTACAGATTTGTTTTAAACAGAATATCTTTTTTTCAATATCAGTTATTTCCATACTATAAAGCTGATGCAATTTTTACAATTTCAGAAAACTCATCCGGCTTAAGGCTTGCGCCGCCTATAAGCGCACCGTCTACTCCTTTTGCAGAAAGGATCTCTCCGGAATTCTTTCCGTTTACACTACCGCCGTATAATATCCTGAGTTCATTTGATGTTTCAGAATCATATATCTTTGATATTACTTTTCCAATGAACAAATGCATGTCGCTTGCCTGTTTCGGAGTAGCGTTTAATCCTGTGCCAATCGCCCATACCGGCTCGTATGCAATTACAAGATCTTTCATATTGTCCTTTGATATTTCTGCAAGACCTTCAATGATCTGTTTTTCCACTACGCCTTCATATATCTCATCTTCGCGTTCCTCAAGAGATTCACCGACACATAGTATAGGCTTGATGCCAAATTCAATCGCTTTTCTTACTTTCCTGTTGATGATCTTATTGGTCTCATGTATGTATTTTCTTCTTTCACTGTGTCCTGCGATCACATATTCACAGCCGACAGATCTAAGCATACTTGCTGATACTTCTCCTGTATAAGCTCCGTCATTTTCATAATAGATATCCTGAGCTCCTAATTTTATTCCTGAATCTTTGATAGTTTTGCTGACTATTCCCAAAGATACAAATGAAGGACAAACAAGTACATCGGTATTTTGAAAAACTTTTTTGTCTAATTTAGAAACTATATCCCTTGCAGTTCTTTCTGATTCTTTGTATTCAAGATTCATTTTCCAGTTACCTGCAATCAGTTTTCTTCCCATGTTTATTTCTATGCCCCCAGATTTTTAATTAATAGTTCATTAACAATTTTTGGATTTGCCTTACCTTTGCTTTCCTGCATTATCTTTCCTACAAAAAAGCCCGCTAACTTCTTTTCACCTGTTCTGTACCTGTCTGCTTCCTTTGGATTTTCTGCAAGAATCTTTTTAACAATTATCTCTATTTCCGAATCAACAGAAACCTGTGAAAGATTCTCTGCGGCTTTTTTAAAAATTTCTAATTGTTCGTCATAATCTTTCCCTGAAAGCAGCTGATTGAAAATATCTCTTGATGCTGTAACACTGACTTTACCTTCGGAAACCGAATCAGCAAGCTTTGCTATCGCTCTTTTATCTAAATGAAATTCATCTAATGCTATTTTTTTTTCATTTAAAATTCTTTTTACATCAACCCGCAGAATGTTTGCTACAATTCTGTAAGCCTTTTCATTCCGGTTAATTAATTTATCTGATGTCTCTTCAAAATAATCCCCGAATTGTCTGTCCTGTGTAATTTCCTCAGCATCCGATTCACTGATGGAATATTCATCAAGAAATCTCTGCTTCTTTGCATCGGGAAATTCAGGAAGCTCATTTTTTATTTCGGTTATCCATTTCTTATCAACTTTCAATTTCACCAGATCGGGTTCAGGGAAATATCTGTAGTCGTGCGCCTCTTCCTTTGACCTTGTTGCGGTGGTCTTCCGGTCTTTAGCATTGAATGTCATTGTCTGATAAAAAACCTTTTCGCCCGATTCTAACAGTTCGATCTGTCTTTTGATCTCCGATTCTATCGCATCTACGACATTCTTGAAAGAATTCAGATTTTTAATTTCTGTCCGGGTGCCTAATTCTTTCGAGCCTTTAAGCTTTACAGAAACATTTGCATCGCATCTCATCGAACCTTCTTCAAGATTTCCGTCATTGATCTCAAGATAAACAAGCGTCTGCCTGATCTTTGAAAGATACTGATATGCTTCCTCACTCGAGCTTATATCCGGTTCACTCACTATCTCTATAAGCGGTACCCCGCATCTGTTAAAATCAACAAGTGTGTCATCATCGTGAAAATCATGAATGGATTTTCCGGCGTCTTCCTCAAGATGAATCCTTGTGATACCTATTCTCTTTGATTCCTTATTTTTTAATTTAATGACCAGATGTCCGTCAAAGCACAAAGGTGTTTCAAACTGTGTTATCTGGTAACCCTTAGTAAGGTCCGGATAAAAATAATTCTTACGCGCAAAGATTGAATCCTCACGGATGCTGCAGTTTACGGCAAGACCCATTCTGATTGAATAATCTACAAGCTCCGTATTAAGCACAGGCAATGCTCCGGGATAGCCGAGACAAACCGGGCAAACGTTGGAGTTAGGCGATGAATGAAAATCAGTCGAACATCTGCAGAATGCTTTTGTCTTTGTTTTCATCTGCGCATGAACTTCAAGTCCGATTACAGGTACGTATTTATCGTATATACTGCTCAATAATTTTTTTTTATATATTCCAATTCTAAATTACTGCTTAATTTTAATTTAAAAAATCTTCTGAATATTTGCAGATTAATCTTCGTCAGCTGATTTCAATACCTCTTTGAATCTTTTGATTGCTTCATTCTTTGAAGTCAGATGATCTACAACAGGTGATGGATAATCTTTTCCGATCAATACTCCGTATTTCTTCTGTTCCATTTCGCTCATAATATTCGGTTCATGAATAAAATCTGCCGGCAATGAACTCAGTTCGGTCACATATTTTCTGATGTAATTTCCCTCAGAATCAAACTTTTTGCTCTGTAGATAAGGATTAAATATTCTGAAATACGGTTGAGCATCTACACCTGTAGAAGCGCTCCATTGCCATCCTCCGTTATTGCTTGAGAAATCAAGATCGATCAGCTTTTCAGCAAAATATTTTTCCCCAAGCCTCCAGTCCATGAAAAGATCTTTTGTAAGAAACATCGCTGCTATCATTCGCACTCTGTTGTGCATCCAGCCTTCCTGGTTCAGTTGTCTCATTCCTGCATCAACAATTGGATAACCTGTCATACCTTCGCACCATTTCCTGAATAAACTTTCATCTCGATTCCATTTCAGTTTATCAGATTCGGGCTTGAAGGATTCATAAGAAATCTGAGGATTGTGAAATGTAATGTTGTAATAAAATTCTCTCCACAATAGCTCATTTATCCAGGTCTGTATTTCGTTTCTTTTAACATCTTCCTTTGACTTTTTTAATTTAATGTAAGCAGTTCTGAATGCTTCTCTTATACCTATAGTTCCAAAATGAAAGTGAGCAGAAAGAAGACTCGTTCCTTTTGCAGAAGGGAAGTCTCTGTTTGATCTGTATGAATCCATTCCTGTTTCATAAAAATCCTTTAACAGGCTTAAACCTTCTTTTCTTCCACCCTTTATGAAATCAGAACGGCTGATTCTGTTTAATTCTTTTACGGTATTGTATTTATCATAACCACTTAGTTTTACTTCATTATCTCCTGGAAGTCCGGTCAGATCAGTATCAATTTTTCTGTAATGTTCTGATGTTAAATTCTTTAAGCACTGATTCATAAAAGGAGTATATACTTTGTACTGCAAACCCTCACCGTTCCGGATCTCACCCAGCTGAAAAACTGTTGAGTCTGTATATTTTTCAAACTTTCCGCCATTGTTTTCTATAAGTTCTTTTACTTCATTATCTCTTACAATGCAGTACGGTTCCGGCTGTTCATTGCAAAAAACAGTAACAGCTTTAAATTCATTTATGATCTTCTGAAAAACAAATGTACTTTTACCTTCAATGATATTCAGTCTTAAACCTATGCTCTTTAATTCTGTTTCAAGCTCATAGAGGCTTTCAAGTAAAAAGCCGATCCTTTTCTCACCGTAGAAATTAAATGTATTTTTATTCTTAATGTATAAAAATAAAAATTCATTATTGTGAGATACACTTCCTGCAAATTCACTTAATCCTTTATTGTCTGTGATTCTGAGGTCTTTCCTGAACCAGAATATATTCAGCATTTAGATCTGCGGCTTTCTCTCATTAAAAGAATTACTTGTGAGTTTTACAAATGAAGCATTATGCTGAAACTCCGATATCGTCCTTGAATTAAGATAACTCATAGAAGACTGCAGTCCTTCTGTATATTCTTTAATTATCTTTGCAACTCCTCCTTTATAAGGAACCAGCGACTCTTCACCTTCTATGTAATCTTTCTTTTCCTGTTTGACGGCAAAAGAAGCACTGCCGCAGTATTTTTTCCACCTCTGATTATTGTATTTCAGTACATCACCAGGAGATTCTTCAGTACCGGCAAGCACTCTTCCGAACATGACTGCATCACAGCCCAGTGCAAGAGCTTTACACATTGCTCCCGGGGTATTGATTCCGCCGTCTGCAATAATTTTCACATCACTCTTTAAATTGATCTTCGCTTCCAGTGCCCGGATTATTGCATCTACCTGGCCGATCCCGATTCCGGATTTTACTGAAGTAGAACACATCGCGCCGTTACCGATGCCAACTCTTATTGCATCAACTTTTGCTTTGATCAGAAATTCAGTTGTCTCATAGCTGGCAACATTTCCGCCGATGAGCTTTAGATCGTACTGAGTAATAATTTTTTCCGCAGAATTTAAAAACTCTTCAATCATTTTTGAACCGCCGTTTGCAATATCAATACAGATTATTTTTATACCGAAATCTGCCAGTCTTCTTAATCTTTCAATGTCTACATTTTTATTTATTCCTATAGCAGCTGATCTGAATTCGGAGTTCTGAAGTCCGTTATCAGTAAATTCTTTTATCTGTTCTTCAATGGTGTTGAACCGGTGTATTATTCCGAGGCATTTCAGATCTGCCAGCGCTTTCATCATTTTACCTCCCACAACTGTATTCATAGGAGATCCGATAATAGGAATTCCTAATTTTATCCCGAGAAAATCCACACTGGTATCACATTCCGATCGGTGTTTTATTTCTGAGATCTGATCAGGTAAAAGTGATATGTCATCATATGTAAAAGAATAATTCTCTCCGATCTTCTCAAATCCCAGCTTCTTTCCGTTTTTTGAAAATTCGATTTTATTGCGGGTAGTTTTCTGCAAATTATTTATATATTAAATTTAAATCAGTGTGATATTTAAGAATACATTTAAAAGAATCAAATTAAAACAAACTGAACTGCCGGAAACAAATTGGAAATAATTGAATTTCTAAAAAAAATTTATATCTGCCTGAATGGAAATTGTATTGAAATATTGAATTCTGAAAATTCGTCTAATTCCGGTTCAGACTTTCATTCACTTTTGCCGCAGCATCTTCAAGTGTAGTAGCAGATATCAGATTCAATCCTGATTCGTCAAGTA
>WBZU01001332.1_pt1 | contig 18707 bp, 5 predicted proteins | sample 5204311 | NCBI WGS metagenome assembly WBZU01 (sample SAMN12344359, study PRJNA552823) | activated sludge metagenome | biome: Activated sludge suspended growth; feature: Nitrification reactor; material: Wastewater; isolation source: activated sludge from nitrification reactor of wastewater treatment... | reverse complement strand
TGAAAGGCTGTGCAGAGGTTTGTTGAAGCGAAAAACCAAGTGCTACAATAAATAATGCTCCTAAAATTAGTCCATATATACCTACGCTAACAGCGCCAATCATAGCTATTGCACCAACTGTACTTAATAGCAAGCCATAAATAATACCATTTTTGAATCCCCATTTATTGAGAATATCTAACTTCCGCTTTCCACTAACTAAAAACAATATCAGCGCTCCCAAGTAATATGCACCATAAAAAGCAAAATCAATGAGTTGACTCTGAAATTGGTCTAATCCAAATTTTGCTTTACAAAATGGAATAAATACGCCGTTACCAGCAGCAATAAATCCCCAGAAAAAAAACACAGAAATTAGCACCGAAAGTGCTCCCCAATTAGTTAATTGTTTTGCTTTATTCATTAAGTTAATAGTTTATTGCTAGCATGCTCAAATATAAAAAAATTGTTTACCGCAACTTGGAATAAATAATTCGCAAAACGGTTTGGCTAAAATGAATATTTTTTATAGTTTTAAAACATAAAATTGTTATTGTTCATATCTTGTTGTAACCCTATTCATTAGTTCTACGTTTTTACCATTTTATTCGACTAACATAAAATTACTCGCTACAAATCAATTTATTAAAATTAAAAAACAAGTTATAACATAACCTATCACTACAATCTATAAGCACCTTAAATTTTATTATGAAAAAATTAATACTCCGGTTGGTTATCCTATTTAATTTATTAATTGCAACCTCAGAAGTATCAGCTCAATCAGTTGGCGACTATAGAACCCGAGCAGCGGGAGCATGGAGCAGTACTACTGTTTGGCAAACCTATCAGATTTTAATTGGTTGGCAAAATACCACTGTTCCTCCTACCAATAGCAATGGCGCTATTTCCATATTGCACGCTATAACCATTAGTGGAGGCGCTACAGTAAACACTGATCAAACTACTATTTCAACCGGGGGTTCATTAACGCTTAGTGATGGTACATTGAATTTATACAATGGTTCAGGTAATGATTTAATTATTACAGGTGGAACTTTTACCATGAACAATGCAAGTTCTGCATTGAATGCTCCCTCGGGATTTGCGTTGGTTTATGCAACCAGTGGAACTGTTTCGCTTTCGAATGGAACCATTGCTGCAGGTATGAACATCAACACATACAACGCAACCGCACTAACTATTACACAGGCTAGTTCAAGTAACTTAACACTTAATGGACAAATTACAAATTATTCTACTGCGGCAGTCTGGACAGCCACTTCAGCAACATTTGCATTAGGCACAAATGGCTTTCTTTACAATGGATCCGGTGGAGTTTTTACAATTGCAGGAAGCGGAACCAACAATATTGGAAGCAGTTCCTCTACATCACGCAGTGGAATTATTACCAATGCAGGTACCTTTTCAAAAACTACATCAGCTGTGCTAAATGTAAATGCAAGTAGTTTTGACAATACAGGAACCATACAACTTATAACAGTCGCATCTAACTTTTATTTACACTCTGCTGGCGATATTTTTGGAATACTGGATGCGAATATTGCTGGTAGTAACTTTTATTACAACACTGCAAGTAAGAATTTTTACTCAGGACTTACTTTGAAAGGAAGCGGAACACATCACATTAATGCAAGTATTACCTACAACATTAGTGGCACAAGTGCTTACACTTTTGGAGCAGTTATTAATTTTAATTCTCCGGCTGCCATTCCTGCCGATATTAATATTACAGGAGCCACACTTAATTGCAATAAAGGTGTTTCATTTGATGGGCCCGGATATTCAATTTTTACCTATTCTCCCCAGATTAATGTTGCAACTGGAGGAAGTTTTTCGACTTCAATAGATGACACACTTTCAATTTTGCCCTATTCTGGAACAACTGCAATTCCATCTACCTTGACTATCAATAATAATATTACGATAGGTGGACCGATGAGTGTAAATTCCATTTGTAGTATGCAGGGTAGCGGTACGGCTTATTTTTATGGCGACTTATTAGCGAATGCCGGAGTAATTAATAACAGCAGTTTTCAATTTGTAGGCACCTCTGCTCAAAGTGTTACCGGAAGTTCCGGAAGAATTTCAACTTCGGTAATCAATAATGCTAATGACGTTACCTTTACTACCAATCACAACTTGCTTACTTCTCTCACTTTTACCAAAGGAAAAATTAGCATCTCTGACAAACTGTTTATTCCTGGAACAGCCAGCATTAGCGGAGCCTCTACCACAAAATATTTTACAGGAAACGGATATTTAAAACGTACTTTATCGCCTTCATTAACTTATTCATTTCCGGTTGGAAATTCAAGCGGTTATTTGCCTGCTACCTTAACAACGGCAGCAGGTTTTGTTGCAGATACAATTTGGATGCGAATTGAAAGTACCAAATTTAGTTCGAGTTACAACGGCTCGTTTGCAGCAACAGGACAACCATTAACCACACACGTTGTAGAACCAGTGTGGCGGATTGCTGAATCAACTTCTGGAGGAACCAGCTTTAGCAACCTTACTTTGCAATGGAACGGAAGTAACGAAACGTATTTATTTGCCCGAAATACTTGTGGTATTGTAAGTAATGGTGGTGGTGCCTGGAGTGCCGTAACTTCGGGTGCTGCTGGAGGTAGTAATCCATATACGAGAAGTACTACCACAGCAACTATACCTGTGGGTACACTAAAAACGGCACTTTTTGGTATTGCTGATAATTCGGTAGTTTATGCTAGCAACCGAATAACATCTGATCGTCAAACACGCAATGTGTGTGCAGGTGGTTCGTTTACTTTTTTCTTCACTGTGCTTGACTCAAATAGTATGAGTGCTGCCAATGTTTTTACCGCACAATTATCAGATGCAAATGGTTCGTTTGCTTCACCTATTGCTATTGGAAGTGTTGTTGCGAAAGGTGGTCGAAATTTAACTTGTACTATTCCTGCCGGAACGGCTGTTGGACATTATTCAGTAAGGGTTGTTTCTTCGAATACTCCAATGGCAGAGCAAAGAAATGTTTTTGGTTATTATGAACAACGACTATCTGTACGTTCATTTTGCTATAGCTGTCCGGGCGCATACTCTACAGTGAGCTGTGGTAGCAATTTCATTAATTATGTATCGTTAAATTACTTGTATCATGCGTCCGCCTGCGAATCGGTTAGTGCATTTACCTATTCATCATACGGATATGAAGATTATGAGAGTGATGGAAATTCTTACAACAATACAGCGACTATAGTACGTGGACGACAAGAATATTTGTACGTTACCACAACTGCATCTAGTATTATTTCGGTATGGATTGATTATAATCGAAACGGTGTTTATGAAGCCAGCGAATGGAATCAAGTTACCTTGGCTAGTACAGCCAATTCTCAAGCACAATTGATATTTACAGTACCACTTACTGCTTCACTTGGATATACCGGTATGCGAATTCGTAATAGAGCGGTGGGAAGCCCTAATGGTTCGGGCGATGCTTGTACAACTTTCGGCAGTGGTGAAACTGAGGATTATTACATTTATATCGCTGATCAATTGACTAATTCAAGTCACACTCCAACTACAAATAATCGTTGTGTTGCAGCATCTACCTCTCCAACTTTGACTTATAATTCTGTAATTAAAAAGTCAAGTGTTACAGCGGCCAATTTTCAGCTTCAAGGAAGCATTAGTGGAATAAAACCAGCAACGTTGTCAGGCGGAGGTACAACAACAATTACAATAAATCCTACACAAAATTTTGAACCCGGAGAATTAGTAAGTGTAGCAGCATCCGGTAAATCAATTATCGATACATCACTCCAAACAGCGACCGAATATTGTTATCAGTTTACAACTGCTGCATCAGTTGCACCTAAAACATTTAAAAAGCATGCGCTCACCGGTTCAGGTGCTTCGGCAATAAATAATTACAGTGTTGATATAAACAATGATGGATTTACAGATATAGTTGAAGTTAATTCAAGTGCAGCAACAAGCTACATTTCAATTTCTCGAGGTAATGGGAATGGAACATTTTTAAGTCCAACCTATATTTATACTTCGGCGATCCCCTATTCAGCGGCAATTGCCGATTATGATTTAGATGGGGATATGGACATTGCTGTTGGTTTTTCGGGTCAGTACAAAGTGGATATTTATTACAACAATGGTAGTGGTTCTTTTACGGGTCCTTCCAATATTACAACAAGGTATCGTGCAAGAATTGTACTTCCGTTTTATTTATTAGATAATGAGGCTCCAAGTATTTTATGTGCCAATACTTCAGATTCCGCATTATCAGTAATTCAAAATAAAGGAAATGGTGTGATAGGAGATTTAACTCGCGCAAAGGTTGGAAGTCCTATTCAAAGTATGGTTACTGGTGATTTTAATTTAGATGGGTTGCTGGATGTAGCCATTTCGTGCAGTGATAATACAATTAAAATTTATGAGTTTTACACGCGAAAAAGTTTTGCTTTGCGCAACAGCTTTTCATGCGGTGGGACTACTCCTTTTGAGCTGAAAACAGCTGATTTAAATGGTGACGGAGAGCTTGATTTAGTTTGGTCAAATTTTAGTTCATCTAACATTGGTTATGCGTTAGGAGGTTCTGCTTTTACATTTGGAACTGTTAGTTTAGCAAGCACCAATGCGAATCCGTTTCGATTGGCGTTAGCTGATTTCGATGGTGACTGTGATATTGATGCAGCCTGTAGCTTAGCAGGTACAGCTGATTTCAACTTTTTTGAAAACACAGCGGGAGTACTTTCCTTATATAATAATCCGAAAGGAAATAATACTGCCGGATATATTGTAAGTATTACTTCTGCTGATTACGATGAAGATGGGGACATTGATATTGTTGGTTCTTCTGTTGCTTACAGTTCTAAAACCTTTCTTGAAAATGCCAGTTATACTATTCAAACTGGCAGTGTTACCGGACCATTGTGTAATAATCCATCCATTTCAATAAGTTGGGTTGTGAGTGATTCATTACCAAGTTCCAACTTATTTTATGTGCAACTTTCAGATGCATCGGGCAGTTTCGCTAGTCCAACTAATATTGATACAATAGCCGGACAGTTTAGTGGATCGGCGACTGTATCAATTCCAACAGTTACTGCAGGTACCGGTTACAGAATACGAGTTACCTCCAATTTTGCAGGAATTACTTATATCGATAATGGAACCAATTTAGCAATTGGAACTAGTCCTTCCAATCCGAATATTAATTTTGCTTGCTCAGGTACCAGTACAATTTTATCAGCTACAGGAGGTACTTCGTATACCTGGAGTCCATCGACTTACCTTAGTGCTTCAACCGGTTCACCTGTTACGGCAACACCAACTGTAACACAAACAATAACAATGATTGCAAAAGATATTGCGGGTTGTTCATCCACAGCACGCACAGCATCTGTTGGACCAACTTGTTATTGTTATCCAAATTACGCAAATAGTACTTGTACAAACGACTACATTGCTTCGGTACAATTCAATACCTTAAATTATTCAAGTGTAACATGCGGTGGAAATGATAATAACACCACAATTAATTACTATACAACAGTTACTCCGAATGTTGCAACAGATTTAAATCGCTTAAGTAGTTATACATTGTCTTTGTTGGCTGGGGCATCAAATCCTGAAGGTTTTGGAGTATGGATAGATTATAATCAAGATGGTGATTTTGCTGATGCAGGTGAATTTATTTATTCATCACCAACTACAGCTAACCAAACTTTTACTTCTTCCATTTCAATACCGGGCACAGCTGCGCTTGGAATTACTCGAATGCGTGTGATGATTTCGAGAGGTACTTTGGTAACATCCGGATTTGATTGTTCGACCACTCTTTCAAGAGGTGAAACACAAGATTTTTATATTCGAATTAGTGGATGTGTTCCACCTACCGTATATACAGTGAGTGGAGGTGGTACCATTTGTAGTTCGCAAAATAGCTCTGTTGCACTTAGTAATTCAACTGCAGGAGTAACTTATGCACTCTACAGAAATGCTGTTGCTACTGGTACTACTTTAAGCGGTACAGGTTCTGCTTTAACTTTTACAGGATTAACAACAGCAGGAACCTATTCAGTTTATGGAACAAATTCATTGGGATGTAAAATTAAAATGCAGGATTCGGTTTCACTATCGGTAATATCTTTACCAACAACAGCGAATGCCGGCTCCGATCAAACCAAATGCGGACAAACAAGCACAACATTAACTGCCAATGCTCCAACATCCGGAACTGGTTCTTGGACTATAGTTTCTGGTTCAGGTGGTTCGTTTTCAGCAACCAATAATCCATCGGCTACCTTTACTGCTGCTGCCGGTAGCACGAATACATTACGATGGACTATTAGCAATTCGCCTTGTACTTCAAGTTCCGATGATGTAATAATTTCGTTCCCATTAAATCCTACAACAGCATCAGCCGGACCTGATCAATTGGCCCTTTGCGGATTAACAAGTGCAACACTTGCAGCAAATACACCTTCTGTTGGAACAGGCGCATGGACGGTAATTTCGGGAACAGGTGGCTCTTTTTCAAATACAGCATCCTCAAGTTCAACGTTTATTGGTACTTCAGGAAATACTTACACCTTACGTTGGACTATCACCAATTCAACCTGTACAGCTTCTACAGATGATGTACAAATTGCTTTTCCTAAAATTCCTACTACTGCAAATGCAGGCCCAAGCCAAACCTTATGTGGCACAACCACTACTACCCTAGCAGCTAATACTGCTTCAATAGGAAGTGGTTTATGGACGATATTTTCTGGAACTGGTGGAACTTTAACTAATCCTTCTAGTCCAACTTCAGGATTTAGCGGTGTCGCCGGAAATACCTATGTATTATTCTGGACAATTTCAAATTCGCCTTGCGCTGCATCTGCAGATTCGATGGTAGTTTATTTTCCACTAAATCCAACAACTTCTGATGCTGGTGCTGATCAGTTAAAATGTGGTTTAACAGTTACTACGCTCACTGGAAATACCCCTACTATTGGAACTGGATTATGGAGTAAAGTTAGTGGTGTTGGCGGAAGTTTTGGGAATGCTTCCTCTCCTACTTCAACATTTAGCGGAACAGCAGGTAATTCTTATACTTTAAGATGGACGATAAGTAATTCCATTTGTACTGCATCGAGTAATGATGTTACTATTGACTTTCCTTTTAATCCAACAACTGCCGCAGCAGGAAATGACACAAACATTTGTAATGGATCGATTATCAACTTAAAAGCAAACACTCCAATTATTGGAAGCGGAAACTGGAGTATACTTTCGGGATCATGCTCTATAACTTCGACTACTTCACCAACCAGCACTGCCAGCACTTTTACAAACAATACAATAACTAGCCTAGTATGGTCAATTACAAATGGAGCCTGTCCTGTTTCTAGAGACACAGTACGTATAAATTCAAATGCTAGTTTTTGTGCAGCAACCCTAGCCGATTTTACTGCAAATAAAACTACTGCTTGTACCGGTGAAGTAGTTACTTATACCGATTTATCGAGCAATGCAACTTCATGGAGTTGGAACTTTGGAAGCAATGCAAGTCCAAGCACTGCAAATACGCAAGGACCACATGCTGTTACTTATAGCACAACAGGAAATAAAACAATATCGCTTACTGCAACTGGCCCGGGTGGATCAAATACAAAAACAAAAACCAATTATGTTACAGTGATTACTGTACCCGGCTCGGCAACCGGAATTAGTGGCAGCACAAGTATATGTGCCGGAACAAGCTCGGTTACTTATACAATTTCTGCTGTTGCAACTGCTACAAGTTATGTATGGACAGTACCTAGTGGTGCATCAATAGTTTCGGGTGCAGGTACCAACTCCATTACTGTCGATTATTCAGGTGCCTCTGTTTCAGGAAATGTTTCAGTTTATGCTTCAAATGCTTGCGGCAATGGAGCTCCTACTAATTTAGCAGTAACTGTTTCTGCTAGTCCTACTGCTTCAAACGCCGGACCTGATCAAACAAGTTTATGTGGCACTACTACTGCTAACCTTGCAGCAAACACACCTACAACTGGAACCGGAGCATGGTCGATAGTGAGTGGTGGAACTGGAACGTTTAGTAACAGCACAAGTGCAAACTCAACGTTTACGGGTACTGCAGGAGCAACTTATACCCTTCGATGGACCATTTCCAATTCACCATGTACAACATCAACGGATGATGTACAAATTAAATTTAATCAAAATCCAACTACTGCAACAGCAGGTTTAGACCAAACTACTTTATGTGGATTGACAAGTGCAACATTAGCAGGAAATACTCCTAGTATTGGAAGCGGGAATTGGACAATACTTAGTGGTACTGGAGGATCCTTTTCTAACTCCAATTTACCAAATTCAATTTTTGTTGGAACTGCTGGAAACAGTTATAATTTACAATGGACAATAAGTAATTCTCCTTGTTCTGCTTCAAATGATAATGTATTGATTAGTTTTCCACTAAATCCAAGTACTTCTTCAGCCGGTACTGACCAAACATTATGCGGCGCAACATCTGCAACTTTAGCAGGGTCAACACCAACAGTTGGAAATGGAAGCTGGTCAATCGTTTCTGGAGGAAGCGGAAATTTCTCTTCTGCGACAAATCCATCAGCAACCTTTACACCTAGCAGTGGAACAGTATTTACCTTACGATGGACTATCAGCAATTCACCTTGCAGCGCATCAAGCGATGATGTTGTAATTTCCTTTTTACAAAATCCAACTACCGCAAATGCCGGATCGGATCAAACAGTGTGTGGAAGCAATTCAACTGTATTAGCAGCAAATGTTCCAACATCCGGTAATGGAACTTGGGCTATTGTGAGTGGTGGCAGCGGAACATTCAGCAATACCGCCTCCGCTTCTTCAACTTTTACAGGAACTGCAGGAAATTCGTATGTGTTGAGTTGGACAATTAGTACTACAAATTGTGGCGCTACTTCTGACAATGTAAGTATTTCATTTCCTCAAAATCCAAGTACTGCAAATGCCGGATCAGATCAAAACTTATGTGGTGTTAATAGTGCCACGTTGGCGGCAAACATTCCGAGTATTGGCACAGGTGCATGGAGCATAATTACGGGTGGTTCTGGAAATTTCAGCAATGCAACAGCTGCAAATTCAACTTTTACGGGAATAGCAGGCAATACTTATACTTTGAGATGGACGGTAAGTAATTCACCATGTACGGCATCAAGCGATGATGTGACCATTTCATTTCCACTTAATCCAACTGTTTCTGCGGCAGGGTCCGATCAAGAAATTTGCGGAATAACATCAACAACTCTTGCTGCGAATACTCCCTTAACAGGTACTGGTAGCTGGAGTAAAATTAGTGGAGCTGGTGGATCATTTGTTTCGACAAGCAATCCTACAACTATATTTAATGGAACTTCCGGTGTTGTATATATTTTACGATGGACAATCACTACTGCAACATGCGGAAGTAGCAGTGATGATGTGCAAGTTTCATTTTATCAAAATCCAAGTATTGCTAATGCAGGCATAGACCAAACTCTTTGCGGACAGAATACTGTTAGTTTAACGGCTGCCGCTCCAACTATTGGAACGGGAACTTGGACCATAGTGAGTGGAGGCGCAGGAAGTTTTAGCGCTGCTAATTCGGCTACAAGTACTTTTAATGGAACTGCCGGCAACACTTATCAGTTGCGATGGACCGTTAGCAATGCTACCTGCATATCAAGCAGCGACGATGTAACTGTTTCATTCCCTCTAAATCCAACAATAGCAGATGCCGGCCCAGCACAATATTTATGTGGTGCAAGCAGTGCTACACTAGCTGCAAATATTCCAATAATTGGATCCGGTAGCTGGAGTATAGTTTCTGGAGGTAGTGGTAGTTTCACTTCTGCGACAAATGCAAATACAGTATTTACAGGAACTGCAGGAAATATTTATACACTTCGCTGGACCATCACGAATGCTCCTTGTGGTAGTAATTTTGATGAAGTTCAAATTTCGTTTCCATTTAACCCAAGTGTTTCCAATGCCGGAACAGATACCACAATTTGCAATGGATCAAGCATTGTTTTGAATGCAACGAATCCTGTGGTTGGAACTGGAACATGGTCAATCGTTTCGGGTACAGCAAATTTATCGAATATCAATTCGCCACTCTGCAATGCATCCGTTTTTGCAAATGATACCAATACAGTTCTTGTTTGGACTGTAAGCGCAAATTCTTGTCCCGATTCTAGAGATACAGTAATTATAACCAGCAATACAGCTGTGTGTATTGTTACGGTTGCTGACTTTATTGCTGACACAACTGAAACTTGTATAGGTTCAACTGTGGTGTTTACCGATTTATCAAATCAGGCAACATCTTGGTCGTGGAATTTTGGAGCTGGTGCAACACCAGGTACAATTTCCGGTGCAGGACCACATTCTGTTACGTATTCAACTGCAGGGACCAAAACCGTAAGCTTAACAGTTAGTGGGCCTGGAGGAACTGATGTGAAAACAAAAACCAATTACATCAACATTCAACAAATACCAGCAGCTGCATCCGCAATTTCAGGAGCTACAACTATCTGCGAAGGTCAAACAAATGTTCAATATACAGTAGCAGCCATTTCAGATGCTTTAGCTTATAACTGGTTGTTGCCAAGCGGGGCAAGTATTACAAGTGCAAATCAAAATAGTATTGTGGTGAGTTATGCAACGGGAGCTCAGTCAGGTTCAATTAGTGTAGAAGGAACAAATGGTTGTGGCACCGGAACAGCTTCAATCCTTGCTATTACAGTAAATCCTTATCCGGCATCAGCAGGATTAATTAGCGGTTTAGATACTATTTGTGATGGTTCCAGTGGAGTAACTTATACGGTTGGTAGTATTACAAATGCAACGAGTTACTACTGGGTATTACCTATTGGAGTAACCAGTAGCACAGGAACAATAACCTCAGTGCCGAGTATTAACCTCGATTTTCAATCAGGGCTAAGCGCAGGGGTCATACAGATGTTTGGACACAATACTTGTGGTGATGGTGATACTTCTGCTGCATTTAATTTTGTAATTGCGCCTTACCCTGCAGCAGCGGGAACAATAACAGGTTCAACATTGGTAAGTGCCTGCAGCAATCAGCTAGGGATTAATTATTCGGTTCCTGTAATTGCAAATGCATTGAGCTATTCATGGACCTTACCTCCTTTAGCTACCATTAGCAGTGGTGCAGGAACCAATAGCGTGCAAGTAGATTTTGATGTAGCTTCAAGTTCTGGAAACATTCAGGTTAGCGGAGTGAATGCATGTGGTAATGGACCAAGCGCTTTGCTTCCAGTTAATTTTACCCCAATACCTATAACTGAAATTTGCTATGCAACTGTTGATTCAGCTACTGTTCAGAGTATATTATATTGGCAACGTCCACCACAAAGTTATGTGGATAGTTTTGTGGTATACAGCGATGCTACTGGCGGGACAAACTTAGTTAGAATTGGCGCATTAGCGAATTCAGCGGCCATACCAACCACCTTTATTGATCCATTTTCGTCACCAATCATAAATGCAGTGACTTATCAAATTGCGACCAAAGATTCATGTAATAATCAATTAAGTTTGAGTGCTACTGTAGTTCATAAAACAATTAACTTAAATGGAACATTAGGCTGGAGTGGCCCTGCAAAATTATATTGGAACGAATACTTAGGAATTGCTGATCCCGGTAGGACTTACACTGTACTTCGTGACACAATTGGAACCGGTGCCTTTGATGATACCTTGGCAACCGGGATTGCACCCTTACCGAATATGAGTTATACAGATGTAACTTCTTCGCAATACCCTCAGTGCCGGTATGTGATAGTAATGGAGTTTAGCACTAATTGTGATCCAACACAACGAATAATGCTAAGTAAAAACACTTCGCGTTCAAATATTAAGAATCGTTCGGCCATGTTACCCGACAATATTATTCCACAATTTGAAAGCTCAAATTCAGTTTTAGTTTATCCTAATCCTGCGAAAAATAAAGTACAAATTGCTATTGCCGGAACCGATAAAGAATATGAAGTAAGCTTGTTAAATCCATTAGGTCAAAAAATTATTTCAACCGAGGTAACAAATAGTAATGGAAGTAATACAAGTACAGAGCTATCATTAAAATCAATAGCTCCCGGAATTTATTTTGTGCTGATAGAAGCGGAAAGTGGAAGAAAAGTACTTAAGTTGAAAGTTGAATAAATTAGTTTAACGAGAAAACATTTTGAATTATTTTTTTGCTTATACAAAGTATGAACAAGTAAAAATTAAAAGAAAGAATTATTATCTCTGATCTAAAAAACATGAAATTAATAAAGCAATTAATTGGGCTTTGTTTACTGATAAGTAGTCAGACCAATGCAACAGTAATGACTGTTAATAACAATGGTGCGGGTCAATATTCCGATTTAAATTCAGCTTATATTGCTGCAACAAGTGGAGATACCTTGTTAGTTTCGGGTTCTGCCTTAGAGTATTCAATAGCTACCTCTTGGACCAAAAACATAATCGTTATTGGTCCCGGATTTAATGCATCAAAGCAAGTTTTTAAAGAAGTAAAATTTGGACCAAACACTTTTACAATTGCATCCGGCTCGCGCTTTTTGGGCATACGATTTAGCAACAATGTAAACGCTACAGCCAATATTAGTGCCTTGTATTTTGAAAGTTGCAGGTTTGATGGTGATGTATGGCCGAATAATTTCACACTTACCAATGTTACTTTTTTAAATTGTTTGTTTAGTAACCCCAACAGTAATTTAAAATTTGATCAATCGAATGTTAGTTCAATTTTGGCCTCCCATTGCATTTTTCTTGGATTTATAACTGGGTCAAACAACGTGCACGCTTTTAATTTAACGCTCGACCATTGTGTGTTTCTAAGGAATACTATTTACTTTGTTAATGTTTACAATGCTGTAATTTCTAATTCAATATTTTATGGGAATGCTGCATTAACCGATATTTTTAATTCATCGTTTAACAACAATCTCTCTCGTTTAACAGTAGCAAATAATTGGTCATTAAATGGCAATATCAGCAGTCACGATACCGATGCAGTAGATCCGCTATTTTTAAATGTTCCCACATCAGGATTGTACAATACCGGCTGGGATTTTCATTTGCAAAACGGCTCTCCTGCTAAAGGACGAGATAGCAATGGATCTGATATTGGTTTGCATGATGCAAGCAGTACTTTTAATGAAGCCGGGGAGCCGCAAAACATTCCGGTAATAAGGCAAATGCTATTGCAGTCGGTAAATGTGGCTCAAAGTGATAGTGTGACTGTAAAAGTGCGGAGTACCAAACCTAGATAATTATAAACTATTAAATTAATGCTAATGAAAAAAACTAACCTACTACTAATATTCTTTTTTATTATTACTACTCATGTTATTGCAGCAGTATTTACGGTAAATAATTCACCGGCAGGAGGTGCACAATATGCCCAAATTAATGCCGCCATTTCAGCAGCCTCGAACGGTGATACACTATATGTAAATGGTAGCATTACAACCTATGCAAGTGCGACCATTACAAAAAGTTTAACTTTAATCGGAGCAGGTACATTTTCACCCAAGCAAGCTGCCTTTCCAACAACCATTTCTTCAATCAATTTAGCTAGTGGTGTCTCAAATGTTACTATCAAAGGATTTAATATTGGTTCTTCTGTGTCCGTGTCTGGTAATTCAAATGTCAGTTTTGTAACAATTTCTGATAATTTTTTTAACAGCAATTGTTTTGTATACGCTGGCCTCACTAACGTTCACGACATTATTATTACCAATAATATTCAGTCAAGTAACACTTATTTTTGCAACGTTTACAACAATGGAGGTTGCTACAATTTTTTAATCAGCAACAATATTATCAATGGCTATATCGAAAATTTTAATTTTCCTAGTAGTACTATTCAAAACAATACTTTTTTCAATGGTGGTAATGCATTTGGTGCAAGCACAACTCCTGTAAGTGGTTGTGTAATTAAAAATAATATCTTTTATAACTCTCACCCTACTAATGGAACAAGTTCTTGCATATTTTTAAACAACATTACCTATGCAACTTCAGTTACCTATCCAGCATTAGGAGGCAGTAATATTGACAACACGAATCCCCAATTAACAAATGTGGCAAACAGTGGAGGCTATTCTACTACTTATAATTTTACAGTTGCATCTACATCACCTGCCCATTTAGCCGGAACCGATGGAACTGATTTGGGATTTTATGGCGGTATATTAAGAGCAAGTAAATATGGCGAAGTATATAATTTACCGGTCGTACGCGAAATGGATGTTACAAATACTAGTGTGATACAAGGTGGGGCAATAAATGTAAAGGTAAGAAGTACTAAAGCTAGATAGAGGTCATTACAAACTAAACATTGAAGAACTATTAACTATTTAAATATTAATTAAAATAAAAAAAATGAAACTAAAAATTGTCTTATTCTTTATTATAGTTTTTGTCAATGCAAAGGCCAGTGTTTATACCGTAAACAATACTACTGCAGGCGCAGCTCAGTTTATGCAAATTGACCCAGCAATTGCAGCTGCTAATGCCGGTGATACAATTTATGTGAGTGGTAGTGCCAGTACTTATGCTTCTTGTAACATAAACAAAAGCATTACCTTATTGGGACCCGGTAGCTTTTCATCTAAGCAAAATGCTTTTCCTGCGAGTATTGCTGATATAATTCTTGCCAGTAATACTTCCAATGTAACCATTGCCGGATTTAATATTACAAACAGTCTTGTTGTAAGTAAATATACTGTGTCATTAAATTCAAATATAAATTTCGTTACTATTAAAAACAATGTATTTCCTTCGCTAGCTTTTGGATTGTATTTTAATGCGCTTTCCAATTCTTCTAATTTTTTAATTAGTGGAAATATTTTGGGTTCAATTGATTTTTCAATGAATCCATCACCCAACGTAAGCAATATTACCCTCGAAAATAATATAATTAACGGCTATATCAACAGCCTGATATGCCCTAATACTTTGTTATCAAACAATGTATTTTATAATTATACAAATGCATTTAATAGTGCTATTACAAATGCAATTATTCAAAACAATATTTTTTATAATTCGCATCCCAGCAACTTTGCCAGTGGATGTACTTATTTGAATAACCTTACTTATTCTACCTCATTAACTTATCCAGTGCTAGGTGGAACAGGCAATATTGACAATAGCGATCCTCAATTTATTAATGTTGGTGCAAGTGGGGGTTATGTTTCTACTTATAATTTTGGAGTTCAAGCTAGCTCTCCGGCGCATAATGCAGGTACCGATGGTAAGGATTTAGGATTATATGGAGGAAGTGCATTTGTAGCGCTTTCTGGAGAAACATATAATATGCCTGTTTTGCGTCAAATGACTATTATCAACACGAATGTTTCTCAAAATGGAAATTTGAATGTAAAAGTACGAAGCACTAAAGCACGATAAGCTTGAATATTAAGAAGTGACCAAATCTTTCTTTAAACTAATTTACATGAAAAAAATACTACTTTTTACCTTACTGTTACTAGCTCAACTAGCAAGCATGGGGCAACAACTCATAAAAGCAGAATACTTTTTTGATACTGATCCGGGAGTAGGACAAGGCACTAACATAGCCATTGCTGTTCCGGCTGATTCGGTTGATTTTAGCTTTAGCGTTCCGGTAATCTCGTTAAGTACCGGCTTGCACAATTTATATGTTCGTACACTCAACGATAGTGGTGTGTGGAGCATAGCCGAAAATAGACTAATAAATGTTTATAAAGCAAGTCTCGCTGCTGATATTGTTGCCGCCGAATACTTTTTAGATAGCGATCCAGGAATTGGATTGGGTACCTCAATAGCTACAGGGCTCGCTGCTGATTCAGTAGAGTTTATTTCATCCATTGCAATTGGTTCCATTTCATTAGGCTTACATAATTTATATATCCGCACAAAAAACAATGATGGGATTTGGAGCATTAGTGAAAACAGATTGATTAATGTTTACAAAACTGGCAACAATACAATCGTATGGAGCGAATATTTTTTTAATACTGACCCTGGAGTTGGTAATGGTATTGGCTCAGCAGTACCGGCACCTGCTGACTCAGTTGAATATACCACTACTGCATCGGTGTTAAGCTTACTAAGTGGAAATAACATCATTTATGAACGCACTAAAAACGCAGATGGTATTTGGAGCATTAGCGAAGGACGAAGCTTTAATATTTGTCCCGTATTAACGGATGCTTCTTTTTCCGTTGTTAATTCCTGTGTAGACAGTATTACGCAATTTATTAATACCAGCACCGGATATGATGGAAGTACTGTATTTTCTTGGGATTTTGGGGATGGTACTCCTATTTCAAATTCATTTAATGAGAGTCATCAATATACTGTTTACGGACCTCATACTGTTACTTTTATTGCCAGTAATGGCCCCTTGTGTGCTGATACAGTAATTACGACTATCAATATCGATTCACCTGCTGCCGGAAGTGCGGTTTTGGTTGGACCCTCCAGTTTTTGCATCAATACCCCAAGTAAATTACAAGCAACTATTATTAATGCCACAAGTTGGAAATGGCTAGACAGTGATTTTGAATTAGTAGGAACAGATAGTAGCTTTTATCCAAAAAGAACAGATTCCTATTGGCTAAGAATTTTTACAGGTTGCGACACGGTTGTTCAGGGACCTTTTTTTGTTACTGTATTTCCATTACCTGATACTGCCGGAGTAATTAGCGGTTTAACGAATCCAGCAGCTTGTGTGAATCAAAATAATTTTAGTTATAGTATCGCACCACTCAACAATGCAACTGGCTATGTGTGGAATTTACCACCTTTGGCAACTATTGTCGGCAACAGCGACACAACTTCTATTGTGGTTGATTACAGTGCTTATTCAGTAAGTGCAAATGTGAGTGTTAGTGGCGTAAATTCATGCGGAACAGGAGTAGCAGCTAACTTGCCAATAATTTTTAAGCCTATACCTGTGGCAGAAATATGCAGTGCTACTGTTGATTCTGCAACACAGAAAGTTCTAATAAGCTGGCAAAAACCGAGTGAAACCTACATTAATGGTTATGTAATTTTTAGAGAAACCCCTCCTCTTTCAGGAAATTATATGAACATAGATACGGTTGACAATACACAGTATAGTTCCTATTTAGATTTAAATTCAAATCCAACAATTGATAAGGTTGCCTATAAAATAGGATGTTTGGATAGTTGCGGCAACATTGCTAGTATAAGTGGAGCATTTTATCATCAAACAATTTATTTATATGGCGAAAGGCAGTGGGACGGAATTGCAAAATTATACTGGAACGATTATGTTGGAGTAACAGATCCATCACGATACTATTTGGTATTAAAAGATAGTTCAGAAAATGGTCCATTCAACGATACACTAGCAATAAGGCTACCGGGAAATTTAAATTATACGGATATTTCCACACCTGCAGACTCTAATTGCCGTTATTTAATTGAATTAGTAGCTGATGTTAATTGTACACCAAGCCAGCGGATAATGACATCTAAAAACACCTCTCGCTCGAATATCAAAAACAAAATAGCTTTTCCGGTTAATACAATTATGCAGTCGTTGCAAAATGAACGAGTTGAAATATATCCTAATCCTGCTAAAGAATTTGTTAATGTGAAGCTATACTCGTCTCAAAAAAATACTCAAATAAAACTACTGGATGTGTTAGGACAAGTGCTATTTTCAAAAGAAGTAATGAGCAACCATTCCGATCCAATTAGCATTCAAATACCACTAAATAAATACAGTTCCGGAATTTACTTTTTGAAAGTTGAAAATGAAAAATTATCTCAAGTATTAAAACTTGAACATCAATAAAAATGATACAAGCAATTTAAACTAGCAAATCATGAAAAAAATTTATCTCTGTTTTACCTTGCTAATTTTTGTCCAACTTCGTCTACTTGCGCAAGATGTTACTATTCCTGATTCTATTTTTAAGTCATCCTTAGTTTCAAACACGCTAATTAATACCAATTTTGATACTGAAATTCAAGTTTCAGAAGCGCTTGCATTTACAGGTGGAATATATGTTGGAGGTATAGGTATTGCCGATTTAACAGGCATTGAGGCCTTTGTTAATCTCAGTTTTTTAAATGTAAATAATAATTTATTAACCAATTTAGATTTAACTTTTAATAATCAATTACAGCAAATTAATTGTTATGGCAATCAACTCGATACTTTGGTATTAACTTCAGACACTTTGCTAACCCATTTAGATTGTTCTAGCAATCATTTACGAGGAATAAATGTAAGTGGATTTCCAGAATTGCAAACGTTGTATTGTTCCTACAACCTTTTAACTTCGCTTGATGTAAGTCAAAATTTACTATTAAACACTTTACAGTGCAGTGCAAATTCCATTGCATTGCTCGACTTGCACTCAAACAGCAGTATTTATTACTTAGATTGCTCCTTTAACTTAATACCTAGCTTGGACTTTTCAACACTGAGTAATTTAGGCGTTGTGATTTGTTCCGATAATTTATTAACCAGTCTCACCTTTACCAGTTTTAATGCAAATTTATCTGAAGTATATTGTTCGTATAATCAATTAACAAGTTTAAGTATCAGTGGCCCAATAAATTTATATGAATTGGATTGTACAGACAACCAACTTAGTAGTCTTGACCTAACAGGAATA
>WBZU01001328.1_pt1 | contig 18740 bp, 25 predicted proteins | sample 5204311 | NCBI WGS metagenome assembly WBZU01 (sample SAMN12344359, study PRJNA552823) | activated sludge metagenome | biome: Activated sludge suspended growth; feature: Nitrification reactor; material: Wastewater; isolation source: activated sludge from nitrification reactor of wastewater... | reverse complement strand
GTCGAGCCCAAGGCGCCAGCGCAGATCGACGTTTCCGGTACATCCCGGAGGAACGCGGACGATCTTGCGCCGCCTTGGCACACGGACAGTGATTGAGGCCAGTTGCGCGTTGCGGCTCATTCCACTCACGCGCATCTTGCCGACGGTGAAGGAAAAGTACCCCCAGATTGCCATTCGGCCTCCGTGGGGGCAGTGACACGTTGCTGTGCATCGCCCGAAGACTACACGTGACGGATCATGGCGGTGAGCGTCACCACCATCACGAAGGTCAGGCATCCCATCCCAGTAGCGATGGTGATGGCGATGATCTTGCCAGCGACGCTGCTACCGTTGGTGTGATTCTCCTCGAGTAGTGAGCCGCGGGCCGACCACAGCATGAACGCAGCGGCCAGCACGCCCGGAACCAGCCACAACGGCGAGGCGTGCCACAGATCGATCAGGATGTAGTACATGATCTCGAGGGTCGGGAAGTCTCGCACAGGTCCTCCTTGCGGCATCGCGTTGCCGCTCGTTGCATGACAGTCTTGCCTGTCAGTTGCGGCTGCGATGGGTTCGCAGCAGACCCGCACTTTACAGCGCAATGATGAATTCGGCGACGTGCCCGTCCGGGAGCAGCACATGGACGATCTTGCGACCGGCCAGCTGACACTCCAGCACGAACCACGCGCCGAGGAAACGCAGCAGCTCCATGGCTGCTCCTTTCGGGGTACTGCGAGTTGTGTGGCGAGCAGGTCGCCGGTTATCGTGCTCGCGCCAGATGCGCGGGCAGTTCGCAGAACTCCACCAGTCGCTCGTCCTGCTCATCGAGCGACTGGTTGTGACCACCCACGTGGCCATCGAACCACCGCATGGCCCAGATGTGGGCGATGGTGATGGCGGTGATGATGGTCGCGGTGGCTGCGAACCCGATGGTGCCGCAGAAGCACACCACCATGAAGCACAGCCAGAACCACGCAACCGTGATGCCTTCTCGCAGCTGATCCGTCGTCACTTGCGCTCCTCTCGTTCGTACTGCGTGGTGGATAATCAGGCCCGGCGGCGGTTGGATCCGAGCGGCTCGAGCCAGTCTTCGCGTGATGGCCCGGGCTGTGCCGGCGCCTCGTCGACCTTCTCGCACAGGGCGACGATCGAAGCCTGGACACAATAAGGGCCGCTGCTGGCGCTCAACTCGAAGGTGACCACCTTCCAGCCACTCGGCAATTTGGCCAGTTCCTCGTCGATCTGCCCGCGAGCTTCATGAACGTTGATGCCGTACCCAGAGATGAACCTCTGGGTGGGGTGCGACATCTGCGGAACTTCTGGCGTACAAGTAGGTATCGGCGCGGTCGTCATGCGCTCTCCTCATGTCATGAGTCACGGTACTTTCGCGCCACATGCGCGATTGCACTGTTACTCCCCGCCTGAATGCTCAAACTGCTTTGAGATCTCAGGTGGGAGGAGGAGTCGTGAGTCGTCGCGGCTCCCCTCTCCGAAGACTTCTCGCACCGAAACCGTTCAGACGCCGTGTCAGCCGCCGTGCTGCAGTGTGGGTCCGAGTGGCAGCGTCGCCCTGGGCTGGAACGTGATGTTGACCACCATGCTGGTGCACGCCGAGTACTTGCACGACGCGGCGTGATCCGTGATGCGGATGCAGTGGACTCGCTCCACCTCCGCCAAAACTTCCACCACCCGCTGCAAGACGTAGTCGCCGCCCATGGAGGTCCGACCCACTGTTGCGTTCACTTGCAGAATCCCGCGGCCATGGGCCAGGTCGAGGTAGCGGAAGTTCAGTCCCTCGATGTAGTCCTTCCCCTGCCCCTCGCCCGTGATGCGAATGGACGGTTGCTTCTGCGCTCCCTGCGTCTCCCAGCCGTCCAGCCCCTCCTGCGCCTGCGCGGAACCGATGATGCAGAAGAGAACAGCGGTGACGCCCAGCCAAACCATCAAGCGCTTCATGCGTGCAACCTGCCTTTCGGTAGATAGAGTTAACTGCGATTGCTCCCCACCTGAAAACTCAAATAATTACAAAAAGAAGCACTTTTGAGTGCTCAGGTAGGGAGAGGTTGTCAAAAAACAAGTGGAACGCAGTCGGTGAGTCCGCTTGAATTGGCTTCGGTGCAGCTGCCAGGCTAAACATCAAAACGTAGAATTATACGCCTAAAATGCCATTTTGTCAATAGTAGTTAACAGATGTCGGAAACAACCCTAATTATCCCCTATTTTTGGCTCAACCATATGGATCTATTGTGTTATTTGACCAACAAAAAAGCCGCCCTTCGGGAAGAGACGGCTCTTTTGATCGAAACTAACGGTTAGCGGGTTACGCTGATCGTAGATCCGCCTTCAGCTGAAGGGGCACATACTGTAACGCGTCCGTTGGCATCCTGGGCTACATTGTAGCCAGCGCTGGTGGCTGAACCACCCTGTGGATCCTTCGGAACGGAAACGATGTACTTGCCGTTCGCGGTAAGGTTTGACATATCGACCAAACCAGTACAGCTTGCTGAGCCTGTAGCACAAATTGTGCCACCATCGGCCTGACAAGTTTGGGCTCCTGCAATGGTTGGGATCGTGCCAGGGCCAGCCAATGTACCGTTGTTGTCAACGGAGTACTGACTGATGGCATTCAAGATCGTGTTCACATCGGAAGAGCGCTGCGTATTGCGCGCATCACGGAGCTGCTTGGCTGGGTTGATCGCGATAATCACGATTGCCGCCAAAATAGCGATGATGGCAATAACCAAAAGAACTTCAATCAGCGTGAAGCCTTCTTGCTTGCGTCGCATAAGACGTTGCATCATAAGTTATTTTTTGTTTTACCTTTTGTTAATTTCGACCTTTAACTGCGATAGTGTACCACACAATCTGAGAATTTGCAAGCTTAGTAGAAATCCACCACCTCTTCCCAGCGACTGAGTATGATTTGCGGACTCACGGTTGCCACAGTTACCTGCACTTTTTGGATCGCGCCATTCACATTGGATTGGGTCATGATCTTGCGATTTGTGTTGCCCGAGCCCTGAATGGTTAAAATTGTGCACGTCTCCCCTTTTGGAAAAGACAAGGTTTCATTACCCGCGTAGTTCACATTCTCTTTTAACTTCTCCAATGCCGTCTCCATACAGTTTGTGGCAAACATATGCGCAGAACGGCCAGCATAGTAGTTGCCACTATCCAGATTATCCTCAACGCCGATCACCAGAAGTACCAAAATAATTGCCACGGCTGCAGTCCCTAAAATCATCACGCTGATAAGGAGAATGTATCCGCCTTCTTTTTTATGATGTAGTGCACTCATGGCTGCCTCACAGTTGCTGTTGCCTGAAAGGTATGAGAGTAGCTGTAATCGGGTCGGTTATATGGATTGTACGCCGAAAGCGTAAAGCTAATGCTAATCGTGTCTGGCGTATTGGGTCGCGCCAAATTACTAAAGGAGAGATTAGTAACGACAACCTTGGATGAGGTTAAGCGCGTGGTGGGATTTGTCCCCTCTTTTACCTGTAGCGCGCCCTGCGACAAACTGAAAATTGTAGGGTCGATGCCCGCAGTGTAGGTGTTTACGGTCAGCGTTGCGCCATTTGTGCCAATCGTTGGTACAGTAATATTTTCTGCATTGCGAATCGCCTGCGTCATTTGCAACATAACAAGCGCACCCTCTTGTTCTACGGTCAGCGCTGCAAAGTTTTTAGAGCGAATGCGTAGCACCAAAGAGAACATTGATGCCAGCACTAGAAGGATTGTCGCTGCCACAGCAAAATACATGATCGTCTCAATCAATGTAAAACCGACTTGATTTTTCTTACTGTGGTTTAATGGCACAGAAGTTTCCTGAGTTAGAGCTGCCGACAACATAGATAATATTTTGCGTTGCGCTATATTTTACACCATTCAAAGCACCCGGAGCGTCGTAGGAGCCGAGCAAGGTGAGCGATGTTGGGATGGTCAGATTAATTACCTGGAACTCTTTGGTAGAATTTGTTGTGGCCAAAAAGGCGCGCGTATTATTAACACCAACATCGATGTCATTAACTTGTGCCCCTGCCGCAAAGGTTCCCTTAACTACAGGAACCGTTGGCGAACTAATATCAATAAGGTCAACTTCTCCATCGGTACGCCCAACAAGAACATACTGCCCAAATCCCGTGATTGTTAACGCATCAGCAGCGCCAGATAAATTGTAGCCGGTTAAAAGAGATGGGGCGTCGGGATTTGAAACATTTACGATCTGCAACTCCTGCGTATCGCTCGAGCTTGCAATAAATGCATAACTACCAGTGAGGTAAATTTCATTGGCAGAGCTTCCAAGGTTCAGCTGGCTTCGCTGTACAGGTGCTGCTGGGTTAGAAACATTGAGAATATGCAGCTCCTCTGTGCCGTTATCACGTACAAGATACGCAGTGGTGCCAGCAACAGCAATACCATTTCCTGTGCCATTTCCCGGAGCATTGAACGACCCTTTCAGCGACGGAGTGGTGGGCGATATCAGATCGATAATCTGCAACTCCTGTGAGTTGTTTTTTGAGGCAACATACGCATAGTTGCCGGAGACCGCAATATTCTTTGGATTATTTTGCAGACTCAAAGCGCCACCCTGTACTGGCACGTCTGGATTAGAAACATTGACGTCAACGAAGCTCGCCGAGGCACTGTTGGTTACCAGGTGCGCGTAGTTACCTTGTAGGTCAATCTTGAGTGCGTCCTGGCCACCCGAGATGTTTAAGCACGTGCCGCGACTCGGCGTGATCCAGTACTGCTGCGACTGCCAGTCGGTGAGATTGGCCAACATCGCGATGTCCCCTGTACGTTGGCGATTCTTATGCCAGGTAATCTCACTTACAACTTGCTTCACCGTCGGACTCGTTGAGGTGATAGTAATCGTGCGCGTAAAGATTTCTGTGACATCAGGCGTGGCAACAAGTACCCAAGTGTTGCCAGACTTCGCAAGGCCATAAACACCATCGGCGAGATTCCCAAAGTTCTGATCACGAATATTACGCACTGCCTCAATGCCCTCTTCTGCCAAAAGCGACGCGCGATTTGCCTGCCCGGAGGTAATGATGCTGTCCTGCGCGTACACCACTGCACCCATAACCGTCGCCGCAACTAAAACAAAAATTGAACCAGCCAGCAACGCTTCAACGATCGTAAAGCCCTTATTGGATTTGAACCATGCCACGTGCATTGATACTTATGGATTTAGTTTCATTTTTTACTGTTGTAAACGTGACGGTTCCCGCCGTGGTTGGGTAGCCGGTAAAACGCGAGAGGTGAATGTCGTTCAATCCGGTGACAGTAATCTTTTTAGAAATCTTAAAGACTACATCGTATGCTGGATCATGGCCGCCATAGCTGACGCCGGGGTAGATTGTTACACTGCCTGATTGAATATACACACTCCAGGGCACATCCGCGTAAGTCCCCTGTGCCAAGGTTGCTGTGCGACGAATTGCAAATGCGGCCATGTTCGTCGCGATATCCAAATCTGCTCGCGTCTGAAAAGAGAGCAAGAACGGTGCTGCGATTGCTCCCATGATCGCAATCAGCGAAACAACCAAAACGATTTCTATAACCGTAAACCCACGTTGTGTGCGATTCCTAGCCACCGACTTGTCCCACCAATGAGTAAATAGGCATGATCACAGCAAGTGCAACCATGAGCACACCGATCCATACGATCACCAACAGAAATGGTTCTAGCAATACCGAAAGATTCCGCGTGGTCTCATCCACTTTTGCTTCATATTTTTCACCCATGCGCACCAAGGTCTGTGGCAAGGTACCGGACTCCTCCCCTGCTGTAATCATATGCTGAAAGTGTGGTGGCAAAAGCTTCTCTGCCTTTTTGTAGAGATCAAATGATTTTTGCAGTGAGTTGCCCGACTCGACGCTCCCTTTGAGGAAAGTATAAAACTTTTGATAGACACGAAAGTTACTTGATTGTCGCAGCGATCCCATGGCCTGATTGATCGGCAGTCCCGCCTCTAGCAAGCTACCCAAGACAAATCCGAAGCGAGCGAGCTCAATTTGGCGAATCAGTTTTTTTATCACTGGCAAATGAAAGAGGAAGATTTGGCCAACAACCTTGGTGCGGCTATTGATAAAGAAGAGATAGATCAGCACGCCAAGCACCAAGAAGAAGAGCGGGATCGCAACAAGTCCATGTTCATTAAGAAAGAGGCCAATGGCGATGAGAATGCGCGTGATCAGCGGAAGTTTGAGATCCATGGAACGGAAAACATCAGAGAGCTTTGGCAAAATAAACCAGGCGATGCCAATGCCAATAATAAGTGTAAGAGAGATTACAATAATGGGATACATCATGGCCGAGCGAACCTTGGAGGTGAAGGCGCGATCCTTATCACGCTGCTTCACAATAACTTCGAGGTTTTGTGGGAGTCGCCCCGTCTCCTCGCCAATGCGAATGAGGAATAAGAGGTTCGGCGGAAGAATATTTGCGTCCTTCATTGCGCGCCACAGTGGAATGCCAGCGCTGATCTGCTCCTTCATCATCTGGATCAGCTTGCCCATGGTTTTGGACTTCACCTCTTCCTGCAATGAATTGAACGCGTAGAGCAAATCCATACCTGAACCCACGAGCATCGAAAGATTCTCCAGAAAGTAATCCTTCTCTTTGCGCATGCCAAAATTACTACCAAATCCAAGTTTTACTGGTTTTGGCTGCTTCGGTTTTTTCTTTTCTTTTTCTTTGTCGGCCATTTTAATCTGGTGAAGCGACGCGTAATAATTCAGAGAGCGTCGTTAAACCTCGTTGTACCTTATCCATGCCGTCATCAAAGAGTGAGTGTGATCCCTGCTTTTTTGCGAGCTCCCACAATTCTTTGCGCGAGGGATTTTTGAGAATAAGATCCTGCATCTCTTGCGTGATCTGAATCAACTCATAGATCGCGGTGCGACCCTTGTACCCTTTTCCGGCACAGGCGCGACAGCCCTTCCCCTCAGAGAGTGTCACCTTGCTGCTAGAAAAATATTTTTCCGGGGATGGAATATAGGCTTTCAGATCGTCGCGATTTACTTCGCGGGTGTAGCGACACGACTCGCACAACTTGCGCACCAGGCGCTGTGCTACTACCAATTGCAACGTAGATGCGAGAAGGAATGGCTCAATGCCCATGTATAAAAGTCGTGGGATGGATGTCGCGGCGTCGTTGGCGTGGAATGTGGAAAGCAACAAGTGACCAGTGAGCGCGGCATTAACGGCAATCTCGGCGGTTTCCTCATCACGAATTTCACCAACCAAGATGACGTCAGGATCTTGGCGAACGATAGAGCGCAGGCCACGCGCAAAGGTAAGATGCGTGGCGTTGTTAACCTGAATGTGGTTTACACCAAGAATTTTGTACTCTACTGGATCCTCAATCGTCGCAATGTTTACTTCCGGCGTGTTGAGCAGCTTCATAATCGCGTAGAGCGTGGTGGTTTTACCAGAACCCGTTGGCCCACTAACCAAGATCATGCCAAAGGGTTTTTGCGACGCCTTGAGTAGCGCCTTCTGATCGCTCGGCGACAAGCCAAGGTCGGCCATGGAAAGTCCATTGATGTACTCGGCCAAAACGCGCATAACAACCTTTTCACCGTCGAGCGTCGGCACAATCGAGACACGTAAGTCGGTTACAGTTGCATCGTGCTTAAAGCGAATGGCGCCGTCTTGTGTCGAAAAATGTTCATCGGTGCGAAGGTGCGCCTGGATCTTAATGCGGTTCAGTACACTCTCGTAGTACTTCTTTTCGAGACGTCCCACCTCTTGCATCACGCCGTCGATGCGGAAACGGACGATCACCTCGTCGTCCTGCGGATCCATGTGAATATCTGAAACATTGTACGCTAGCGCATCGCGGATCATCACCTCAAAAAGTTGCGGCGCGACCTGCTTTTGATTCTGAATGATACTGGCAAAGCGCGTTGCAAGCTCTGCCTCATAAAATGGCAGAACGGCATTGATATCATCGGGTAACGAATATGCGATTTGGATCTTCTTATTGGGAAATACCTGCTGGAGATACTTTGTAAGATCCGGCGTAGTCGGATTATCGGTAGTTACGATGACATTATTCTCGTCCTCAGAGAACAAAATAAGTCGATAGGCCTTGCCCAGCTCTTCAGGAATGCGACGAATCTCCTTGCGCGATGGTTGCAGCGAGTTCAAGTCGGCATATGGTACACCCTGCGACTCCGCAATCACCTGCCCAATCACATCCTTTGTGACAATGCCCTGTGATAAAAGATAATCTAAAAAGTTCGATCCGTGTTGGACCGCATACACCTCTGCTGCATCGAGGTCTTTCTGTGTGATGTAATTACCAGAAAGCAGCAGATCCTTAACGCGTTGCTGATCGAGCTCCATCTAAATTTTGTTTCAGTTTTGTGGAGATATTATACAACAAATAATCCCAAAAAGAAAGACTTAATTTACCACAGAAAAAATCGAGGCGCAGCTCGAGTCGTCGAGTGCGCCTATAGATAGCTGATTGGGTGGCTCAAGGCCGATACGGGTGGCCGAGCCTGATGATTGAGATAATGAAAAGGAAAGTTGCTACCGCACAGTGTGTCCCGTGGGTGGGCACGACACATCTTAGAACTCCTCCGCCAGCGTTGCACTGCATTCCTGGGACGCTCACTCGGGGATCATGACCTCCTCCTATTCACCGCCCGCTCGCAGGAATGTCGCCACACCATGTAGCGCGATTCTTGCACCCTCAATTATACGCAAAAACAAGAAAATGTCAACACCTTGTGACATCTGCTTGTTTTTGATTGCTATTAACGGTTGTACTGTGCAGCTGCTTCCCAGGCGAGATTGAAGATAATGCGCAGCGAATCGGCAATTTGCTTATTCTCAATCACTACGCCGCCAAGAGGCTCCTTGAGATTAGTAATCTGTACTGTATTGCCGTAGATTGCAACGCTGGATGTAAATGGAAATTTATCTTTAGGAATGTAGCGGCGCTCGCGCAAGGCCTCTTCGTCACCGTCGGCCAGGCGCCCCTTGCTCGTGGTGTAGATAATTTTTGAGAAGATCTTGGCACGCACACGCTTCTGCACAAAGTTATCTTTGTAGTCAGGAAATGCGCCATAGATCTCATCCAGTGGCGAGAAGCTGAGGGTTTCGGTAATGTCCGAGCGCAGCATCTCGTCTTGCATGGCATGGATTCCCTCTTTGCCCTCCAGGAATCGCACCTGCGGACGGCGCTCAGATGAGTGATAAATTTCAGCGAGACTTGGTAATACAGATTCTAGTTCTTTGCGCTTCTCTAATACGATCTTCTCCTGTACCGCCAAAACACTTTTGAGTTGCTCTGGCGACTCAACAGTAAAATTACGCTTCTTGCCTTTATTAAATGAACTGGCCAATCCCTTCTCGATGAGCGAGCGCATGATTACATAGGTGGTCGTGCGATTAATCCCCGCTTCTTCGGCGATATCCTGGATCGATGCGCCACCCAAATGGAGACTCGCTAAATAAACGCGTGCCTCTTTATCAGAGAGACCAATTTTTTCTAAGACTTGCGAAAGGTCAGACATGGCGAAAAGGTCATTATGAAATAAGTGTCTAAAAATTAACATTTTATGAAGAGATTGTCTAGTTTTGTCGTAATGGCTTGACAAAAGATCCATCCTTTGCTAGCATATTCTGTTTGCGCATTCCGGAGGAGCCATGGAAGCACGGGTTACGGAAAAGAAGTTCGCGATTCGAGACGTATCTGTTGACTCTCGCGTCACGATCCTGGGTCGCCACGGAGAGATGGCGGTGCGCTACAGCCGGTTCACCATGACTGAAGAGATTCATACAGGCATGGTACTGGCGCTGATTCAAGCGCTCGAAGAAGCGGAGAAAAGAGACGTGATAAGCTTCACGACTCCCCAGATATTTAAACAGGATCTTGGCGTTTTGCGATTCAGCATTTGGTTCACATTTGGTAAGCAATGGCCCACCGAGTGCGAGATCGACGAACCGGCCAGGCGCTAATATGAACGATCGCCTGCACAAGTGGCTCGCAGCTGAGTGGCACATGCTCAAGACGTACGGCCTTGAGCTGGTCGTTGCTGGCTTTCTGATTGGTGCGCTCATCGCCATGGCGCGCGCACCAAAGCAGAGTGACGACCCCGCCGACGAACGCCCTGTCAGCGAGGCCGCAGCCGCAACCAACCCATATAATCCCTGAGGCCCGCGCCTCAAGCAAAACCCCGACGGTCGTCACCATCGGGGTTTGTTAATTTTGTTCTGAGCAGGGACAACACCCAACTCAGAACAAATCTTACATGCCCATGCCCATACCGCCTGGCATGCCCATACCAGCACCGGCGCCCGCCTTGTCCTTGTCTTCCGGCAAGTCGGCGACAGCAGCTTCGGTAGTGAGAATCAATGCGGCAGCAGAGGCTGCGTTTTCGAGTGCGGAACGTGTGACCTTTAATGGATCGACAATTCCAGCCTCGATCATATCGACGTAGCTATCGGTAGCGGCGTCGTAGCCTTCGTTACCCTTACGCTTGCGCACCTCTTCCACAATGACTGAACCTTCGCGGCCAGCATTGTTGGCAATTTGGCGCAGTGGTTCTGTAAGTGTATTGAGAACAATGTTGTAGCCAACTTTTTCGTCAACATCAACATCTTCTTTGTCGAGCATCTTGGCAAAGTCTTCAGCCAGAACACCGGCTGCGCGAATGTAGGCCACGCCACCACCAGCGACGATCCCCTCTTCAACGGCAGCGCGCGTTGCAGACAGTGCATCTTCAATGCGCATCTTGCGTTCTTTTAATTCGGTCTCGGTTGCAGCGCCAACATAGAGTACGGCGACACCACCAGAAAGTTTTGCAATGCGCTCTTGGAGTTTTTCTTTGTCGAAGTCAGAATCAGAGGCTTCCAGCTCGGCGCGAATTTGCTTCACGCGGGCCTCGATCTCGTCTTTTGTACCACCACCATCAACAATGGTTGTGTCTTCCTTAGAGGCGACAACCTTTTTGGCTGTACCGAGGTGTTCGATTTGTGCGTCCTCTAATTTCATGCCCAACTCTTCAGAGATCACCTGACCGCCAGTAAGGACTGCGATGTCTTGCAGCATCTCTTTGCGGCGATCGCCAAAGCCAGGGGCCTTAATCGCCAGTGTGTGGAATGCACCCTGGAGTTTGTTCAAAATTAATGTCGCGAGTGCCTGACCCTCAACATCTTCGGCAATGATCACGAGGTTCTTGCGACCAGTCTGCGCCATCTTTTCAAGCAGCGGCAGAATTTCGTTGATGCTAGAGATCTTCTTGTCGGTGATGAGAATGCTCACATCCTTGTACTCGGCCAACATCTTTTCGGTGTTGGTGATCATGTATGGTGAAACATAACCCTTGTCGAACTGCATACCTTCAACGATCTCACGGGAGATCCCAAAGGTCTGCGACTCTTCAACAGTGATCACGCCTTCACGGCCAACTTCGTCGATAATGGTTGCGATCTCTTCGCCAACTTTTGGATCAGAGGCAGAGATGGATGCGACCTGCGCAATCTCGGCCTTGCCAGCAACTGCCTTTGCAGAAGCCTTGAGTGCCTCAACGACTTTTGCGGTCGCCTTTTCGATGCCATGACGAATGCTCATGGGATTTGCACCAGCAGCAACAGACTTCATGCCTTCATTAACCATCTTCTGTGCCAGGAGGGTTGCAGTGGTTGTACCATCGCCAGCGACATCGTTGGTTTTAGAGGAAACCTCAATGATCATCTGCGCGCCCATATTTTCGAACTTGTCGGGCAACTCAATTTCCTTAGCGATTGTTACACCATCGTTTGTAATGGTTGGTGCGCCGTAACCTTTATCCAAAACAACATTGCGACCTTTGGGCCCCAGCGTTACCTTTACCGTGTTGGCGACTTTGTCGATGCCGCGAATTAATGCGTGGCGTGCCTTTTCGTCGAATTTAATTTGCTTTGCCATAAGTGAATTCCTTGATTACTTTCGTTATTGCAAAATTGCCAAAATATCTTTTTCATCTACGACGAGATACTCTTCGCCATCAATCTCGATCTCATTGGGCGTGTACTTAGCAAACAGAACCTTGTCGCCAACCTTTACGGTCATCGCGACTAATTCACCCTTATCATTTTTTTTGCCTGGCCCAACAGCTACGACTTCACCGCGCTCTGGCTTTTCTTCGTCGCCAGTTTTAGCAATGACAATCACTTTGGACTTCTCTTCTGTGAGTGGCTTTAGTACCACGCGATCAGCGAGTGGCTGAATCTTTAGTTCGCTCATACATTCACCTTTGTATTACGATTTATAGTGCATAATAAACGAGTACCAAAAGCGATAGTCTCTGGTGCTTTGGCACTCATCCAAATCGAGTGCTAGCTTTATTATAGAGAGAAGCTGGCACCGGCGTCAAGGGTTTTGCCCTCCCCGCCTTGATCGAAAACAGTCTACTGTGTTACCCTGGAGTCCCCCGCCTTCGGAGGACGCATGACTTCTGCAATGGAGAGGTTTTTTCGGGAAGTACCGCCGGGCCCCGAGGAGGGTCCGGATGCGCGACTGCAACGCGCTATCGGCAGCATGATCGGCGGTGCCTACGGCGACATGCTCGGCTCGGCAGTGGAGTGGCTCAAACTCCCAGAGATCCGTGCAAAGTTCGGGCCCCACGGCATTGCCGTGCCAACTCCCTTTCACATCTGGTCAGAGCCCATCATCACCGACGACACGCAGATGGCCATCAGCACGGCACGCGGCATTCTGGATTGGCGACGCAGTGCTGCACCACGAGATCGCTCGCTGCTACGCGCCGTTTTCGAACAATACCGGGTTTGGCTCAAGACCCAGGATGATCCCCAACTCGCCCGCGGCCCCGGCTCCACCTGCTTGGCTGCACTGCGATCGGGAATGATGGGTTCGATCTTGAGTCCACTAAACGATGGTGCTGGCTGCGGTGGCATCATGCGCGTGCACCCCGTTGGGATCGCACACTGGAAGAATCCGCAGGTAGCATTTCAGCTGGGTATGGATATCGCCGCGATCACGCATGGTGATCCACGCGCCTACATCCCATCCGGCATCCACGCAGCGCTGATCGCTCATCTCGTGAGAGGCGTAGCGCTCTACGATGCAGTGATCGCTGCACGCTCCAGAGCGCGTGATCACAAAGTGCGTGGCGTCAGCGAAGTACTGCGCACCATCGACGAAGCACTCAACACCGAACCCAGTGGCGACTTTCCCGCCGACATCATCGACAGTCGCCTGGGAAAAGAAAGTCCACGTCCGGGTGGCTGGCTAGGCCACGACGCCTTGGCCATCGCACTCTTCGCCATCTTCTGGCCAAACGGCGGCAAGGGCGACGACTTCCCCATCCGCGCTGTGCAAATCGCCGTCAACCATTCTGGCGACAGCGACTCTACCGGGGCTTTGGCAGGAACGATTCTCGGTGCCGTGTATGGCCCAGAGCCGTTCGAGCGAGAGCTCTCGCGCCACGGGATCGTGCTGGAACATCACGACGAGCTCGTCGAATTGGCGACCAAACTCGTCACGACATAAAACCATATAAAATCAGGCTCCACCGGTCGCGACCGCGTGGAGCTATTTCTGATCTGCAAATTTTTATACACGCTTTTTGGCGGCAGCGATCTCGTCTTCGTTGAAGCCATCGTGACCCTGCGCCATGGTGCCATCGGGCCGCTGCCACACAAAGGTGGGCAGACGATCATTGAATCGATCCCACCAGCGGTAACCCATGCGCGCAAAGTAGCAGCAGCCGCGAAAGGTCTCACACACAGGTGGCAAGTTCCAGCGCGATGACGTGATGATGTAACAGTGGCGCGGCGTTGGACTAAGGCGGAAGTAGTAGACAGTTGCGAATTCGCGTTGTGGTGTCCGCACATTGCGCGTAAGTGCCATGTGTCGGTGGCGATATCCGTTCGCGTCTGTCTCCCACCACAGCATGAGATAGCTGGGAAGAAAATCCAGAAGCGCATGCCACAAGCCTCGCCAACTACCGCGCGCAATGAGCTCGTAGCCGAGAATCGAGAAGAAGATTACGGCCGCGATGATGCGACCGACACTGGGTCCCGTCTCACCACGAAGCTGTATGAGAGCGCTCGACATCACCATTACTGAAGCCAGGGTGTATCCAGAAAGCAGTAGTCGACGGATGACTTTGATCGACGGATTCAGCGCAAGGTGCAGATCTTCATACACCTGAAACTCTCGCATAGGTGGCCTCCTGCCAACGACACATGGTGACATTGCGGGCAACTTGTGTCAAGAGTGAGACCGCAAAATGAAAACCGGCCAGTGGGTTAGACCCACCGGCCGGCACAGCACTAGCACAAAACTAAGTACAAAGAACGAACTACCGACTACCGCTACATGGTCAGTTCGTCGGCGCAGGGACGATCTTCTCAGACTCAGCAGCGAGCTGCGCGGCCCCCTGCTTCAGTGATTCGATCTCGGCCAGGACATTGTCCTTGTCCCAGCTCAACTGAAGGTTGCTCTCGGACCGCTGCGCAGCACACGTGATCCGCATCTTACGTTCCGCAACCGTCTTGACCTCGAGGTGGTCCCCGAAGATCATGGCCAAGATGCGACGATGTGAGCCCATCGAGTACCGCTCCAGCGTGCGCATGGCCAACGCATGGAGAACCGCAGCGGCCGCGCGCTTGGTCTCCGCCACCTCGTAGTTGCCGGGCACGACCTTACGATCGGCCAACAGCAGGCTCAACTCCTCGCCCACCATCAGTGCATCATCGAGGCATGCCTCGGTGATGGCCAGGCGGGACTCCAAATACTCGCGCTTGTTGTTCAAGTCGTCGAGTCCGTAGTGCGCCGTGCGCATCTTGTTGCAGATTGCCATCATGAAGGCCATGTGGAACTGCCCCTTCACGCGACCGATGAGCTGCGGAACCGCCAGCGGCAACAGCATCACCGCATCGTGCGGATCCAGCGCCATGACCTTGCGGCCATCACGCCACACGATCTCCAATCCGCCACCCCGCTCCACCAACCGCAGGTTGAGTGGCAGCTCCTTGATTTCGGGACGGCTGCTGTGCAGGTCGGGGTAGTACTTGTAGAACACGCGCGACCCACGACGCAGCAACCCACCCGTGTGGAGCAGCAGCGACGACTCGTCGGTTACCACGAGGTCCGACACGCCGTCCATGATGTGGCAGTACAGCGAGCCGTGAGGGTCCTTACGCAGCTGCACGTAGTAGCCGTACAGGCCGCGACGCATCATGTCGCCGAAAAAAACGACTCCCAGAAACAGCAAGGCGATCACAAGCCACATTCCGACGATCACCACTGGAGGTGCAACGTCGTGCATCCAGAGTGGCGGAATAACCCGCCCCCTGATAACACCTACAACCAGTTGCATCAGAGCAACAGCCGCAGTGAAGGCCACGAGCGACCACCAGGTCGGACGCAGCTGCTCCCTGAAGGTTCGGACATCTGCCAACGTGAATGGGCTACCAAAGCTGAAACGCATTGCCCTTCTCCTTGCCCGCTCATGGGACTGACAGCGAATTGGTGGGGCCCAGGCCTTGCCCGGCGCCGTGTCACCAACACCCGTCGGAGTAGTTGTGAAAAAACGCGTTAACAATGGCCCAATGCCACTGAAAACCATGTATGATAGCACAAAAATAGCCTTTTGTCAAGGCTACGAAAAAGCCGCCCCAGATGAGACTTTGGGCAGCAAAGTTGAAGGTTTTGTCAGTCGTCTTCGAGTGGTGGTGGCTGGTAGTTCTGTAGCAGACTGTACATGGTGGCCTCGGCAATCGAGGGACCGATGTCGTACAGCTGCTCCACCATCACACGCACACTGTTGTGATCACGCAGCGTCACCTGCACGCAGATGCGCATACTATGCTCATCGAAGAAGTTGTACTCGAAGCGTGCAATACAGGGCAAGACCCTGTGGTAGCGCGCTTCTGCTTCGTGTTCATTGTGCGGTTCCAAGAAAAAGCTCTTGCTCGCATCGTGACTGTGAACGATCAACCGACGAGATGCTAATCGCGGCAACTTGCGGACATCGGGCGTCTCCTCGCTCAATGCGCGTTGGAGTAACCCCATGTCGCCGTTGCGCTCCCGCCAGAAGATTACATAGAAGCCATCGCCTGGCGTTACGGAGAAGTGCACGCTTGCGATAAACAGCAGCATACTACACAGTATCAGCGCACCGCCGACAGCCAAGTGATACGAGAACGGCACGAAGCAGATCAGGAGCCCAACCAGCAAGCACAGTAGTGCGTGTCGCCCGTACAGCTTGGCGAGGCGATTGCTGCTGGGAGCAGGAAAGGCATTTTGCAACTGCTCGATCGTCGGATTGTCGATCACGCTGCCCTCATGTTGGCGTGCTGGTTTAGCAAAGGTCGCCACTGCCCCGACCTCCCGAGTAGGTGGTCGTAGGCATCGTGGAGAATCCTTGCTGGTAGATTCTTTGAATTCCCTTCACCGATGTACACGACCATGTACGGAGCAGAGTCGACGTTCTCAATATCACACCACACCCTTGGAAGATCATCCTTTACGAGCCAGAACTTCTCTCCCTGCAGTGGGGTGATCGGATACAAGATGCAAGAGCGACGACAGAGTAGTCCACCAGTACTGATGAGCAGCAGCGGCACCCTTTCGGTAACAGGAAACTTGCGAGAGGTTGCGATGCCCAATTGGAGCTCGGGCTGTTTCCCCTCTTCGCGAGGTTGGGGTTGCCACGCCACAATGTAGTACCCGCGAGCTGAGCGAGCAACATCGCGCATGATACCTAGGGCAAAGTAGCCAGCGCCGAGTGTCGTACCAAGGGACAGCGCGGCGCCTACGACGCAAGCAAAGATATTGGTGATTTGCCAGAAGCCGGAAGGATGCATGATTTCCGCCATGTGGCGCACGATGCTCGTCGTGAAGACACACATCAGAAAGGTGAAGCCAGCGAGAAAGGTTCCCATCAGGAAACGGTCCCACGACCACACGTAGCTGAGCTGATACTCGTCTGGTCCGAACGATCGGAAGGCATTCTGGTGCGCTTTCACAGATCCTCCAAAAAAGCGACTCGCCTGACAGCGAGCCAATCAAAGTCGTTTGGGTTGTCTGTGTCAACCCCTAGTGCGTTGTTGTAGTTTTGGTACGCTCGATAAAAACTGTCTTCTGTGGTTTCAACTCTACAGTCAGTGCCTCATAGCGCTCTTCAAATTGTGCACGGAAGTTCGCGCGACGATCCTCTTCATGGAACTTGAGCATGTGGTCGTTCACAACAACACCCTGGCCCGCAAGTTGTGTAGCCTGTGCAGTAATGCCCATCTTTTTAAGCTGCATCTTTCGCAGGACACTCTCTACCCAATCACCGATGCGATTATCTAAAATAAATTCGCCGGTCTTACGAATTGCACGGGCTACGCGAGAGTCGGCAACGCGCAGCTGCACTTCCTTACGCGGGAAGTAGTTTGGCATGTCGCTAGCGATCCAAGAATTCGCCAACATAAAGTCTTCGTTGCGCTTTCCTTCGATGATCCATCCAAGGCTGGCGATCCAGTAGTTGAGATAGATATCATAGGGTTCGCTCTTGATGCTATTTAGAGACATGTCGCGATCGGTGAGATAAAAACTCAAGCACAGCTGACCGGCAACATTGTGACCATGGCGCCACTGCCCCAAAAAAGCCGTGAGCGCTGTTGCCAAAAAACGCGCGGTCCAGATGCGACCATCGCGTACTACTATAAAAGTGTCGATATCGCTCGTGGTCTTCTTATTATTGAAAGCAAAGAGGTTGCACAGCGCAAGCGAATCTAAAAATGGCACGGCCTGGAGGCGTCGTGCAACCTTTGTCGCTTTTTTCCAGTACGGAATTGTAATATTGTGACGCTGGGCACGTAAGGTGACTAGCTGATTGTGACCGACCAAAAAATAAAAACCATTTTGCGAGGCTAATCGCGCTTTGAGATAGTTGCTCTCTAGTGCATTTTCAATATCGTGAGTAGCAACTGGCTTGGTGTGCTTTGGCCAATAGAGGTAACGGGCGATCTCGGCAACAGTCAGAGGGTAATCTAAAACATCAAACCACACCACCGTCGCAAGTATGGCTTTATTTAAGCTATTAATTTTTATGGTTTTTGTTTCTGCGAACATTTCGTATATTATAACACGCTTGCCGATGATTTTCAGGTCTGCCACTGTTGAAAAGTTGCACAAAAGCAAAACCACCACCCGGTTTCGAACCAAGTGGTGATCTCTGAGTACCGCATTAAAGCTTTGGCGGGATCACTTCCCCATCTGCAGTGAGTGCGTAGTTGGGAAGGACCGCGATGATCTCGCAGAGCTGATCGAGGATCGCGCGTGGTGTTGCAACCAAGTCGATGTCATCGGTCAGGAAGTGGGTTTGCAGGACGACCACTGCCGTAAACGAGTTGGCGTCGACCTGATCCCGTTCCATCCGGCTTGGGTCTGGCGTGAAGTCGCAGCTGGTGACGGGGTGAAAGTCGCGCTGCTCTTTGCCTTCGATGATCACGCTGTGTGGCCATCGGAAGTGCGCTGCGCTTTTCCATCGCTCCAGCGCCTGCTTCATGGCATCCGAGACATGCACCTCTATTCTCATAGGTCCTCACAAAAGTGCATGGCCGTGCGTGGCCATGGTGGTTGTTAAAATACGTTGCAGTATTTCTAGCACAATTTTCTGGCAAGTGCAATGCAAAACCACCACCCGGTTTCGAACCGGGCGGTGGCAAAGAATGCGCTTTCTAGGCAGCGATAGCCTTTTCGTCTCTCAAAAGTTCGCGTAGGCTACTGAGGAGT
>WBZU01001324.1_pt1 | contig 18782 bp, 20 predicted proteins | sample 5204311 | NCBI WGS metagenome assembly WBZU01 (sample SAMN12344359, study PRJNA552823) | activated sludge metagenome | biome: Activated sludge suspended growth; feature: Nitrification reactor; material: Wastewater; isolation source: activated sludge from nitrification reactor of wastewater... | reverse complement strand
GTGAGTCAACCGGAAACCGTGACAGTGGGACGGATCGAGCGGCCGTTTGGTGTTCGTGGAGAGGTCAAGGTTCGCTCCCTCTCCGATGTCCCAGGTCGACTGGAGGGGTTGACGCATGTCAGCCTTCTGGCCACAAACGGACGGACACTGGAAACCGGCGTGACCCATGTGAGGCGAGCGGGAACGAGCTTTATCCTTGGCTTGTCCGCCTTCACCACACCAGAAGAAGCCGGCCTTTGGCGAGGGGGATTGATTCAGACAGTTCGCGGGGCTATCCCTGAGCTTCCAGCAGGGCAGTACTACGAATGCGATTTGGTGGGGCTCGCCGTCCAGACGGAGTCAGGGGAGCTGCTCGGTACCGTGGAGGCGATATGGGAATTGCCGGGCAATTCGCTGATCGTTGTTCGCGAAGGAAGTAAAGAGGTCTTGATCCCGGCGGCAAAAGAATTCGTGCTTGCGGTTGATCTGATCGCTCGAATCATGACGGTGCGGTTGATCGACGGGTTTGGTGATTAGCCATGATACGGTTCGATGTCCTGACATTGTTCCCAGGTATGTTTGCGCCGGTTTTGGCGCAGAGCATGCTCAAGCGTGGCCAGGAGAAGGGACTTCTCACCGTGCGGGTGCACAATCTGCGCGACTTTACAGCGGATCGCCACAAGGTCGTCGACGATACGCCGTACGGAGGTGGTGCGGGGATGGTCATGAAAGCCGAACCGATTCTCCAGGCGGTTTCTGCGGTGCGGAGAGAGGCTCAGTCGCAAGGAGAAGAGATTCGGGTGCTGTTTCCGACTCCTCATGGGCGCCCGTTGACACAGTTATATGCACAAGAGTTGGCGACCGAGTCTCGTCGGATGGTGATTCTGTGTGGGCACTATGAAGGCGTGGATGAGCGTGTCCGTCTCGCGCTGGCGCCTGAAGAGATTTCACTCGGAGATTATGTGCTCACGGGAGGTGAACTTCCGGCGTTAGTGTTGATCGATGCCACGACAAGGCTCGTTCCTGGCGTGTTGGGCGATCCAAGTTCTGCCGTTGATGAGTCATTTTCTGAGTCGCTCTTAGAGTATCCACAGTACACGAGGCCGGCGGAGATCGACGGTATCACGGTGCCGGAGGTCTTGTTGTCTGGTCATCATGAGGCCATTCGCCTGTGGCGTCGCAAACAGGCCTTGCGTAGCACGTATCTCAGACGCCCTGATTTGCTGCGGGATCGGATGTTCACGAAAGAGGATCGACAATTGTTGGATGAGTTGATGAATGAAGGCCTGTTGACGGCCCCGTTATTATGTGAGGAGGAGGGTTGAGGACATGAATCAGTTGGAGCGAATTCAGCGATCATTGACGAAAAAGTCGGTTCCGCACTTCGAAATAGGAGACACCGTACGTGTCCATGTCAAAGTCGTGGAAGGCGAGAAGGAACGTATTCAGGTGTATGAAGGGACGGTCATCGCCCGTAAGGGCAGCTTGAACACCGAAATGTTCACGGTCAGGAAACTCTCGTACGGCGTGGGTGTCGAGCGGATTTTCCCCGTGCACTCTCCGATTGTGTCTAAGATCGATGTCGTGCGCCAGGGGCGCGTTCGACGTGCCAAGCTGTACTATCTCCGCGGCAAGAAAGGGCGGTTTGCCAAAGTTGAGGAGCGGGAGTTTGTTGGAGAGAGCAAATCCTCGGCACAGCCTGCGGTACCCGAAGAAGGAGCGGCCACGGCGTAGGTCAGCTCTACGCAGGCGTTCCATCATGGCTGGCGGATCGGCAGGATCGTCGGTAGAGAGCGATTGATGGGACCTACTGATGAATTTGAACGAGCAGCCCGACTCCGTGGATATCGCCGTATCGCCGGGATTGATGAAGTAGGGCGTGGTCCATTGGCTGGACCCGTGGTGGCTGCTGCAGTGGTCCTTCCTGTACGCAGTCGGCTTGCTGGGGTGAACGATTCGAAGCAACTGTCAGAGCGTGAACGGGAACGGTTCTATACCACGATCCGCGAGCAAGCGGTGGGAGTGGGAATCGGATGGGCCGATGTTGCAGAAATCGACCGGTTGAATATTCTTGAGGCCACCCGTCTTGCCATGCGACGGGCTCTCGAACAGCTGGTCCCGTCACCTGATTATGTGCTCATCGATGCTGTGAGCCTACCCGGTGTCAGCATTCCGGCACGGCCGATCATCAAAGGAGATTCCTTATCCATCTCGATTGCTGCTGCCTCTATCGTGGCCAAGGTCACGAGAGATCGGTTGATGGCACGCTATCATGACACGTTCCCGGAGTACGGGTTCCTCTCGCACAAGGGGTATGGGACGGCGGAACACCTGGAACGGCTTGCGCACCACGGCCCTTGTTCCATCCACCGTCGAAGTTTTGCTCCAGTCAAACTTGCCATGAGTGCCAGGAAGATGGGGGAGGTTCATCCGACGGGTCCTACGTTATCCGAGGCATAATCCCATGTACGCTGCAGATCCGCGTCACCAGTTCGGCCAGGTCAGCGAGATGAGGGCGGAGCAGTTCTTGATCGCGAAGGGTTATCGTATCCTTGACCGAAATGTGCGGCTTTCAATCGGTGAATTGGACCTCGTCGCGGATGATCAGGGTGTCGTCGTCTTTGTCGAGGTCAAGGGTAGGAGCACTGAGGCGTTTGGAGGCGCGCTGTCGGCAGTGGATCGTCGTAAGCAGGCGAAACTGTCGAAGCTGGCCGCGCAGTATCTGGCGCAACGGCACTGGTCTGATAAGCTCTGTCGATTCGATGTTGTCTTGGTTCAAGGACAGCCATCGGCCCCAGGGCAGATTGAACACATCTCCAATGCGTTCGATGTCACCGAGTTGTGACAGGTCTCATCTCTATCGAGAGGGGTCTTCGTGGACGCGATGATTCAGCTCATCCATGTCTCGAAATGGTACGACCGAAGACCCGCGCTCTCCGACGTCATGATCGAGATCGAGAAGGGAGAGTTCGTGCTGCTCATGGGCCCCAGTGGGTCGGGAAAGTCGACGATCCTACGTATGCTGATCGGAGAGGAGCAACCGGATGAGGGACAGCTCTTTGTTCAAGGTAAGAATGTCACGAAACTGAAACGGTCTGAGATCCCATACCTGCGACGGAAGGTGGGGTCGGTCTTTCAAGACTTCCGCTTGCTGCCGAAGAAATCAGTATTTGACAATGTGGCACTCCCGCTAATCGTGCAGGGTGTCTCAGAAAAAGATATTCGACGTAAGGTCACGGAAGCGTTGCGAGCAGTCGGCGTTGAGCATAAACGTGACCAGTCCCCCAGTAGTCTGTCCACGGGAGAGCAACAGCGAGTGTGTATCGCTCGGGCGATCGTGAACGGACCGGTCGTTCTGTTGGCGGATGAGCCGACGGGCAATCTTGATCCCGAACTCACGGGTGAGATCATCGAGCTGTTTAAACTGATCAATGCCAGGGGTACCACGGTGGTTGTGGCGACGCATAATCATCATGTCATGCGTCAAGTGAATTGCCGAGTGATCAGCTTGATGCAAGGCGTCGTCCTCCCGGAACGGGCGATGCCTGACCGGGTCGGCGTATGAGGCGGCTCTTCTATCTGGTTCGCGAGGCCTGGGCCAACATGCGGACGAACCGCATGACGACCATCGTTGCCATCTTGACCACGGCATTTACGTTGACCTGTGTTGGAATCTTTCTCCTCCTCTATGTGAATCTACAGCATGCGGCGGGATGGCTTCAGGAAGACGTCAAGGTTATGGTGTATTTGGAGGACCGGCTCCCTCGGGATGGGCGTCTGCAGTTGGAGCTGATGCTCAAGTCCGATCGCATGGTAGGAAGTGTGCTCTATATCTCGAAGGAGCAGGCTTTGACGGAGTTCCGTACGCAATTCCCCGCAGATTCTCATTTACTCGAAGGGCTTGGCGAGAATCCTCTCCCGGCCTCATTCGTCGTGACGCTGGCCCAGAACTTTCGTTCTCCCGAGGCCATTAAAGAGTGGGTGGAACAAGTTCAAACCATGGGAGGAGTGGCAAAGGTCGACTATAATCAGCAATGGATCAGTCTGTTGGCCGAGCTCATTGGCTATATTGAATTGGCAGCGCTCGGCGTGGGGATCCTCCTCTCAGCCGCTGCGGTAACGATCATCGGGAATACGATCAGGCTTACCTTGTTTACCAGACGAGAAGAGATCGAAATCCTTCGCTCGATCGGGGCCACCGGCACCTTCATCCGTGTTCCGTACTTCCTCGAGGGGGCGGTGCTGGGAGCGTGTGGCAGCGCCTTATCTTTGGGAATTCTCAAGGTCGGGTTCGAACTGTTCCGGCAACAAGTGCAATTCGTCAGCCGTTTCAGCGAAATGGAGGGGTTGATATCATTTTTCCCACTCTCTGCTTGTCTTGCATTGGTCCTCGCTGGAATGGCACTGGGTTTTACCGGCAGTGTGGTCTCGCTTCTGCGCATTAGAGAAGGACGTGTATGAGACTCCCCCTCCTTCTGCTGGCCGGGTTTCTGGCACTCGGGGGGTGGGTCATGCCCGTTGAGGCAGCCACGGATCCCCTCGCCGATAAAATTCAGCGTGAGCGAAAGCGTCTTGAAGCACTAAAAGACAAGATTGAAGAAAAGCGGAAGCGGGAAGAAGCTGCCGAAAAAAAGAGGGAATCCGTGCTACAGGGACTCCAATCCTTGGATGAACGATTGCTCCACCATCGACAAGATCATCAGGATATCAATAGAAAACTGCGACAAAAAGATCATGAGCTGAATGAGATTACTGAACAGTTGGTGGTGACGCGGACCAGTGTCCAATCGCGACGGGAGGCCATCTTGGCCCGGCTTCGCGTGCAGTACATGGAAGGCCGGTTCGGGTATGTGAAGGCGCTGTTAACCGCTGATTCCTACGGAGATCTTCAACGCCGCGGGCAGTATCTCTCCGCTGTCTCGCAGAAGGACTACGAGCTGCTTCGAGGTTTTCGAGCCGACATGGCACGGATGGAGCAGGCTGAGCACCAGCGGGCTGATGCTCGAGATGGGCTGGTGGTTTTCAAGCAAAACATCGAAAAGAAGCTTGCCGACATTCGAGTGCTTCAAAAAGAGAAAACCCTCTATCTGACGAAAATTACACATCAGAAAGATGCCTATCATCGTGCGGTCGAAGAGCTGGAACGGTCAGCCTCACGGGTGGATCATTTGCTACAAGACTTGGAATCGCGTCGGCGGGCCGTGGCCATGCGCCCGCCGACGACGGCATCGCTCCCACGTGGCGTTCGAGGAGCACTGCCCTGGCCGGCCGAAGGACAGGTGGTGTCGTTCTTCGGGCGGCAGAAACATCCCACCTTTGACACCTATGTCCAACGCAAAGGGATCGAAATTCGTACGACCGAGGGGAGTCTGATTCATGCCGTGATGCCCGGGAGCATTGTTTATGCGGACTGGTTGAAAGGGTACGGACTCGTTATAATCCTGGATCATGCCAACGGGTTCTTCTCGCTGTATGCCCATGCATCCAAGATTCTGACCAAGGTTGGTGAGCAGGTGGTCGAAGGCCAGTCGATTGGGGAAACCGGAGACACGGGCATGACAGGAGAAAATACATTATACTTTGAGTTGCGTGAGGGCGCTGAGCCGGTCGATCCGCTCCACTGGCTGGCGAAGAAATAAAGGGAAGTCGGGAACGCGCCTCCAGACCGAATGGTTCGATGGCATAAGAAAGAAGGGATGAAAAGATGATGGAACAGCAACCGCGGCGGAAATCTTGGGTGGTCGGGCCGATGATTGCACTCGCCCTGCTTGGTGGCGTCATCATCGGGAAGGGTTGGGAGCGGACCGGACATGCCAGCGAAACCTATGAGGAGCTGAAGACCTTCTCGGAAGTGCTGAACCAGGTCCAGAAGCACTATGTCGATGAGACAAAACCGAAAGATTTGATTCAAGGCGCTATTCGCGGGATGCTGTCGACGCTCGATCCGCACTCTGCCTATATGACGCCTGAGATGTACAAAGAGATGCAGGTTGAAACCAGAGGGGAATTTGGAGGAGTCGGGATCCAGATCGGCGTGAAGGATAATCGGTTGGCGGTGATTGCCCCGATCGAAGGTACCCCTGCTCATCGAGCTGGAATCAAGGCAGGGGATTTCATCACCAAGGTCAATGAGGATCCGACCAAAGATTTGACGTTGATGGATGCCGTGCAGAAGATGCGGGGGCCGAAGGGGAGTAAAGTCAATCTGACCATTCAACGCGATGGTGCGACAGATCCCTTGGTGTTTACCCTCGTTCGGGACACCATCAAAATTGAAAGTGTGAAGTCTAAGGTGATCGATAACCTCGGCTATGTCCGGCTCACCCAGTTCCAAGAAGCCACGGGGAGGGATTTGGCCAAAGCGATCAAGCAATTTAAGGAGCAGAAGGTCCAGGGCGCGATCCTCGATCTACGGAACAATCCAGGCGGGTTACTGACGGCGGCGGTTGATGTGTCCGAGCAATTCCTGCCGACTGGAAAGCTGGTGGTCTATACCAAGAGCCGAGAAGGGAAGAAGGATGAATGGGTTGCGAAGGCAAAAGATCAATTGGAGGACCTTCCTGTCATTATCCTTGTGAACGAGGGATCAGCGAGCGCATCGGAAATCGTTGCTGGAGCGCTCCAAGATTGGGGCCGAGGTCTCGTGGTGGGAACGACATCGTTTGGAAAAGGATCGGTCCAGACCATCTTGGCTTTGGGAGATGGGTCGGGGCTTCGCCTCACGACCGCAAAGTACTATACGCCGAAAGGTCGATCGATCCAGTCGACTGGGATTACCCCCGACATTGTGGTGAAGCTGTCTGCGCCAGTGATGGCCAAGGCGACCGAAGGGAAATCTGGAGACAAGGAAGCCGAACCGAAAGCAGGCAAGCCTCCGACAGGGAAGGATGCCGCACCACAGAATGGGAAGTCTCCGGACGAGGGAGGATCGAAGAACGGGACGCCTCCACCAGCCTTGCCTGAAGTGGGAGGGGAACTTTCTCTTGATCAAGATGTGCAGCTGCAGAAGGCGGTAGAATTGTTGAAGAGCTGGAAGATATTTAAGGAACTCAAGGCGTCGTAACAGGACGCTGAAAAATGCCGCCAGTGGCGTTCTCGCGTCGCTCAGAGGCTCAACGTATCGAAGCGTAGGCCTCGCCTCTTCGCTCGTTGCGGCCTTGCTGGACAGCCTTTTTGAGCATCCTGGAGTTATGCTGGGCGGCAGTTCTGTATGGGCTATCCCGTGGCCTATTAAGGCTCGTGATTGTGCATCCGTTGTTGAACGGCTTGCAGTAAGCGCTCTTCGGATCCTGAAAAACTCGGCAGGGTCCGAAGGAGATGAGATTGGATGAGCTGTTCGAGATCCGTGAGCGTTCTGATCCCTAGGCGAAAGTATAAGTAGGTCACGAGCGAGTCGGACAGTCCCGGAAACGTTGCCCAACTCTTAACCTCCTCGGGGAGTGGAGTTTTCAGCTCTTCGTAGGCACGGATCTTCCCGGTCTCAAGAAACTCCTCGATCTTTTTGGCCAAATCCGTGCCGATCCCGTCAATTTCTTCAAGCCCCTGGCGCTGTGCCACCACTGCCACATCTTCTTCAAGGGCAAGCAATGCATCGGCCGCATGTCGATAGGCCCGCACGCGATAGGGGTTCGCTCGCTGAGCCGACAGCAGATCGGCCATCGAACGGAAGAGAGTCGCGAGATGCTGATTGTTGTCCTGCATGGGTAGACTCTTGACCGATTATTGTGCGGGTTTCGCCGATACCGGCGCAAGCCCCATTTGTTGACAAGGTGAATTCCTGTCCCATAGGATGACAGGCATGCAGAATGCCGTTAAAATCCATGTGAACGGGGAAGAGCGGGCTTGGCGTAGTGGTGCAACGGTTGCTGATCTGTTGACGGAGTTGGATATCAAGACCGAAAGGGTTGCTGTGGAGCTGAACCTCGAAATTCTGGATCGTGCAGCTTTTGGTCAGCGCCAAATCAAGGACGGAGATCGGGTGGAGATTATGAGTTTTATCGGTGGCGGATCATTTTGAGAGGACAGCATGACGGACGATCGACTGATAATTGCTGGACGTGAGTTCAAATCCAGGCTTTGGGTTGGAACGGGAAAATACAAGGACTTTGCAGAAACGAAAAAGGCGATAGAGCTGTCTGGCGCCGATGTCGTGACAGTTGCGGTCCGTCGCGTGAATATCACCGATCGATCGAAGGAGAATCTCCTCGATTACATCGATCCTAAAAAATATACGATTTTGCCCAACACAGCCGGATGCTATACGGTGGAAGATGCCGTGCGATACTCGCGACTGGCTCGCGCTGCTGGTGTGTCCGATTTAGTGAAGTTGGAAGTGCTCGGCGACGAGCGAACGTTGTTCCCGGATACAGCAGGCTTAATCGAAGCTGCCAAGATTCTCATTAAGGAAGGATTCATTGTCCTTCCCTACACAAATGACGATCCCATCGTCGCGCAGAAACTCGTCGATGTTGGGTGTCCCGCCGTCATGCCGCTGGCGGCGCCGATCGGATCAGGTCTTGGAATCCGCAATCCCTATAATTTGAAAATCATTATGGAAATGATCAAGGTGCCGATCATCGTCGATGCCGGTGTGGGGACCGCGTCCGATGCCGCATTTGCGATGGAGTTAGGCGCCGATGCGGTGCTGATGAACACCGCGATTGCTGGTGCCCAAGATCCTCTTGCGATGGCGGAAGCCATGAAGTATGCAGTGCATGCCGGTCGACTTGCGTACAAGGCCGGCCGTATTCCTCGGAAGCTGTATGCCACGGCCAGCAGTCCGATCGAAGGGATGCTCTAAAGACAGTTGTGAGGACTGAAGCCAGAGTTGTGTGGTTGTATAACAATGACGAGTAGCCAGAATGTGAGAGGAGAGATCGCCTTTGTGAGCTCATCGATTTTGTCTCATTCCTTTACTGATGCCTTCCATTGATTTTCGCTTGCTCCTCGTGACTGATCGCCATCAGACGCGCGGGCGTCCCCTTCCCGAGATTCTCCATCACGCCGTCGTCGCAGGTCTGCCGGCTATTCAACTGCGGGAGCGGGATTTGCCGACAGGTGAATTGCTGTCGTTGGCACAGGAGATTCACGCATTGGCAGAGCCTCGAGCTGTTCCGTTGATCCTCAACGATCGTGTAGACCTCGTGTTGGCGTTGAACTTAGATGGTGTTCATCTTCGTTCCGACAGTCTTCCGGTGTCGAGTGCCCGTCGGTTGCTGGGGCCTGATCGGTTGATCGGGGTTTCCACGCATTCCGTTGAGGAGGTTCGGCGGGGGAATCAGCAGGGCGCCGACTACATCATTTTCGGCCCGATTTTTGATACGTCCTCGAAACGTTCGTACGGTCCCCCACTTGGACTCGATCTCCTTGCCGCGGCCTGTCGTGAATCGACGGTTCCAGTTTTCGCCATCGGAGGCATTACGTGCGAACGGGTGGGAGACGCTCGCCGAGCGGGTGCTCACGGAGTCGCGGTGATCGGGGCGTTGTTGACGCGTGATGATATCGGTGAAGCGCTTCGGGAGTTCACGGACGCGTTGCAGATGTGATGCGATGTGACGGCGCGTGAGTCTATCCCGCGTCAGAACGCCCGTTGGAGTTGACCACCCCTAGGTCGGGTGTTAGAATCTCTCACACCTAACGTACTCTCGCTTAGGCTCGATATGTTGAGCTGATCGTGTCGTCTCACTATGGCGGATAGCAAGAGTCAGCCAAACCGACTCCGGTCCCTCCGAGATTCTGTCAAGAAGATTACAAAGCGGTTGTCCGAGGGGGAGGGGGAGATGATTCACAAGAGCGGTGAACAGACTCGGGAACTCGACAAACTTCGCGTCCAAATTCAGTCGATGGAAGAAGAGATCCGTCGGCTGTATCAATCTCGCTACCAACTCGACCAAGCGACTAAACAAAACGAGAAGCTTGTCGCGACGCTCCAAGAGGCCAAGGCTCAGATCGAGGCCCTGCGGGCTGAGGTGGAAAAGCTGACGGCGCCGCCATCGAGCTACGCCATCTTTTCCAGTCTGAACGAGGACGGAACGGGTAATGTGTATGTATCGGGCCGAAAAATGAAAGTGAGCCTTCATCCCTCGATTAAGCGGACCGAGTTGCGGAAGGGACGAGAGGTCGTCCTGAATGAAGCCCTCAATGTGATCGAGGTCAAAGAATTTGAGAGTCAAGGCGAGGTTGTTCGACTCAAGGATGTGCTGGAAGGGGGCCGGGCATTGGTCACACTCCACTTTGACGAGGAGAAGGTGGCCGATCTGGGCGATCCCCTGTTGGCCGAACGGCTGAGCGTGGGAGATCACCTCCTTTACGACGCTCGTTCTGGCTACGTGATCGAAAAGCTTCCCAAGTCCGAAGCGGAAGAGCTGGTGTTGGAAGAAGTCCCGGATGTCGACTATGCGCACATCGGCGGCCTTCAGAAAGAGTTGGAACAAGTTCGTGATGCCGTCGAACTCCCGTTTCTGCATCCACAGGTCTTTGCGGAGTATCAACTCAGTGCGCCTAAAGGGGTGTTGCTTTATGGGCCGCCTGGTTGTGGAAAGACCCTGATCGCTAAAGCGGTAGCCAACTCGATCGCCAAGAAGCTGGGTGATCGATCCGGGAAAGAGATTCGTAGCTATTTCCTGCATGTCAAAGGCCCTGAACTGCTCAACAAGTACGTCGGTGAATCGGAGCGTCAAGTCCGTGAGGTGTTCAAAAAGGCGAAGGAGCGGGCCGAGGATGGGCATCCGGTGATCGTGTTTTTTGATGAAATGGATGCGCTCTTCCGAACCCGTGGGACCGGCGTGTCCTCGGATATTGAATCAACGATCGTTCCTCAATTCCTCTCAGAGATCGATGGCGTCGAACGATTGCGCAATGTCATTGTCATCGGAGCGAGCAATCGTCAGGATTTGATTGATCCGGCTGTGCTGCGTGCGGGGCGATTGGACGTCAAAGTGAAGGTGGGGCGTCCGGATGCTGATGCCGCACGGGACATTTTCTCGAAGTATATCTCGACAGCGCTTCCGTTTGCCGAGGAGGATGTCGCGCGGCATGGAGGGGATCGGCACGCACTGGTCGAACGCTTGACCGCGATGACGGTCGAAGCCATGTATGCGGCCAGCGAAGAAAACAAATTCATCGAAGTGACCTATGCCAACGGTGAAAAGGAAGTGTTGTACTTCAAAGACTTCGCCAGTGGCGCGTTGATTGAAGGGATCGTGTCGCGGGCGAAGAAGTTTGCCGTGAAACGAGTGATCGCGAATGAAGGAACCGGTTTGCGATCGGACGACTTGATCCGCGCCATCCGTGAAGAGTTCAAGGAGCACGAAGATCTTCCGAATACGACCAATCCGGACGATTGGGCCAAGGTGGCCGGCAAGAAGGGTGAGAAGATCATCCATCTACGAACCATCAGCGGTGGACCGACGGAACATCGTCAGATTGAAACGATGAGCACCGGCCACTATCTCTAGCGACATGATGAACAAACAGACTCCCACGAACTCCGCCCGGGTGATCGGTACGGAAACTGAGTTCGGGATTGCCTCGAGAGATGCTTCGGCGATGGATCCGGTGTCCGGGTCCTTTGCCGTGATCGGGCACTATCCGAACTTAGCGGCTCCAACCGCAATCTGGGACTATGAAAACGAGAACCCCCTGGTCGATGCACGTGGGTTTGAGGTCGACGGTGAGCGTGAACGTCCGAACCCCGACTATAACCGGCAGCTGAACAAGGTATTGTCGAACGGCGGACGGTTGTATGTGGATGGGGCTCATCCGGAGTACTCGACGCCTGAGTGTTCACACGCTCGAGAGATCGTAGCGTTTGAACGGGTAGGGGAGCGTATTCTGGCTTCATGCCTGCAGACCATGGCCCGTGCGCGAGGCTTTGAAGTCTATACCCTCTATAAGAATAACTCCGACGGCAAAGGCAACAGCTACGGGTATCACGAGAACTACTTGGTCTCGAGAACGGTGCCGTTCGATCGCATTGCGCGTGTGCTGACCCCGTTTCTTGTGACCAGGCCGATCTTCGCCGGGGCGGGAAAAGTCGGCGCTGAAAATCAGACTACCCCAACGGAATATCAGATCTCTCAGCGGGCGGACTTTTTTGAATGTCTCATGGATCTCAACACGATGGTCAAGCGCCCGATCATCAACACGCGCGACGAACCGCATGCGGATGCGGCCAGGTTTCGGAGGCTGCATGTGATTGTGGGCGATGCCAACATGGCGGAGCTATCCACCTATCTTAAGGTCGGAACCTTGGACATTGTGTTGCATCTGCTGGAAGCTGGTGCCGACTTGCCGCAGGTGGAACTCGAGGAGCCGGTTCGGGTGTTCAAACAGGTGTCGCGAGACCTGGAAGTCAAGCAGACGGTGAAGTTGGCAGGTGGAAGACCCACCACGGCGTTGGCGATCCAGCGGGCCTACCTGAGTGCGGCTAAGGGGTTTTACGCCTCCCAAGCACATGGTCCCGTCATTCAGGATGTGCTGCTCCGTTGGGAAGAGGTTCTCAACAAGCTTGAGCAGGATCCGCGTTTGTTGGTTCATTCATTGGACTGGGTGGCGAAGCGACACTTGATTGAGTCCTACATGGAGCGAAAAGGCTGTGGATGGGACGACCCACGCGTGAAATTAATGGACCTGCAATACCATGACGTTCGTCCTGAAAAAGGGCTCTTCTATACGCTGGAGCGGAGTCAGCTGATCGAGCGGATCGTTGATGAGGAAGAAATCCAACGGGCCGAGTCCCAACCTCCGACGGGCACGCGAGCGTATTTTCGTGGCCGTTGTGTGAGCAAGTTTTCGAAATCCTTGTACGGTGCCAGTTGGACCTCAGTCTTGTTCGATGCCGGCGATACCACGATCAAGAAAGTTCCCTTGATGGATCCCCATCGTGGGACACAAGCCTTGACAGGGGCGCTACTGGATTCTTCCGATTCGGTTGATGTGCTTCTCGACAAACTCAGGGTGTGACGAACGGTAGTTTTCGTAAGCTGCCAGAAATTACTTCGACGTAGCCGCAAAGTACAAAAGCGATGGAAGGTGGCCAATCAATGAAGATCGCTCACGGGATGGTCAAAAAGGCTGTCCAGCAAGGTCGCAACAGCCGAACCCGCGAGGCATACGGTGTTCCGCATGTTGAGCCTCTGAACGATGGGAGACTGAAGCTGGCGGACTTTTCCAACCTCCTGTCAGGGCCACGATGAAGTTACCCCACCTCCCTGACCACGATGGGTCGAGTTTCGTGGAGTTCCTGTCCCAACATTATCCGGCCCTGGCGCTCGGAGCCTCAGGGCTCGCCCCGAATTCCGATCAGGCACGAACCGCCGGTACCGTGACGGTGCCCACTGCGACGACTGTGTTGGCGATCAAGTATCAGCAGGGAGTGATCATTGCCGGGGATCGTCGCGCGACGGAAGGATTTCAGATCGCGGATCGCCGGATTGAGAAGGTATTCAAGATCGATGAGTGGTCGGCGATGGCGATCGCGGGGGCGGCCGGTCCCTGTATCGAGATGGCCAAGCTCTTCCAGACCGAGTTGGAGCATTACGAAAAATTGGAAGGTATGCCGCTTTCATGCGAAGGGAAGGCCAATAAGCTTGGTCAGATGGTGAAGGCGAACTTGCCTATGGTGTTTCAGGGGTTGGTCGTGATGCCGCTCTATGTCGGCTATGATCTGAAACGCGGGGAGGGGCGTATTTTCAAGTACGATATCACCGGCGGGCGATATGAAGAGTCCGATTACCATGCGATCGGGTCCGGGGGAAAAGACGCTCGCAATACGATGCGGGAACACTTCCAGCGGAATCTTTCCGAGGCGGAGGTGATCAAGCTGGCCGTATTAGCACTTTACAATGCCGCGGATGACGATGTTGGGACTGGTGGGCCCGACCTCGTGCGAGGGATTTATCCCACCGCGAAGCTAGTGACCGATCAAGGCATCACGGATGTCTTGGAGGACACACTCCGGACGGTCTGTGACGCTGTTATGGCGGCTCGCCGTTCACGGGAGACGTAACTATGCCGATGCCCTACTACGTTTCTCCTGAACAAATGATGCAGGATAAGGCGGAGTACGCCAAGAAGGGGATCGCCAAGGGCAGATCGATCATCGCGATGGAGTACGTCGACGGGATTCTCTTGGCCGCCGACAATCCGAGCGCCTCGCTCCATAAAGTCTCTGAGATCTACGACAATATTGCGTTTGCCGGGGCCGGCAAGTATAGCGAGTTCGAGAATCTTCGGAAGGCTGGCATTCGCCACGCCGATCTCAAAGGGTTCATGTATAGCCGGGAAGACGTAACCGGTCGGTCATTGGCGAATGGGTATTCGCAAAGTCTTGGGACCGTCTTTAGCCAGGAAATGAAACCGCTGGAGGTGGAAATTCTCGTGGTACAGACCGGTACCAACACCCATCCGAATGAAATCTATCGTATCTCCTTTGACGGGAGCATCATCGACGAGAAGAACTTTGCCGTGATTGGGGGACGGGCGGACGTGGTACAGAGTTTCCTAAAGGAAAAAAGCCCCAGTCATGCCCCGAATCTCGACGAGGCCCTACGCCTCTGCGTGACAGCTCTCGATCAAACGGCCAATCAAAAGCTCCAGCCGGAGGGGTTGGAGGTTGCAGTGCTGGACCGCAGTCGGGCCGGTCGGAAGTTCCGTCGCCTAGCAGTCAGTGACATTCGAGAGGCACTCTCCTCCTAATAGAATGCTCAAAAAGACCGACAGCGACGTTCTCGCGTTGATTTCACATGCGTGAAACATAGCTTGTGAAGCGTCGTTTGTTTGCCACGAGGTATGGGAGTGTGGCCTTGGTCGGTGAAAGTCGACTCTTGGCGCGACGGGGGGTGGGTGAGAGGCAACGCCCTTTTGAGCATCCTGACGGTATTGTGATATCCATCTCCTCGGAACATTTCAGCTGTCCAGTTGGCATCGGATTGAGTTTCTCTACAGCCTGCCAACCTCTGCCGTCCATAATGGTGTCCTTTGTTGAAGATCTCGGCCTGGGCGTATAATCTGAGTGTGGCTCGCGCATGATGACGGTGGGTCCCATGAAACAACGGATTTACGGCCTCGAGAACGAATACGGCCTCATTTTTTCTCCCAATGGCCGGATTTATCTGCCGATGGAAAAAGTCCTGGGATACATCTTTGAGGGACTGATTCCGAACAGCTGGCCGTCGAACGCCTTTTTAGTCAATGGGGCTCGGTTCTACCAAGATACTGGCTGTCATCCGGAGTATTCGACCCCGGAGTGCGACAATATCCTGGATCTTGTTGTGCACGATAAGGCGGGAGAGCGACTCCTGGAAGCCTGTCTGCCTGCCGCAGAGGAGCGGCTCCGTGAGGAAGGGTTGTCCGGGGAGATCTATATTTTCAAGAACAATACGGACTCGTTGGGCAATACATACGGATGCCACGAAAACTTCCTAATGCGACGGGATGTCGACTTTTGGAAGGTCACCGAACAGTTGATCCCGTTTTTCGTGACCAGACAGATCTTCAGCGGAGCCGGGAAAGTCTTAAAGGTCTCGGGGAAGCCGCAGTATTTCATCTCGCAGCGTGCGCAGCATATTCATGAGAAGACATCGTCGTCGACGACGTCTTCTCGGAGTATCATCAATACCCGCGACGAGCCGCATTCCGATGCGGAACGGTATCGGCGTCTGCATATCATCGTCGGCGATTCGAACATGTCCGAGTATGCGACGTATCTGAAGGTGGGAACCGCCGCGCTGATCCTGTCGATGATAGAAGAGGGCTATGCGGTTCACGGAATGGAACTCGAAGACTCTGTGAAGGCGATCCGAGAGGTGTCTCGCGATCCTACATTGAAAAAGAAGGTGCGGCTTGATGACGGTCGACAGATGACCGCCATTGAGATTCAACGGGTCTATCTGAGCCGGGCGAAGGACTATCTGGCGCAAGAAACGCATGAGCCCGTTCTTGATGATGTGTGCAATAAGTGGGAAACGGTGTTGCAGCAGTTGGAGGAGGATCCGATGCAGCTGACGCATCAGATCGATTGGGTCACGAAGAAACACCTGATCCAATCCTACGTCGACAAGAAGAATTGCGGGTGGGATGATCCGCGTGTGTTGCTGCTGGATCTGCAATACCATGATGTGAAGCGGACGAGAGGGTTGTACTATCTCATGGAGTCTCGTGGGGTGGTCGAACGAGTCGTGGAGGAAGATGCCGTTCAGCGGGCGATGTCGACCCCTCCGCAAACCACGCGGGCAAAGGTGCGAGGCGACTTCATTCGCTTCGCACGGGCGAAGAATCGATCCTACACAGTTGATTGGACTTATTTGAAACTGAATGGGTACTGGGAGGAAACGATCCTCTGTATGGACCCCTTTAGTGCAACAAATCGACGAGTCGAGGAACTCATTTCGCAAGTCTCCGGAGGACGATTCTACCGATGAGACCCTTATCTAATCTCTTTCATACAAGGCCCATAAGGCTGGTACTGCTTGCTCTCGTGGTCGGGCTCCTGACGAGCCTTGTCGGTGCTCTCTTGCCAAGCTCCATACCGACTGCTCATAGTGCAGAGGGCCGTTATAGCGGGAAACAGGGCCAAGTGCTGGTCGTGAAAGTGCCGGCTGATGCTGAATCAACCACAGCACAAGGAACGTTTCTTGGTCGCTCCATCCGATTCTTTCCTGATCCGCGACGTGAAGAGCCGAAAGGATTTGTAGGGTTGCTCGGGATTGACCTACAAGATGAGCCCGGAACGCATGACCTGATTGTTGAGTTGAGGCAGGGGGAACAGAGTCGTACCCTCAATTACAGCGTGTCGGTTCTCAAAGAGAAGTTTCACGTCGAACATCTTACACTGCCCAAAGACAAGGTCGATCTTGACGAGAAGACCCTCGCCCGCTGGAAGACAGAGCAAGAGCAGGTGAAGACGGCCTTGGCGAGTGATTCACAGACACGATTGTGGCAGCCTGGGTTCGTCGAGCCGGTGAATGGGAAGCGCACCGGGATTTTCGGCAGTGTCCGAATCATGAACGGCCAACCACGGAATCCACATAATGGGGAAGATATTGGGGCTCCGCTTGGTACACCGGTCGCCGCAACAAACGATGGCGTGGTGAAGCTCACCGTCGATCATTTTTTCTCCGGTAAGGGTATCTTTCTTGACCATGGATTAGGATTCTACTCGATGTATTTCCATCTGTCCGAGGTGCTGGTCAAGGACGGGGAGGTCGTGAAAGCCGGGCAGATCGTGGGGAAGGTCGGCGCCAGCGGTCGAGCCACAGGTCCGCATCTCCATTGGGGCGTGAAACTCAACGGTGCGCGCGTGAACCCTTACGCACTGCTTGATCTCCCTTTCAAAGGTTCCGTACAGTCTGCAACTCCAGCGCCTGTGTCAATCAATGAACCGGCTTCCGGTATGGGTTCGCCGTCTCCGTAACTCCCATCGTGTTCCGGTCATTCCCCCCCCCCGAGTGATTTCTGGTTGACCTGAGTCTCACCGCGGGCATACCCTTTGGAACACCATTACTCACAATGAGTCATCCGTCATGCGAACTTTTTTATTCCTGTGCGCAGCAGTCTCCCTTCTCATCTCCGCGCATAAGTTTTCACTGGTCGACGCGAGCGGGCAGTACAAGAGCGCCTTGTTCTTTCTCCTCATCGGCATCCAGATGCTGATTACCGGGGCACTCATTGGTGGCCATCAAGACGAGCGCGATCTCAAGTCACAAACTGATGGTGAGGTGGAAGAAAAGAAGGCTGCCGGGTTTAATCATGTGAAGGAGTCGGTGGAAGAGGGGAAGAGGTCCTAAAGGCCAAATTGGAGCAATGCATCTGAATAGGTCGTCAGGCTGACGCAAGGGTAAATGAGTCAGATTAGGGGGCTGAGTACGCTAAACGTGTTTTCCAATACGATCGTTTTACACCTGCCAATTCTTCCTGATAGTTGATTGCTTTGATTTAATCCAGCCCAATAACCTCCAATCCTCTCCTTCTTATTTCAACTTATTGTTACCGTATTGTGTTGCCCCTCTTCCTAACTCAGAGGCGAAACAAAACAATTCCCTCCAGCACATTTCAGGCCTTGTGGTAGGCTTGAAACGCACGTGCATTAGAACTCTATGTATTCTGAAACCTTTTGTGCGCCACTCATGTGAAAGCTGAGGAGACTCACTATGTTTTCTCAACTCAGCGACGACGATTTCATAGCCAAAATTGAGAGGAGCTTTCTATTTAGGAAAAAGACGGGTTGGCCGTTGTTGATCATTTCACTGGCAGTGATTGGTTTAGCTATATACTTCGCATACGACACAAAAGATACGGTTCTGAGAATTGCGGATACCTTGTCCAATATAGGAGAGAACACCTCCGACGGAGCATTTCAGGAGAAAGTAAAGAGTATGTCTTCCGAGTTCGCGCTAATAACAGGGGCAACGTTCGGCTTTACCTTATGCACAACCCTTGCGGGTGGCATTCACGCTCTTGTATATGCACTATATTTGCTCTTTGATTCCCGGAAAGAGAAGCTTTTGATTGAATACAGCAAGCGTTTACAGAACATGAGATGATCACACTGCGGATCTGCTTTGATCTTCCCCAAGTTTCGTGGACACCTGGTTACGCAACTGCCGGCTGTGCCTCATACCTAGCCGGGGACCGATAGCCTGTAGTGCTCCCCTGAAATCAAGCCGCCAGCGATTCCTGTAGCGCCGAAGTCGGGTATTCGTTGCCAGAGCGGATGCTTTCAGTTGGATCGCGTGACTTCTTAAATTCTCTGCCTCTCAGTACGTAATCACCGGGCGTTTCCCTTTGACGATCAGCAGTAGTCG
>WBZU01001323.1_pt1 | contig 18788 bp, 16 predicted proteins | sample 5204311 | NCBI WGS metagenome assembly WBZU01 (sample SAMN12344359, study PRJNA552823) | activated sludge metagenome | biome: Activated sludge suspended growth; feature: Nitrification reactor; material: Wastewater; isolation source: activated sludge from nitrification reactor of wastewater... | reverse complement strand
GCGCGGGTGGGGGAGGCGGTAATGGCGAAACGCCGGGAGATACCGGGTCTTGCGGTTGTCGTTTGGGTGCGGAATCCGCGGGCGCGACGTTATGGGGCGCGAGCGCATTCGTGATCGGATTGCTTTTGCGGAGAAGGAAGGCAAAACGCATCATCGGCGCGCCGCCGCGCCGATAAATCAACGGACCGCCGGCACGACTCCGTCAGTTTGTCGAAGCGCAATCTACGAAATGGCGAGGTAGGGCTAAAGACGCCAATGCCCGCGAGCCCTCCAACGTGTCGACTTCAATGGCCGTCAAACATCATCGGTTTTCGTCCCCGCGACCGTCGCTCGACCAAACGATGATGCCGTTTTCCATGCGGCAATTCATACTCACCCAATAAATCGCCAATGGTTTGATGGGATCACCCGCCCCCTCGATTCCAAGTTCTCGGGCAAGATCAAGCTTGGGATACCGTGTGATCCGCACGCGCCAATCGCCTGGTACCAACCCCGCGCCCCGAAATCCCGTCACGGTAATGGGACATTCGACAAATTGCAGCAAACATGCCCGTGATGCGTCCGCCGCATCGCGAAATTGCTTGAGCACGAGCAGACGTTGATCCTTGGAGAAAAGCGACATTCGTTCGCGCGAGGTTTGTCGAAAACCTCCGCGGGCCGGATCCGTGCCCACCTGAAGCAGCTTCGACATTCCCGTCATGGTTTCGAGTAACGAACCCCAGTTCGAAGGCAGCGCGCCGAAGTGGGCCGCATCGAGCCGCTCGGCCTCGAAAATCACGCCGGGACGAAGCCGCTGGGCAGCCTTGGAGCCCTGATAAACATCCGTTGAAACGGAAAACAATGCCGGATCGTCCGCGGTACGCGGAAATGTACAATGCGCCAAAAGTTTGGGGAAACCATATACCTCACGACCTTCGGCCACGGCGGCGGATGTGTCGACAAACACGGCCGGGACGAACCAGACCATCCGCTCGACTCGAAAAGAGCCTGCATGTGACTTACCATAAGCCACAGGCACGAAAAACAAGAGATCCGATTCGGTGTAATACGCATTCGGAGCTTCCGGATCGCGCGTCGCGCTCCGAGAATCGGCGATTTGGAAGCAGCCCGCGATGACGTAATCCGACAAAACTCGATATTCGACCGCTCCGGAGGACGGATCATTGAAGTGGCTGTTCACGATGTTTTGCAGCTGCTTTCGATTTGCGCCGAGCGCAAAAAACACGAAATGGCCTCCACCCACGAGATAAGGTTGAGGCTCGACCGGATCGGTGATTCGTTTGATGTAGGGAGGCAAAGTCACGGCAGCTCCTGTTGGTGTTGGTGCCATTTGAACCGCAGGGCGTTTACGTTGTAGGAACAGTTCGAAGGATGGCCACGACAAACCATGGTTTTCGTCCGGAAAATCCGTTTCACCGGGAATTGTTTTGGGTTCGCCGCAAATCGCCCGGCAAGCTTGAAGGCCCGCGAGGGTCGCCGATTCGACGCAACCATAATTGAGACCGGTTCGCAGCCAATCGCCGGCCAAGACGAGCCTTGCGAATCCCGACTCCGAAGCCCGAAGGCGCATCGCTGTCGTGCCGGGAAGTGACTGCACGTACCGGCATGTCGGATTCACGTTGGCGCGCCAATATTGTCGTGACCAACCACCGCGAAGTTGCTGCATTTCGAAATGCGGCCAGAGCTCGGGAAGGGCCTCACGAATCCAATGTTTGGCGTTTCCCTCAGCCGTTTTCGATTGTTCGGCGGGAAATGTCTTCTGGTCCAAGGGCGGCGCCGGTGTTTTCGTCGGCATTGCGCCACAGAAATAGGCGAGCGTTCCGGGACGATCACGCCATGATTCATAACGCAATAAATACGTCATGTCCGCCCAGGTATCGAACGGATCGGAAAACCCCGTCGCAATCGTCTCGGGTCCCCGCCAACCAAGCGTTTTCAGGTTGGGGTCGATCCACAGCTGAAGAGCCTGCGTTTGCACGGTGCCCACGTTATTGACCATTTGCGCCCACCGCGTACTCGCCGCACAAAGCTCCGGGCAGATCGTTGGAATGGCACCAAGCGACGCGCCGAGGACGACAATATCGAAATCACGCTCGGCCCGTAATTCGAATGTGCCCACATTCGGCCATTCGGACCATGACGATTCCAAATCCACGCTGCGCCGCTCGAGCTCCCGCGCCTGAGCCGGCTCGATTTGCTCGTAATGCGGATGAGACGGCCAGCAGGGCATACCGCCCACTTCGATCAAAGGTTGGTATTCTTCGCCGCGTACATCCACCTGCCGGGCGATCCGCACCGATTCCACCGCGGTTCGATCCGCATTCAATCCGATATTCTCCACCACGTGAAAGAAATGAAATCGAACGCCGCGTCTTTTGAGCACCGTGTACAGCGGCGCAAAAACCACATCGCCCATGCCGCCTTGCATTTTCCAGAAGATTGCTCCTCGCCCGCATACGAGCAAGCGCATGACCATGCGTAGGGCTACGCCCGCAGCGAGACGCGGTTTGTCGCCATCACCTTCCTCATAAGCGAAGACATAATCATACGCGGCACGAACGAGCGCCGAATCGACGGACAATCGCAACGCGCCGTGATGCTCGAGCCAGCCGCGAAAGTCGTAATCATCGAGGACATCGAAGCCTTTTTGCAGCACGCCGTCGAGGATCATTCCGCGGGCGTAAGTCAGCATCAAATCGACCAAAATGAGCAGGCGTCGAGCATTATGATCGTTTACTTTGGCACATCGTTTGGCCAGTAAAACACGCAAGGACGCCCGTGTTTGATCGAGAAGCCCGACGACGAACCCCGTATCGTTCCGTTCGCCTTCGACCAATGCGCGTAGGACGCGGAAGACTTCCGCCCACGTCGACGATGGGCCTCGAGGGTCGCCAACAATTTCAAGGATAGGCCCAGAAAAACCATTCGATGCATTGCCATTGTCATCGAAATCGGTCGAATCGCTCGACGCGAGAAACACGACCCACGGCAAGAGCGCGAGGAGCATTCTGCCCGGCGTCATCAAGCGGCTGCCATCACCGGGAACGCCGGGAGAACGTGGCGTGTCGACATTCCACGCAATGTGGTGCGAGTCGACTTCCTCCATGAACGAGACGAAGGTGTGTTCTTTGAAGGCGTCGGTCCAATGCTGAAGCGGATTGGTCGGCGCGGGATCCAATTCGCCATAAACGGCGCGTATGATGCGGAATGCGTTTTCATAAAATCCGCTCAACACGTGCAGGCCATGCTCCTCGATGCGATCGTGCTCCTCGTGGTTTCGCCCGGACGCACCTTTGCCGCCCAGCCGAAAGCCCGGTTGATACACGTGGATTTCATAACGCTCGTGGGCGCTTGGTTGGGAGGTGAGCTCAAACGCCGTGACGAGCGAAGCCAATCCGCCCCCGACGATCACAATTCGTTGCGGGTTATTACGTCTCGTATTCATGCCGTGGGTGAAGTATACCCGATTTCAAGCCGGTGTCGGGAGGCATGTGACACAGAATCTCAGATGCAACCCGACCCGCATCATATATCGCAACCGCGTGTCAGGGCTTATTTTGGTGGGAGGGATCGATGATGGGTGAATGCGAGCGGGGCAAAGGCGTCGGCGAACGATGATTGGCGAAGTGAAACCATTGCGGTATTCACAGGCGATTCCGTGTCCGCGACGCGCTCACTTGCCGTCGTTGATTTCGATGGTGCGCGGAACTCCGGGCGAAAAACAAATGAATTCGGGATATTCGTCTTTCATGTTCGCTTTGATGTGTTTGATGACGGCTTCGGCTTGTTCTTCGCTTTCCACTTTGATGCCGAGCCTACGGCCCCAACCATCGGTGTATTCCATCAGCTTGATTTTCGCCACGTCCGGAAATGTCGCGAGCGCCTTTCGCGTTGTGGGAAATGTATATTTGTTTTCATTGCGCCACGAGACGTCGTACAAATAAACGAAGGGATTGGCGCACTTTTCTTCGGCCTCGTCGCCGCGAGCTTCCCGCAATTTCGCCATTCCGTAGACCGAAACCCATATCGTCCCATTTTCGTCCATGCTCATGCGATAAGATTTCGCCTCTCGGCGGACCTTCGCAATGGGTGTCCACTTTCCGTCATCGTAACGAAGCAAATCACGATTCGCCACGCCGTGGAGTTTTCCCGATGCCGATACGAATAGGTTCGTGATGGCATGCGTCGGCAACGGCAACATCTCGAATTTGCCGTCGATATAATGCAGAATGCCGTTCGATTGGATCCAAAGCTCGTCTCCTTTGCCCGCGAAGACGCGCGGAAAGTAGTCGAATTTCGGCAGCAAATGCCCAAGATCCACGATATGGGATTGATGCGGACCATCCCATATTTCCGCGGCCGGTCTTTTGCGATCATCGCACAAATCGCCGACCGTAATGAGCGTGCCTTTGCCCGTAACGCCGACCGCACTGAAGGTCAACGCAATGGGCTCGGGGCCATTGCCCGGCATTTTTTCCGGATCGCACCCGCCTTTTTGCGCAGGCGTCGGTTTGATCAAAAGCCCGGGACCGCGCACCGTCTCGAAGCGACTACCCCCATACGTATCCGAACCCGCCGCAAGTGTCGTCTTGCCGATTCTCACGGTACCTCGCAACCAACCAATTCCTCCGCCGGGGCCGAACGTCACCATCGTGCCTTTACCCGTAATCGGATAAACCGAAGGCTGAAGTGCACGGCCATTCTCCGACGTGAAATGCACATCCACGTCTGGCCATACTCCGGTTACGTCGAAGATTCGGCTACCCCCGAGCGCTTGATTCATCTCGGGCAATGTGCCGAGCCATTCGACTTTGCCGTCGACATATCGTCCAATGCGCATTTTATCGACGACGATTTGCGCCCCTTCGATGGGATAGAACGACAAACCTGCGGTTCCCGGGAGAGGTTCGTCCGGGACCAACGTCGGGATCGACTCCTTCGGCGCTTGCACGGGAATCGCCGCCAAAGAAGCGCTCGCGCTCGCCGACGGTGCGGCGTTTGGATTCACGACGGGTTCTTTCTCGGGCGTTGGATTCGATTTGCTGCAAGAAAAAAGCAATGCGGCGAAAATACCGAGGAGGAGCGATTTGCGGTTCATGGTCGATTCATCGGTGAGGGATTGTCGTGCCAAGGGATTTCTCCCGAATGAAGTTTTATTTCGGATTCGATGACCGCATCGGCCGGGTTTTGTCCGGTCCCAACCGTTGCGACGCGCTGATAGGTCAGCCACCACTTGATTCGTGTGGAAGCGGGCGCTTCGTGTGGAAGCTCGAATGTAACGATCGCCGGCTCCGACCCGACTCGATTGTCCCGCGTGAGTCGTCGTCCCGGACGATCCGGAAAAGCCTCGAAATGCCGCGCCAAGTATTGCGTTTCGCGTTGCATGACGTCGCCTTGTTCACTCACCAATTCCCAGCCGACTTCATAACGACGAAATAAATCGCCCGTCGGTGCGTCGTGTCCGGGGTTTGGCTGGACAAGCTTTACGCGCAAAGTGTCGTCGATACGTTCGGCGTTCGCGAGCAGGTTTTTCCGTAACCACGCCGGATCGCGAACATGCGAGAACGCATGCGAACGTTGTCCCTGCTCGACGGGCATGTGGCAATCGGCGCAAGCTTTGGCCGCCGCGGGAGAACGCAAATGCTCGCGTGCGGTGGTTTGCATGAAAAATGCGTCTCCATCGCCGCCCGGCATGGGAAAACGAAATTCGTGGCAATCGGCGCACGCACCTTGATGTGCAAATGCTTTCGATCGACGCACCGGATGAGGTGCAGGCTCGCGCGCCGCATCGTCACCATGATCGGCGGCGAGAACGAAGCCCTCGGCGGTCAGATGACAAGTGACACACCCGACGCCCAATTCACTCACCGCAATGGGCGGCTCTTTTGCAGGATCCGCTTCGGGCGCATGGCATGAACGACAGAATGGCGAAGGTTCGATCGCGAATGCTTTGACATACGCCGGATCGACATTCGCACGTTGATGGTACGAGCCGCGCCATTCTTTGGCCTGTTTGTCATGGCACGAGGCGCAAGCGGCATTATGCACAACCGCCTTCGCCCCTCGCTTTCGCCGCGGGCTCGGCATCGTTATGCGTGGTTCGTCGACGGGCGGCGTAAAGGTGGATTCCGGCGACAAAACCTCCGGCATATCGATGGGAGCGATAACCGAAGGCGCCGCCGACGCGGCGACTTGCGCCGCAACGCCTGGATCATCTCGATTACAAGCACAAAGCTCGACGAGCGGGAGGAGCCAAACGAGTCGAGCCGCCGGAGAACGCATGGTCGAGCGTCGAGCCATACCACACTTAACGTTTGGAATACAGCGTCAAGTTCTCGTTGTGGAAATGATCTTGCCGTCGCGTTGCGGTTCGAGTATGCACGGAGGCTACTATGGGCACGGGTGATCGCGGCGGCAAATCGTCTTATTCACGCATCGACGTTTTGCGTCTGCGCGCTCTGCTCGGCATCCTTGCGCTCACCATTGCCACGCCGCAATGCGTGTGGACCGACCTCGATGCATATTCGTCCGAGTATGGGCAGATCCCCGACGCGGGCTCGGGCGGTTCGACCGGGCTGGTCGACGCGGATTCCTGTGCCTGCGCAGTCGGTCAAGAATGTGTCAACGGCGTTTGCGAAACATGCGCACCAATGTGGACGTACGACCACAAAGCATTGCGGCAAGGGGACCAGCGTGGCATCGATCACGCCTACGATTCGTCGCGAAAAACGCTTTATGTGGGCAGCGCGCGGCAAACCGGTCAAGATCCCGCGCGTGCCTATTTCGCCGAAGTGCACACCTGTCGCGGCACATTGCTCCACGAAGTCGACGGTCCCACGGTACAAGGTCAAAAAGTCCCCGGATTGCAAGTGGTGCGGCGAAACGGCGATTCTTTATTCGCCAAGTTGCGCCAAGACAACAGCGCCACCTCGCCCCCCGGTTATGCCGTTTATGATGCGACGACGCATTCGTTCACCCAATTGGTGCGAGCGCAGCGATTTTCCCCCAATTCCTTGTCCGAAGAACTCTGGAGCCTCGATGTCAGCCAAGCCGGAAAGGTATGGATGTACGGCTCGTGGACGGATGCCGCCAATGTCATTACGCCGCTTGCTCTGCGCTCCGATGGCTCGGGGAAAACGTGCCTCGCCGACTACCCCGATTTCGCGCCCGCGGCGGGTCGTGCCATTACTACAATCAATGATGATGTGTACACCTGCGTTCCGGTCGGCACGGAACTTCGCATTCAGCATTTCAAGGATTCCGCGTGCGATATTGCGTCCTGTAATTGTCCGGTAGCCGATTCATTGCCGCCATTGCCTTTCGTTGCCGGGTATCTTCAAGTCATGGCCGCGAAGGTCGTGGGAAACTCTTTGGTGGTCGTTGGGTTTTACGGGAAAGACGCTACCGATTGGGTCGGTTTCGTGGCTCAACTCAATTTCATCGGTCAAACATGGGGCAAACCGTATCTCTATGATCCTACCACCTCCCTCGATGGTTTTACCACTCTCGATAGCGACGGTTCGTCCGTGTACGCCGCCGGATTTCAGAATTACGATCCGGCCGACTTGAATACGAGCGTCACGGAGTTCCTCGTTTTCGGTCTTCCCATTACCGACACATCAACCCCGAAGAAAATCAGTGCGCCCAACATTCGCGGCGCTTATGCCCTGGCGGTCGATGGAGACGGTTTCTTGGCGACCGGTTACAGTTCAGCCAACACCACGAATGGCCGTTCCATACGCTGCACCCAGGATGCGTGCCCCTAATGGTGAAAGCATGATGGGCGCCGTCGCCGAGCCAAAAGAGCAAGGGCGTGTCGTCGGTCGATACGTTCTTTTTGACGAACTTGCGTCCGGTGGAATGGCCACCGTTCATTTGGGGCGTCTCGTCGGTGCGGGCGGTTTTTCTCGTACGGTGGCGATCAAGCGATTGCACCCGCATTTCGCCAAAGATCCCGATTTTCGCGCCATGATCCTCGACGAGGCCCGAATCGTCTCCCGCATTCAGCACACGCACGTCATTCCCACGTTGGACGTCGTCGCCGAGGGGGACGACATTTTGCTCGTAATGGAATACGTGCATGGTGAGCCTGCCGCGCGGCTCATGCGGGCGGCTCGGACCACGGGACGTCGATTGCCCGTCCATGCCGTGCTGACGATCATGGCGCAAACGCTTTATGGATTGCATGCCGCCCACGAAGCTCGAGATGACCATGGCCAACCATTGAATGTCGTTCATCGCGACGTATCGCCGCAAAATATCCTCGTCGGGGTCGATGGTGTCACGCGCGTGCTCGATTTCGGTGTCGCCAAAGCTGCGGGCCGAATTCAATCGACGCGTGATGGATCCCTCAAGGGCAAGTTGCCTTATATGCCGCCCGAGCAAATACGCGGAGAACCCGTCGATCGACGCACGGATGTTTACGCTGCGGCGGTGGTTTTATGGGAAATGCTCGTGGGTAGGATGTTATTTCGCGGAGAAAACGATGCGGCTATTTTGCATTCGATTCTCCATGCCCCCGTCCCATTGCCCAGTTCCGAAGTGCCCATCGTGAGCGGCGCGCTCGATCATCTCGTCATGCGTGGTTTGGCGCGGGATCCGGCGCAACGTTATGCGACCGCGCTGGAAATGGCCGAAGCTCTGCAACGCGTCGGAAGTGCCACCGCCGGCGAAATAAGCGCGCTCGTTCATCAATATGGTGCCGCCGCATTGGAAGCTCGAGGCCGTCGAGTGGCGGAGATCGAAAGTCGCACACTCGTGCGGTTTTCGGCTGCTCCCGCGACCGAGGTGAATGCTCCGCCGCCGATTGCCGAATTTCCAACCGCGATGCAGGCGCCAACACCCGCGCACCCGTCGGGCACGCTCGAACCTACGCGCGTACGCCGTGACGAAGCGCATGCTTCGCGATCGCAAACGTATCTCGTCGTTGCGGTCATTGCGGCCATTACCTTGCTCGTGGGTATGTTGGGCGTTGGTTGGTGGCTCGGTTCGCGGACGAACGACAATCAAACGCCCGCGCCAAGCGCCACGGTATTGCCTGTACCGAAAGTATCGGCCTCCGTCGCGCCCACGGCGTCGGCCATACCCATGGCGACCGCCGCTGCGGCAACGCCTTCGGCGATTCCGTCGTCCACGGGCGTCGATCTACCCAAGACCTCGTCGGCGCCCGCAAAAACGCCTCCTCCTCGAGCCCGCAACTGCAATCCACCGTATATCGTGGACGAAGACGGTATTCGCATCCCCAAGCCGGAGTGTTTGTGATCGTCCCTGTGCAAATCCGTCATTGGTTTGTCTCTTCATTGAGCCTTGGTCTTGGCACGGCGATTTTTACGGCGAACGCTTCTTCTTTTGCGCAGCCGAAGAGCGAGACCAAAGCGGCGTGCGTGACGGCATACAAAGAAGGTCAAGTGCATCGGAAAAATGGCGAACTACTTTCGGCTCGCGACGATTTCAAAGTATGTGCCCAAAACGTTTGTCCGGTCGTACTACGTAAAGATTGTGGTCCATGGCTGCAAAAAGTCGAAGAATCGATTCCTTCGATCGTCGTGAACCCATCGAGCGCGACGGGCAAACCATTGTCGGATTCACGAATTCTCGTGGATGGCAAAGCAGTCGAACCAAAATCACCCGATGGAACCATTGAAATGGATCCCGGCGCGCATGTCGTTCGTGTCGAAGCAACGGGTCACAACGCCGTCGATCGCAGCATCAAGCTTCGTACCGGCGAGAAAAAAACCATCCTTGAAATCAAGCTCGCGCCGACCAAAGCCGTACCGAAAACCGGGTCTCGACCCATCCCCGGTTCGTTCTTCGCCTTCAGTGCCGTCAGTCTGGTCGGGTTTGGAGCTTTTGCGGGATTCGGGCTGCATGGCAATGCCCTCAGGCAGGATCTGGAATCGTGCAAACCCGCTTGTTCACCCGATCGAGTCGACCCGGTAAAACGCGATTATATCCTGGCCGATGTGGGCCTTGGTGTCGGCGTGATTTTTCTGGGCTTGGCAACCTGGTCGTTTTTGACGCGCCCTGAAGTACCGCGCCAAACTGTTTCGTGGCGCTTGAACATTGCTCCCGGGCAATCGATGCTCACTTTGGGCGGAGCATTCTGACGGGCTGCTCGCCGGGCACATTTTTGTGGGCTCATCGCCGGTGAAGCAAATTCGCTTGTTTTTATTGCCGCGCTTGATATCTTCCGCCCATGTTTTTGCCTCGGCGCCAGTTTTCCCAGCTTGCATCTCTCGCTTTGTCCAGCTCGTTTCTCGCGGCTTGCGGCGGCGCGGCCAAACCATTGCCCAAACGCGAACCCGAAGGTACCGCCCATAAGCTCGCCCTGGATTCGCGTATTGGCGTCTACACGTCGATTCCATGGGGTTTTCGAACCGCTTCGTATTGGATTGAAGGGCCTGACGGATTGATTTTCATCGATACGCAATTTTTGCTTTCAGCGGGCAAAGAATCGCTCGACAAGGCCGAAGCTATCACCGGCAAAAAGACGCAGCTCGCCATCGTCTTGCATCCCAATCCCGACAAATTCAATGGCACAGCCTTGTTTCAAACCCGAGGCATTCGCGTCGTCACGTCGGCGCAAATCCTCGCCGCAATTCCGGCCGTTCATGCACAACGTAAACGAGCTTTTTTTGACCGGTACAACCCCGATTATCCCGCGGACGAACCCAAACCGGAATCCTTCGGCGATGCGACGCAGGAGATTTCCGCAGCGGGGATCAAGGTCAAAGCGCATGTTTTGGGCATCGGTTGCTCGGCGGCGCATGTCGTGGTCGAATACGAAGGGAACGTCTTCGTCGGGGACCTCGTGGGCAATGGCACGCATGCGTGGGTCGAAATTGGCGAAATCGAGCAATGGCAGGCTCGTCTCAACGAGATTGTCGCACTAAAACCCAAATACGTGCATCCCGGTCGAGGAACATCGGGCGGAATGGAAATCGTGCAGTGGCAACTGGGTTACTTTCGTCGATTGCTGGAAGAAGTGGCCAAGGAAAACCTCGCAATGCCCTTGCCTGCGGGCGCGGTCGAGCGCGTGAAAGAACGTATGATGCAGGCTTACCCGGGTCTCGGTTATGATGTTTTCTTGGATGTGGGCCTCGAGGAAGTGCTGAAAAAGCAGGCGGAGAAGGCGAAGAAGCCGGCCGTTGTCCAATAAAATGGCTTCTTTCCGCGCCGTGTTTACAAATTCTCCCACATCGCGAGCATCCGCCGCACGTACGTCGCCGGTTCGTCACTTCGCATCACGCTGCCCATCAATGCAAAACCTGCCGCACCGGCATTCTTCACCGCCAATACGTTTGTCTCGTCTATGCCCCCGAGCGCAAAGATCGGCACACCCAAACGCGTCGCTTCGCGCCAATCGTTCGGTGTCAAGGTCGGCACATACCCCGGCTTGCTCTTCGTTTCGGCAAACGGCCCAAGCGTCACGTAATCGGACCCGCCGGCGTTTTTCACGTCACCGACGGTGTGGCAAGACAATCCAATGCCGGCTTTTTCTCCAAGGCGCCTGCGCGCTTCCGCGACATTCCCGCCCGCGGGCAAATGCACGCCGTCCGCATGAGCCGCTGCGTCCACGTCCGCATGCACGATGAGCGTCCCGCCAAACCTACGCACCACCGGCAAAAGCTGATGCACCAGCGCCATTCGCTCGTCGGGCAGCAAATCTTTTTCCCGTAAACTCACGCGGCGACAACCACCGACCAACGCCGCTTCGATCACTTCGACGAGCGGCCTTCGCGCTTGGGAACGATCCGTGATGACCAGCAACGGACTTGGCAATGGCCGCGCCAAACCTTCCGGCATGGCTCAGGTTCCAATCAACCCCAATTCGGGACTCGACGCTTCCGCCCGGGTTTTCTTGGGAATTCGTCCCGCCAAACGGGCCAAGCGCCCGGCGTCCACCGCATAACGCATCGCCGTGGCCATTTTGACCGGATCGTTGCTCTTCGATACCGCCGTATTCAACAGAACCGCATCACAACCCAGCTCCATCGCCAGCGCCGCATCCGACGCCGTTCCCACTCCCGCATCGAGCACCACGGGTACCGGCGATCGCGCACAAATTCGCTCGATGTTGTACGGATTCAAAATACCCATGCCCGATCCGATCGGCGAACCGAGCGGCATCACCGCCGCACATCCCAAATCCGCCAATCGCTGGCAAACAATCGGATCATCCGTGCAATAGGGCAGCACGACAAACCCTTTTCGCACCAGCTCATCCGCCGCCCGCAAAAGCTGCTCGACGTCCGGATACAAAGTTTCGCGATCGCCGATCAATTCGAGCTTCACCCAATTCGTGTCCAGCGCTTCGCGCCCGAGCTCCGCCGTCAGCACGGCGTCTTTCACCGTCGCACATCCCGCCGTGTTTGGCAAGAGAAACGCTCGCCCCGCAACCAGGTCGAAAAGCGATTCGCCATGCCCCGACAAATCGGCGCGACGAACCGACACGGTGAGAATTTCCGCTCCCGATGCGACGAAAGCCTCCAGAAAAACCTTCTGATTGGGATACCCGGCCGAACCCAGCAAAAGACGCGATGAAAAAGGTTTGCCCGCAATGAACAACGGATCACTCGATTTTCGCGTCGGTCTGTCCATGATCAACATAACATCACCCACCCTGCATGATTTTTACGATTTCAATTTCATCCTCGTCCGCCAAACTCGTTTCCGCCCACGTCGACCGCGGAATGACCGAGCCGTTGACGGCCACGGCAATGCCTTTGGTGTCCGGCGCAATGCCCTGCGAGGCCAACAAATCCAAAAGGCGCTCGGGGTTCGTTTCCAGTGGTTTTCCGTTGACCCGCATCAAGCAGCCTCCGGTGACGGTGACGATTGCGCAAATCGATCGAGCCCGAATCGAGCGATACGGGCATCCGTTTTTCCCGTCAAGATGAATTCAGCGAGCGCATTGGCTGTGATGGGCGCCAGCAAAATCCCATTGCGATGATGCCCGGTGGCGAGCACGAGCCCTTCCACACCGGACACCGGCCCGAGGATCGGCGCATCGTCGCGACTTCCCGGTCGAAATCCCGTCCACATTTCATCGATCGGCAATTCCTCGATTCCCGGAAATGCCCGCCAGGCCGCTTCGATCAAGGCCATGACGCCGCCCGCCGTCAAGTTCGAATCGAATCCTTTTTCTTCCGTGGTGGCGCCCAAAATCAATCGACCGTCGCGTCGGGGAACCAAATAACTCTTCGGCGCCCAAATCACGTGTCGGACCAACGGATCGTCCGGATTCATACGCACGGACACCATTTGTCCTTTGACCGGACGAACCGGAGGCAACACGTTCGCCGGCAATCCCTGCACTTGTCGCGACCAAGCGCCCGCGGCCAAAACCACCACATCCGCCGCAACGGGTTTGTCTGAAACGACAACGCCCCGTACGCGCCCCGCATCCACGTCGATATGCGAAATCGACGATTGCTCGTGCAATCGCCCGCCGGCCTGCGCAAACGCGATCTTTAATGCCGCGGCCACTTTGCGATTGTCCACTTGTCCATCCTTCGCCGAATACACCGCCGCCGCGGTTCGAGGATGCAAATGCGGTTCTCGCTCTTTGGCGGCCGCTCCGGACAACCATTCCAGCGGTATTCCCAGACTTCGCTGAAATTCGTATTTGTGGCGCAATGTCTCGACGTCATCGCGATTGAGGGCGACGACGAGCGTTCCGTCATTGCGTAAATCGACCGATTGACCACCATCAGCTTCCAGTTCCCGGGCAAACTCGGGCCAGAGCGCTTGGCTCGCCAGACACAGCGGCAACAAAACTTGCTCGCCCGGTTCGGCTTCCACGCCCGCCGCGAGCATGCCGGCGGCCGCGTACGTAGCCGATCGTCCAGCCTCGGCCCGCTCGAAAATATCCACGCGACAGCCGGCTTTTGCCAGGCGAAATCCCACGGAAAGGCCGATGATCCCCGCTCCTACGATCGCTACCGTCGGTCGCTCGCGCATGCCCTGAATCGTTGCCTCCTCGAACGAGCCAGCAATGACCCCGGGACGCGAAAAAAGCAAGAGGCGCGCACAGGTCATCCACAAATTCTTGCGTCTGTCGTCGCCGGCTTTGGTTACGCTCGGCGTCCGGAGGTACTGGGGTGTTTGATCAAAAAGTGCACGGTTTGTTCGGGATCGCTTTGACGTGTTTTCTCGTGGGTTGTTCCAGTGAAACCGGCCATGGAAATACGCCGCCTCCGGATGTGCCACCCAAGTTCGATTATCCGCTCGATGATGTTTTGCGTTTGCACCACATCCAAACGAAGTCGACGCACAATAGTTTTCATATCGAAACGCCGAACAATACCGTCACGGATTGGATGTACACGCACGCGCCGCTCGATGCACAACTCGGCACGCAAGGGGTGCGTCACGTCGAACTCGACATTCGTTTTAATGCGTCGCTCGAGATATTCGAGGTGTATCACTTGCCGCTGGTGGACGAACAAACGACGTGTCGGAAATTCACCGATTGTTTGGCGACGATGAAGAAGTGGTCGGACGCGCATCGCGCGCATCATGCATTGGTGGTGCAAATCGAGATGCGTGACACCGTGGTCGAAGCCGACGCCGAAACGTATTTCGATGCATTGCACAAAGAGATTCGCAGTGTTTGGCCGGAAAATCGATTGTTCACCCCGGACGAACTCCAAGGTTCCGAACCGACGCTCCGGGATGCGGTCAAGAAAAACGGTTGGCCGACGCTCGGAGAACTTCGCGGTCAGCTCCTCTTCACGCTGAACGACGACGGGACGAATCGACAGCTGTACACGCGCAACCACACGAGTCTGTCCGGACGAATCTTGTTCGCGCAAGCTGCGCCGGCCGATCCGTATGCCGCGATCGCCATTTTGAACGATCCGCTGGGCAAAGCCGCTGAAATTTCGGAGGCGCTCGCGGCGAACATGCTCGTGCGGACGTTCGTCGACGGAACGCAGGAAGCACGTGATGCGGCCATGACAAACGGCGTGCACTTTTTGACGACGGACTTTCCGGCGCCTGTCGACGGCATGGCGTACTACTTCGATTTGCCCGGCGGAACGCCGTCACGCTGCAATCCCGTCACGGCTCCGCAAGGTTGCACGTCGGAAGCGATCGAGGATCCGAAGTTTGTTGGGGAGTGATATCGTTGGGGCTCAAATGAAAATATCTGGTTCCTCAACGCAGCGATCTTGATGGGTTGGTTTTTTTGTAGGGGCGCGATTCATCGCGCCCTATGAAACTCGTCGTCTCTCAATGCCCTTCAAAATCTTGCAGGATGTCTTCCGGCAGAGGGGCGTCGAAATCGTCGGCAATTTGGACGACATCACGGAGTGCCCCAAATTGCTCGAATCTCATGCGGGCTTTTTCCACTGCCTCCGCAGTTGGTGAGCAATGGTCTGTAATCCGCTGCGTGTCGATTGTTTCACCAGCGCCTTGCATCCAAGAGCAGAACACCATCGTCGACAAACTCGGATATCCTGCGTGTCACGTCAATGATTTGTCCCGTTTGTAGTTGCAGCGAGTTTCGGCCGGGTCGTGTGAGCGATACTTTTCGCGTGGAAGGCCGAGTTTTTCTCGTTGAAAACATTCCCGCGGACGTATGCACTCGTTGCGAAGAACCCGTGTTTGCCGCGGAAGTCGGAGAGCAAGTTCGTCGGCTGATCAACGGCCCCCACGAACCTTCGCGGGTTATCGAAGCCGAAGTTCTTACCTATCGCGCAGCCTGAATCGAGCTTTCACCCCCGCATCACCGCCCGGATCCCCATCCCCACCGACGCCACCATCGCGATCGCGATGACCATCGCCAGCACCGATAACCACCCGCGCGGCTCCGTCTCGATGCTCGCATCCATGCGCCGTTGATCCATCGGTACCAATCCTTCACCGATGAACAATATCGTCAAGACAAACCCGAAGAAACCACCGCCGAAATGTGCCCAAAGATCGATACCCGGCATGAAGCTCAAGAAGATGTTGAGCACCAAAGGCCGCCAAGCACTCGACTTGAGACGCGCCAAAAATAGCGGCGGCAACAGGTTGCGCGGAAACACCACGATCGCCAAGACCGCCGTCATCAAGCCCCAAATCGCCCCCGATGCCCCGGCGCTCAGATGATGACCACCGAAGTACGTGGTGACGAGCGCCGCCCCGAGCCCCGACAAACCGTACAGAATGAAAAACCTTCGCGAGCCCAAAATCGGCTCGAGCAGAAGACCCAGGTTGTACAGCGCCAGCATGTTCATGAGGATGTGCGCCACGCTCCAGTGCAGGAACGTCGACGCAAACAGCCGCCACCAGTCGCCGGCGCGGACCAAGTCTCCGTTTGTCGCGCCCATCGCCCCGACGATCTTCGTGTACCCGGACGAACCCGCTTTGGTGAGCGCAAACAGCGCCACCGCTCCACAAGCCGCGATGAGCAACCACGTGACGGGTGTTCGTCCGCCAAGTTTGTCCAGGGCCGCTTGGTCGCGCTGCACCAGAGCCCGCCCACGTTCGAGCGCCGCGTTGAGCTGCTCCGTCGAAAGCGACTCCGTCTGCTTGATACGCTCGGCGGCGTTCGTGATCAGCTCGAGTTTGTCTCCTGAAACATGGGCGAGACGGCTCGCGTCATCGACGTGATGAAATCCAAACGCCACGCCTGAGGCTGTTTTTACCGCGTCTTTGAGCACTTGGATCACCGCGGGGCCACCACCCACGGCCACGATGTGCGTCGGGATCGTTCCCGCCCCCGCGAGGCGAACGATTTCTGCAATCAGCTTGGGCAAACGGCCGAGAGCATCTCGGTCACGCGTCGGCAAGAGAAATATTTGGGGCGGCGCATTGGGAGAAACCAGAAGAGAAAAGTCGGGGCGATGCTGAATCAGCGACATTTCCGGATCGACGGAAAAGAAAGCTCCGAGCAGTCGATCGCGACGAACGACGCTGGGGTCCGTGGGTAGGTCCGGGAGATCGACGGCGTCGTTCGGCATGCCGGCAAGACTGGTCGTGTGGCCTTTGAAACGCAAGGCGAGACGAAACGTTGCGCAGTCCAAACATTCGTACTCGGCAAGTCGGTAGGCGGTCGAGTACGATGCGTGCGCCATGCCGAACTGGTTATCGAACCTCATTCCGATTCTGATTCTTCTGGCAGCGATCGGCGTCGTGATGCTTCGACTGCCGAAGATCGACGTGGGTCATTCGGACGAGTACCGGCGACGTCGATTCATGAATTGGTTCCCGCTGGGTTTGACCTACGCTCTTTTGTACTTCGGTAGGTACAACCTTTCGGCCAATGCGCCGCTCCTGGACAAACTCGGTCTGATGACGAAGACCGAATTTGGAAATATCAGCGGCGTCGGGTCATTTGTTTACGGTGTGGCATTTTTGCTCAATGGTCCATTGACGGACAAATGGGGCGGACGCGCGACGATTCTGATCGCCGCGGGAGGTTCCGCCGCGATGAACATCGTCATGGGCAGCGTCGTGGATCGTGCAAAAACCGGCGGAATGGATCACGCGACGATGATCCAGACGTTGACCATCCTCAATTCGCTCAACATGTATTTCCAAAGCTTTGGCGCGGTATCGATCGTCAAAGTCAATTCGGCTTGGTTTCACGTACGCGAGCGCGGCATGCTCGGCGCCGTTTTCGGTATTTTGATTTCGCTCGGCCTTTATTTCGCCTACGACGGCAGTCGCGCGATCGCCGAGGGCCTCGGCATTACGAATGCCTTTTTCGTTCCCGCCGGATTGCTCATCGCTTTCGCCTTGATCGATTCGTTCATCATTCGCGATTTGCCGAGCGAAGCGGGATACAAGGATTTCAACACGGGCGACGCTTCGAGCGACGATACGGGCCCGCGCCTCGGTGTGGTCGACGTGGCCAAACGCCTGCTCACGCAGCCGGTCATCATCATCATCGTGCTCATCGAATTTTGCAGCGGGTTTTTGCGGAACGCCGTCATGCAATGGTATTTGGTGTATGCCGGAAAAACCGGATTCAAAGAGGGATTCGTCTCCGTCAATTGGGGCGTTTTGCTTTGCGTCGCGGGCATTTTGGGCGGCGTATTTGCCGGATTCATTTCGGATCACGTCTTTGGAGCGCGCCGCGGTCCCGTCGCTTCCGTCCTTTACGCCGGCCTCGTCATCGGGGGAATCGGCGCGTATTTGACCATTGGAACGCCGTGGGTCGGTTGGGCCGCGGTATTCATGTCGTTATGCGTCATCGGCGTGCACGGCATGTTGTCGGGGACTGCGAGCGCCGACTTCGGCGGCACGAAATACGCCGGAACAGCCACGGGAATCATCGACGGATTCGTGTATCTCGGCACCGGTTCGCAATCTTTGCTTTACGGCAAACTCCTCCCCGAATCGCCGGCCGATAAAGATCCCGCCAATTGGAAAGTCTGGCCGCTCGCCATGCTCCCCGTCGCGATTGTCGGATTCATTTTGGCCACGCGCGTCTGGAATGCTCGACCCAAAAGCGCAGGATCCGCCACACCCACGCCTCCTCCCGCTGCGACGACGTCGGCAACCGCCGCGTAACTCCGCTCGTGGCGCGTTCGCTACACACGTGGACGCGTAGACACGCTCGTAACCCGCAACATCCTCGAAATCCGCGCCGATGACTTGGATCGGACGTCGGCATGCTCCATGAATGGAGCCCCGTCATGTTCCATCGTTTTGCTCTCGCCATTGTTGCTGTCGTTCTTTCGAGTTGCTCCAAGCCGCAGACGGCCGTTCAGTTGCAAGACCCGGCAGCGTCCAAAGGAGCGGCGGTCGAGGTAGTTTCTGAAGACAAACTCACCTCCACGCCGTCGAAGGAA
>WBZU01000528.1_pt2 | contig 18795 bp, 14 predicted proteins | sample 5204311 | NCBI WGS metagenome assembly WBZU01 (sample SAMN12344359, study PRJNA552823) | activated sludge metagenome | biome: Activated sludge suspended growth; feature: Nitrification reactor; material: Wastewater; isolation source: activated sludge from nitrification reactor of wastewater... | reverse complement strand
ACCCTCCTGCTGCGTCTGCGCGTTGAACGCCTTGCAGAAGTCCATGATGTTGACCCCGTGCTGACCGAGCGCGGGGCCGACCGGCGGTGCCGGGTTAGCCTGGCCGGCCGGAATCTGGAGTTTGATGAGGGTCATTACTTTTTTAGCCATGGGACTGAATGCCTTAAAGGTTTGGGTGGTTAGAGCTTCTTGACCTGTTCGTAGCCGACCTCGGAGGGCGTCTCGCGACCGAAGATCGAAACCAGAACCTTGAGCTTCTGCTGGTCCTCGTTGATTTCGGCGATTTCGCCGGAGAAGTCGGAAAGCGGGCCACTGATGATCTTGACCGTTTCGCCGATCTCGAACTGGGCCTGGGTGCGGGGCCGCTCGGCGGTCTCGCGGTGGAGCAGGCGGTCGATCTCGGCCTTGGTCAGCGGCACCGGGGTGTCGCGGGGACCGACGAAACCGGTGACGCCCTGGGTGTTGGCCACCAGGCTCCAGGCGTTGTCGGTCATTTCCATCTGGATCAGCACATAGCCGGGCATGGTCCGCTTCTCGACCTGGATCTTCTGGCCATCCTTGACTTCGGAGACCTGTTCGGTGGGGACCACGACCTTCCGGACGCGGTGACCCTGACCCATCGATTCGATGCGGTGCTCAAGCTTCTGCTTGACCTTGTTTTCCTGACCGGAGTATGTGTTGATTACGTACCAGCGATACATGAAGTTCCTTAGATGATCCTCTGGACCAGCCAGTTGAAGGCGAGGTCGAGAAGGCCGAGGTAGACAGCGGCGACGAGCACGAAGACCACGGTCACGGCGGTCGCCTGGATCAGGGTATCCCGATCCGGCCACTGGACACGCTTGAGCTCGGCGATGCAGGATGACAGGAAGGCGATTACTCCGCCGCGCTTGCGCTCGGTCTTGGCCTGCTTCTGACGCTTGGCGAGCTGCTGCTCTTCCTGCTTCTTCTGTTCGGCCTTCTTGCGCTTCTCTTCCTGCCTGGCCTTTCGCTTCTCTTCTTTAGAACTCAGCTTCGGGGCGTCAGGAGTCTCGAGATCCTCCTCCTGGGCGCCGGCCGCGATTCCGGCTTCGACAGCCTCGATCTCGGCAATATCCCCGGACTTGGGCACCTGGGTGTCGTGCTGGGCCTTCGCCTCAGCATTCTCACCCTGCGCCGCAGCTTCGCGCGCGCGGCGCTCAGCCTTCCTCTGTGCCCGGGACTTGGCCACTAGCGGGTTTCCTTGTGGGGCTGGTGCTTGCCGCACCAGCGGCAGTACTTCCGCATCTCGATTCGATCGGGAGTATTGCGCTTCGACTTATTCGTTTGGTAGTTACGACGCTTGCAGCTTTCACATGCGAGCGTCACCGCGATGCGGACATCTCCGCGTGCCATATTTCCTCGCTACTCAGGCAGTCTCGTTACAAAGTAAAGCCTCGGCCAAAGGGCAGAGGCGCGTCTAGGAAGAATACCGGTTTAGAGCCGGATGCGAGTCCTCCCGTCCGATCTGGCTGCTAGCGCGTGGTTTGCGGTCGCTGGCGTCAGCCGAGGGCCCGGAAACAGGAAGGGCCCGCCCCGGAAGTTCCGGAACGGGCCCACCTTCAGACGGGGACCGGCTATTTCAGCAGTGTGACGTGGCCGGTTTTGGTGTGTTTGCTGGTGCCGTCACCGATCGGTGCGGTAACCGCGTAGCTCAACCGTTTCGTCTTGGTCGTGATCTTCTTGGTCTTGACCAGGAACCTCGCAACGGAGGTCTTGCCGGCAGCGATCGTCTTGATCGTCTTGCAACGCTTGGCCTTTCCGTTTGCGAGTTTCTTGGCCTGCTTGAGAGTCAGGCAAACCTTCACGTTCGAAGCGGCCGCCTGGCCAGTGTTCTTGACCGAAACGCGGATCAGGGCGAGCTTGCCTGATTTCACCTTCTTCGGGGCCTTCACCACCGGTTTGGCGAGATTGCTGGTCTTCGATACCTCGGGAGTGACCGTCCAGGTCCTTGACGCGGGATCGGAAACCTCACCACCGGAAACGATTTGCCTGACCTCGAAGGTATGGGCACCAGCAGTCAGGTTCGAGTAATCCTTCGGTGAAGTGCAGGCCTCCCAGGCCCCACCATCAATCCGACACTCGAACGTCGCGCTCGACTCGCCAGTGAAAGCAAACGAAGCGGCGGTCTCAGCGGTCTCACCGGACGGACCGGAAGTGATCTCCGGTGCCACCAAAGCTCCGAACTCCTCCAAAGCGAAGTTCAAAGTGATCGCGATGTCATCGCGCGGCAACTCAAGCAAACTGTTGACCGTGCCACCAAGCGCACCGCAACCGGCACTCACCTTCGGGAACGAAACCGCCGGAGAGGTCAAACTCACAGTCTTCCCAGCCTGATCGTATGTACCGGTCAGATCGAAAGTGACCGGCCTGAGCGCGCAATCAACATCCGGACCGATCAGCGTCACATCACCAAGGCTCGCTTCGAGCTTCGCCTGAACCGGCAGGTTCAACGTTGCCGCCCCGCCACCTGTCGGCAACGAACCGGCACCATCGGCAGTAGCCGAAATCGAGATCTTGACCGTGACCGATCCGATACCCGGAGCATCGATCGTCTGCTCGATCGGCTCGAAAATAACCCCTGACTGCGGAACCGACCAGGTGCCATTAGCGGCCCGCTGACCAATCAGCTTCAACTGATCAGCCGGCAACTCAACCTCACCAAGCGCCGCCAAAGACAGGCTGCCACCAGTCAACGTCGCTTCAAGCCTCGACTGGGTGCTATCGGAATTGATCGTCCAGGACCTGGAAGCCGACGTCGCCGAAGTGTTACCGGCCGCATCGATCTGCCTGACCCGGAAAGTCCTGTCACCATCAGCCAAAGACTGGTAGGCCTTCGGTGAAACACAAACCTCGAACGGTCCACCATCAAGGCTGCAGGCAAACGACGCACCAGACTCACCCGTAAACGAGATGCTGGTCGACGAGAACCCGACCGTGCCCGAAGGACCAGCCGTAATGGTCGGTGCGTCCGGAGCGGTCGTATCAGCCGTCCAACTCCTGGTAGCCGGATCCGAAGTCTGACCCGAATCGCTGGTCTGCCTGACCCTGAAGGTATGAGCACCCTCAGCCAGCGAACTGTAGGCCTTCGGGGAAGAACAAGCCGCCCAATCACCATCATCAAGCTGACACTCGAACGTCGAACCGAGATCACCACTGAAAGCAAACGAAGCCGCCTTCGTACTCACCGGAGCACTCGGACCCGAAGTGATCGCCGGAGCAGCCGGCTTCACCACAGCGTTATTACCGATCTGCTCCAAAGCGAACACCAGATTCATCGCAATGTCGCTACGCGGCAACTCCAACAAACTATTCACCGTCGCCCCAAGCGAACCACAACCAGCACTCACCTGCGGGAACGTGATACCCGGAGAACCAAGACTCACAGTCTTGCCCGCCTCGTCATAAGTACCAGACAAATCAAACGTGATCGGCCTCAAAGCACAATCAGCCTCAGGACCAATCAACGGCGCCCCGCCAACACTAGCCTCAAGCTTCGCCTGAACCGGCAAATTCAACGAGGCCGCACCACCACCAGACGGCAACGAACCCACACCAGGCCCAGTCGAAGAAATCGAAATCTTCACCGACACCTCACCAATACCAGGCGCATCAATCACCTGAACAATCGGCTCAAAACCAAAACCCGACTGCGGAATCGACCAGGCACCAGACTGGAACCTGCTGCCCCTGAGCTTCAACTGGCTGGCAGGCAACTCCACCTCACCCAACGCAGCCAACGACAACGTACCCCCGGTCAACGTGGCCTGGAGACCGGTGCTCTCCCCGACCGGAGCTTCCGTAATGACGGTCCAGTTGGCCTCGGCCACCGTTTCCTCAACCATTCCCCGCTCGTTAATCGCTCTGATTGAGAGAGTGTGACCACCCAAGGGGACTTCATTGAGTTCTACGGGACTGGCGCATGTGCTGAACGAACCGGTATCCAGCTTGCATTCGAATGTAGCCGCGTGATCGTCGGCCTCGAACTCGATCCGGGCCGTCCTTGAAGTGGTAGTTCCGGAGGGAGCTGAGAGAATCGTAGTTTCCGGCTTGTAGAGAACCGTGTCCGTTCTCGTGGCCGTGTTGTTTTCAGCGTTTTCGTCGTTAGTTGTGCTCACGGTGTACGGAATAGTGACCGACGGTGCGTTGGTCCGACTCGGCTGGATATCGATGTTGAGAGCTGGGGCTGAAGCACCGGGTGCGAGGCTGTTGCTCTGTACGCAACTTATGGTCTGGGCGAGCAGCTGGACGCACTCCCAACCGGTTCCTACCGGGGGAGCCGGTGTCCAGGAAACGCCCGCCGGCAGGGGGACCTCCACGCGAACCGGTCCGGTTGTTACCGCTGTACCGACGTTGGTGACCGTAACGACGCGGCGGCTTGTCACTCCTGCCTCGGTGTCTTCCTGACCACTGACCGGGGCGACCGTCGCCTTCAGATCAATTCCGGTAATCGAGGAAAAGGCCGAGGCGGTGTTATTCAGCTGGTTCACGTCACCTGCTGATTCCGCGCCCACCAGTGTGTCCGTCTGCGTGTCGTTGGTCTGGAGAACGCGCACCCTGGCGTTGAGGGAAGTCACGTCACCTGGACCCATTTCACTCGGGAAGACGCAGTCGAACCTGGCGTTCTGGTTACCGCTCCGTGGAACCGCGGAACATTCCCATCCGTCATGGCTGTTGGTACTCACCGGCTCCAGGCTCGCCGGCATGAACACCACGAGCTTCACTGACGGTGAACCTGTTGTCGGAGCGGTGCCAATGTTCCGCACGCTGTAGGTAATTGAACTCGTGTCCCCGATTCGCATGGCCGAAGGTTGATCAACTGAGACCGCGATGTCGGCGGAAGCGATGATCGTGATCGGCGCGGAAGCCGAGTTGTTCCCGAGATAGGGATCGCTGGGGTTGTTTACGAAGGCCGAAGTATTCCTGGTGCCAGCCACGTTGGCCGGTACATCGAAACTCACCGTGATCTGTGGCGTCGTAGTACCCGGTGCGATCGGCGCTGTCCTGGTACAGGTCAGATCTTTGTCTCCCTGCTGCCTGGGTATTGGACGTTTGACACGGGCCATTCCCTGGCCCTTAGCGCCGCACAGTAACGCATGCTTTCCCCTGTGTGAAGCCGAATTTTCATAGACATTTGCGGTATCTCGCAAACCCGGAAACGGCGTTCACGAATCGGCACAATGATGTTTCTAGGTAGTGAGATTCAGCTATGCCCGAAGCCGAGCCGAATTAATCTGCGCGAATGCAGGAGGGTCCGATCACCGGACTGCCTCAACCCAGTCCAGAGATTTTCCACAAAGTTTCTGTGCATTTGCTGGGGAGACCGTGACTACCTTCGGTTCTGCCACCGGTGCGAGGACCACCGGGCCGATGCCGAAGGGGTACCCGCCGGTAGCGGGTCGTAGGTCGCTCCCCTTCTTGTAGGTCATCGCGACCGGATCGGTTCCGGCCTCGAAGTCGAGGTCGTCGAGGCCCATGAACTGGGCGTTGTTGTTGAGCATGCCGCGAGCCGAGCCTGCATTCTGTCCGCCGATCTCGACCGAAACCTTGCCGCGCGCCGAACCGCCGACCCAGACGTGATACTCGCCGGATCTCGGGATCTCAACCTCGCCGGAGGCCGTTCCGTCGGAAAGCGGGGTCAGGGTCTTGTTGGGCGGGTCTGGCACCCAGTCAGGCGGATACTCAGTCAGGTTGGCAACAGCGTTCGGTTCACGCAGCGCGGCAACGACCTTGCCAGTCTGCCCGGCCTGGGCCGCCACGTTCTGGACCACCGCACAATTCGGCACCGCAGCAGGCTGGAAGCCACCGCCCAGCGGGTGATGGACGATCAGCCGGCTGGCTTCGTAATCGGGATCACGCTGCCAAACCTCGTAGTACCCACCCTGCCAGACCAGCTCGTAGGGCGAAGGGGGCCGGCTCTGCTTCGGGTTGCGACGCAGCACCAGGGTCCGGTATGTCAGCACGCCCTGCTGACCGGGGTCCATAACCAACTCGTCAGTGTCCGACCAGGAGCCTTTCTCGGCTTGCGTTCCGTCCAGACGGGGAATCACCCGCCGACGAAGCTCCGAGGCACCTTCTGCGTCCAGCAATCGCAGGAAATGGCGGACTCCATAGGCCTGGTATTCGGTCATCAGAGCCGGACCCTGCCCTTTGAATTCCTGACCAATCTGGGAAAGCTCCGCCAATTGTGCCCTTGGCGCCAGCCAGGATTCGTGGTAGGCCAGAGCACTTGAAACCAGGACCCCGCAAGGCACGATCAGCAGCGCCGCCCCGATCGTTCTAAGTCCGGTCGCCGAAACCCCGGAGAAAAGGCTCGACCTACTCTCAACCTCACCCTCTACTTCAGCCTGCGATCCGCCCCCGAGCAGGAAACCGATCCCCGCCATCGCCAGAATAAGAAACGAGGCCGATCCGGTGGCCAGTGCCTTGCCCTGAACCCAGGGAGAACCAACCAGCCAGACCACGAGTGAACCAAGGCCGGTACCAAAGGTGAGCAACAGCAGACCCCATGCGCGACGCGAAATCGCGGCCAGCAGACCGAAGCCGGCGGCGACAAGTGTTGCGATGACCAGGAGGGTTGTCAGCAGGTTGGCCAGATTCGACACCGGCTCGACCCGGAAATCACCGACTGGCCAAGGTCCAGGGTACTGAGCAAGGCCGAGCGGCCGGATCAGATTGCCCATTTCCTCGGACCCCTTGGTCAGCGCATCCTGATTCGGGGAGAAAAGGGTTCCAGAGGCAAAGACGGTTGGCAAACCGATTGCCACCACTCCGACCAGGACGATCGCACTCGCGATCAGCATCTTCCTGACCAGCCCCGAAACCTCCCCCCCTTCCCGGCGCAGACTCCAGATTTTCGCAGCCATGAGCAGGGCTGCGCCGGCGAAGATTACTGCCAGCCAGGGCAGACCGCCAGCGCCCATGACCCCGATCAGCGCCGCACCGGAAACGATCGGGACGACGGTGGCGCCTCGCGGCTCCGGATGCCGCGCCAGTCCAGCCGCACCGGCCGCCAGTATTGCGACTAGAAGAGCAGTCGCCACTTCCTTGATTCCGCCCCAGAACGCGTAGCCGACCAAGAGCGATGGCTGAGCGGCAATGAAGACCGCGGCAGCTCGCAGGCGGTGATCCCGAACCACCGGTGCGGCCAACTCGTAGAAGACGAGGGACATGAAGCTGGCCATCAGGGCCAGATAGGGCTGGAAGAGCCAGGCCGAGTCCTGGCCGGTCAACTCGTGACCGACCCCCAGGGGAATGAACGCGCCGAGCGGATAGCCGGATGAGAGATTGATCTGAACGGTCGCTTCGTAACTGGACGGGGCCAAGCCGGCAACCGAATGTCCGTGAGCCATCACGTGGTCGGTGAAGGCGAGCCAGGTCGAGGTGTCGTCCAGCTTGACGTAACCAGCAAACGTGGCCGATCCCGAGAGGATGACCGGGGCCCCGAAAACGAAGAAGACCCCGGCCGCGGCAACGGCAGGCCAGACCCATTCGGACCGGGGCTTGAAGAAGGCCGGACTGCGCGCCGGTCCGCGGGGACCACCGGTGAAGAGCGCCAGGTAACCGGCCACCGCCAGCCCGGTAACGGCTCCGGTGGTGAACTCGGCCAGGCCCGGGAAACAGGTGATGATCCCGCCGACCGCGATGATGGCCGCGAAACCGGTCGCCGGCAGGAGCGTCCAGGGCAGAACCCGGCCGCGGACCACTTCGGCCAGCAGACCGACACCGACGCTTAGCGCCAGCAGGACGAGAGGGAAGATGACCCAGGCGAGAATCAGGACACAGGCACGATATCGCCACTGCGGACGACTTCGAGGGCCCGGTTCTTGACCGGGTCATACACCTCGACCTGGAGGTCGGGCTCGCTCGGCCAGGCGATGATCACGCTGTAAGGATTGTTCGGGTCGTAAAATCCGGTTCCTTCACCTTCGGTGACCTTGACCACATCCGGTCCGTTGGCGAGCTTCCGGGTCGCCTCATAAGCGTCGGCGAAGGGGTAGCTGCCGATGTTGAGGTAGCTCTGGTTCGGGTCACCGGCTTCGGCCCCGTCGGTCAGGTAACGGAGGTGGACGTTGCCGGTTCCGTCGGAGCTGAACTCGACCTGGGTGCCCGACTTCGGTCCCGCCCAGAACAAACTGTGACCCACCTCTTCCGGCAGGCCGGTGAGTTCGTCATCGCTGACGATCCGGGCATCACCGGTGTTGGCCATAGAAACGCCCTCCGAGGCCGACGACGGGTCGCCGTCCCGATTGCAGGCGGTCAGCCCCCAGACCGCGACTCCGACCAGGATCGCCGCAATTCCGAGCACCATTGCTCGTTGGCGGGCGCCCATCTTGGGCGCTTCAGGCGTGACTGTCGTCGGGGCTCCGCTCACAGAAGTTGCGAAGACTAGACCAGCTTCCTTTAGGAAACCTCAAAAGCGCGAGGACGCAAATCGAGAGCCCGGAAGCGGATTCGAACCGCTGACCCCTTCCTTACCATGGAAGTGCTCTACCTACTGAGCTATCCGGGCGGGTCGGGGAACTTTACCGTGGCAGGGCCGGTTCGGTCTTTCCGGCGCTCCGGCCGGCCGCCTCCCCGCCCTGGCCGGTCCGGACCGCTGGCTCAGCCGTCTTCGCCGAGGTCGCGCCGGATGCCTTCCGAGATCGCCTGCTCCGAGACCTCCTCCATCGCGAACTGGAAGGAGGCGATGAAGGCATCCGAAGCCAGCGGCCGGAGCCGCCTCAGCGAGTCGCGCACCTCGGGCCAGCGGTCCCGGGGCCGGCCGGCCCGGTCAAAGGGCTCCCAGACCTGTTCGTCGAAGAGCCGGATGAAGACCTCGGCAACCGCGGTCGAGCGTTCCTTCAGCGTCTCGAGGGTGTCGAGGCAGTCGTCAATCGGCACCCCGATCGCGGCGAGTTCCTGGCCAGCCTTGAGCAATTTCGGGGAAAGGACTTCGAAGCGGCCCTCGCCAAGTGGCCGCATCAGGCCTAGGGCCTCGCACCGCCTCAGCCTCTCCTCGTCGAAATTCTCGCCCGCCCAGGCCCCGCCGATCTCCCGCAGGCTCATGACCTCCGGTTGCTCGTCCTCGTAGGGTGCCCGCACATCCCGGGTGAAACGCAGGAGTTCACCCGGATCTTCACCGGCGCTGTCGAGGATCCGGCGGATCGCCTCGAGGTTGAAGCCTTCCTCCTGGAGTTCGCGGATCAGTTCGATCCGGTCGACGTGTCCCTGGTCGTAGTAGCCGGTCCTGCCCACCACCTTCGGCGGGTCAAGCAGGCCGCGCGACTGGTGGGCGCGGATGTTTCGCACCGTCATGCCGGTGCGGTCGGCCAGGTCACCGATCGTGATCCGTTCGGTTCCCGGACTCGCAGTTGTCCCGTTTTCGGAAGTCACCTGAGAAGATCGTAAGCCGTAAAGGGGGTCGGGCACCCCGGGTCGACCCTGATGCGATCTAAGGGTCATTCCCAATCGACAGGATCGGCCCGGCCGTTCAGTCTCAAGGCCATGAACGAACAGTCTCCTCCCGAGAAACTCATCCGCTCCCGCACCGACCGCTATGTCGGCGGTGTCGCCGCAGGCCTCGCCGCGTACCTGAAGGTCGACCCGGTCTTCGTCCGGATCGCCTTCGTCGCCACCCTGGCCCTGGGCGGGCTCGGACTCCTTGCCTACGTGATCCTGCTGGCCGTGATGCCGGTCGAAGGCGACCCGGCCGAGCCGCTGCCCCCGATCGAGCCGAAACGCCGCAACCTGATGATCGGCCTCGCGGTGATCGTCGGCATCATCGGCATCGCGACGGCCGATTCAGGGAACTTCGCCGGCTGGCTGTTCGGCTTCTGGCCTGGCACCCTCTTCGGCATTCTCTTCTGGTCGGCGGCCGCGGTCGCCGTAATCTGGCTGCTGGCTTCCGGAGCACTCACCGGAAACCGTGGCGACGAACCCGCCGAGGCACCCCGAACCCCTTCCTTTCCGGATTCCGAGCCCAGAAAGCAGGACCCGTCGACCGAGGTCGTTACCTACGCCGAGTCCCCGACCCAGCTTCCAACCGAAGTGATGGAGACCAGGCAGATGTACGCACGGGCCGGCCAGGGCGCGGGCGGCGAGACCTCCGAGGGGTCCGGCCCCGAAGCTTCGGCCGCCTCGGCCCCTCCGGCCCGGGATGACGGTTCCGGTGTGGTCGGCAAGATCATGGTCTGGTTCGCGATCGGCCTGACCGCGCTGATCGTCTTCTGCACCCTCTTCGTGATCTCGGCCGGGACGACCGCGATCTTCGGCGGGGTGCCGATGGCTGCCCTGGTGATCATCCTCGGCGGCGGCATGATCTTCGCCGGGGTGCGCGGCCGCCGGCAGGTGTCGCTCTGGCTCTTGACCGCCGCGATCGCGATCACCCTGCCGATGGCCGCCGTCTCGATCGCCGACCTCCGGGTCGAAGGCAGCTACGGCGAAATCAGGGAAACCCCGCTCACGATGGCCGACATCCCGGAGGACGGCTACACCATGGCCGCCGGAAACATGACGATCGACTTGCGGAAGTTTCACTTTTCCCCGCTTCACGAACAGTCGATAGAGGTGAAGAGCGGCATGGGCCTGACTTCGGTCATCGTTCCGGACGACGTCTGCGTGAGCGGCCTGGTCACCGGGAAGGCCGGGATCGCCAACATTCGCGGGCTTGAATCGAACGGCCTCGATATCCACCAGAGCGCTCCCGGCCCGTCCGACTGGAAGCCCGGCATGCGAAGCAGAGGCAACCTGCTGCTGATCGACGGCGATTTCAAACTCGGAGCCTTCGAGGTCGTGGACGCGACCCAGTGGCGTCGGGATGGCCGCGGCGGCAGCTTCGAAGACAACGATCTCGATCCCGATGCGCGGGCATCGACCGCCGCACGCGCACGGGCGACCGCAGCTTGCGCACCTCGCCCGACGCGCCTCGAGAAGCTGAAGGCGACGGCCAGCTCCTGAACGAACCACCCGACAAGCGGCTCATGCGCGACCGCCAGGGCGGGATGCTGGCCGGGGTCTGCTCCGGCATCGCGCTGCGGCTCAAGGTCGACCCGACCCTGGTCCGGGTTGTCGCGGTGGTGTTGACCGTGATCACCGGCGGGGTCGCGGCGATCGGCTACGGCCTGCTCTGGGTTGCCCTTCCGGTGGCCGGCGAAGAGGCGATCGTCCGCCGCTTCAAACCAAGGCAGGGCAGCCGGGAGAAGGTCGTCGCAAAACCGGCTCCGGCGCGACCCTTCAAAGGCTCCTGGGCGGTTGCCGCCGGGGCCGGTTTCGTCACCCTCGGGCTGCTCTTCGTCTTCCGTGAGACCGGGGTCTGGTGGTCGGACTCCCTGGTCTGGCCGCTGGTCATCGCCGCCGCCGGGGCGGCGCTCATCTGGCGCCAGTTCAGCCAGTCATCCCGCACCATCCTCGGACCCTTCCGGGGCGGGGTCGGCATCGCCCTGCTGCTGGGCGGGGCCGTCCTCTTCCTCTACATAAACGGGGCTCTCAGCGCCGGTGGCGACGTCGCCCTGGCCGGACTGGTCGCGGTGATCGTGATCGGTCTCCTGGCCGCCCCGATCTGGGCCCGCTCGGCCCGCCAGCTCAGCACCGAGAGAGCCGAGCGGATCCGCTCCGAGGAAAGGGCCGAAGTCGCCGCTCACCTGCATGATTCGGTCCTCCAGACTCTTGCCCTGATCCAGAAGAACGCCGACGACTCCCGTCAGGTCTCGACCCTCGCCCGCTCGCAGGAGCGGGAACTGCGCGACTGGCTCTCGGGCAAGACCGACCGCGACCGGGCCGACTCGCTGGCCGAGTCGCTGAAGGCGGTCGCCGCCGAAGTCGAGGAGAGGCATCAGGTGCCGATCGATGCGGTCACCGTCGGTGACCGGCCCCTCGACGAGAACTCGATCGCCCTGGTCGCCGCCAGTCGCGAGGCGATGACCAACGCCGCCCGCCACGCCGGCCAGGCGGGTCCGGTTCGTCTCTACGCCGAGATCGACCCGACCCGGTCCGAGGTTTTCATTCACGACCGTGGCCCCGGCTTTGACCCGGAGGCGGTCCCCGCCGACCGGCGCGGGGTGCGAGACTCGATCCTCGGAAGAATGGAACACCACGGCGGCCACGCGGAGATCCGGTCAACCCCCGGCGAGGGGACCGAAGTCGAACTCGTGATGGAGACGAAATGAGCGAAAGGGTCAAGGTCGCGATAGTCGACGACCACGCGATCTTCCGGGCCGGGGTCCGCTCCGAACTGGTGGCCGGGGTCGAGGTGGTCGGAGAGGCCGACGGCGTCGCCGACGCCGGTCTCCTGCTGGCCCGCACCTCCCCCCAGGTGGTCCTGCTCGACGTTCACATGCCGGAGGGCGGCGGGGTCGAAGTGATCCGCCGGGCCGCGGCAAAAGCGGCCGAAAGCGGCGAGCCCCCGCCCCGCTTCCTCGCTCTCTCGGTTTCCGACGATCCCGAGGACGTGGTCTCGGTGATCCGGGCCGGGGCCCGCGGCTACGTGACCAAGTCGATCTCCGGCCCGGACCTGATCGACGCGATCGAGCGCGTGGACCAGGGTGACGCGGTCTTCTCGCCGCAGCTTGCCGGCTTCGTGCTCGACGCCTTCGCCGGAGCCACCGCGGCCGAACAGGACGACGAACTCGACCTGCTCACCCCGCGCGAACAGGAAGTCCTGCGCCTGATCGCCCGCGGCTACATGTACAAGGAGATCGCCCGCCGGCTCGGCATCTCGGTCAAGACGGTCGAGGCCCACACCTCCTCCACCCTGCGCAAGCTCCAGCTCTCAACCCGCCACGAACTCGCCCGCTGGGCCACCGAGCGAAACCTGCTCGACTGATCGGGTCTGCGGATCTCATCGAGTGCCCACTTTGTGCCACATACCGGCACAAAGTGGGCACTCGGCGCTCACTCGGCGCTAGCTCGGCGCGGGAAGCACTTCCCGCAGAAGACCGAGGAACTGGTCCACGTCCCCGGGCTCGGTGTCCCAGGAGCAGACCAGGCGGATGATCCCCGCCTCGCCCGCCTCGAAGAGGAGCGGCTGATGCGGTGCGCATGCCTCGACCAGCTTCCGGGCCGGCTCGATCGGCAGCGAGAGAAAGACGATGTTGGCCTGAACCGGCTGACCGAGGTCGGCGCCTTCGGTCCATTCGATCCCGTCGGCAAGCAGCCGTGCCATCGAGTTCGAGTGACCGGCGATTTCCCGCCAGAGACCGTCCTCGAGCTGGGCGCATAGCTGGGCCGAGACGAAGCGCATCTTCGAGGCCAGCTGAAGCGAGCCCTTGCGGAGCACATCGAAGCCTCGAGCCAGTTCAGGTTCGGCGAAGATCACCGACTCGCCGAAGAGGGCACCGTTCTTGTTCGCCCCCAGGCTCAGCACATCCGCCCCCGCCCCGAGGCTGGCTTCGTTCAGCGAGAGTTCCTGCGACGCAGCGGCATTGGCCAGCCGTGCCCCGTCGACGTGGAGCAGCATGCCCCGTTCGTGGGCGAATTCCGCCAGGGCCCCGATCTCGTCAGGGGTGTAGACGGTGCCGACCTCGGTGGCCTGGGCGACCGAGATCACGACCGGCCAGGCGGCGTGCGGCACGTCGGCCGGGTCGGCCAGGCGGGTCGCGGCCAGCTCCGGGGTCAGCTTGCCATCGGCGGTATCCACGGTCAGCAGCTTGAGTCCGGCGATCGCCTCGGGCGCCGCGGTCTCGTCGATGTGGATGTGGGCCGTGGAGGCGCAGATCACCGCCTGATGTGGCCGGGCCATCGCCCGGAGCGCGGCGACGTTCGCCCCGGTCCCGTTCAGCATCGGAAAGCCGGTCGCGCTTTCGCCGAACTCGGCCTTCACCAGTTCCCTGAATCTTGCGGTCTCCGGATCTGCCCCGTAGGAGCCCGCATGCCCGCCGTTTGCCCGGGCGATCGCCTCAAGCATCGCCGGGTGGGCACCGGAGCAGTTGTCGGAGGCAAACCCCCGCAAGGCAGGATCAGTCATGCCTCGAAGTATGCCCGGATGCAGTGGGTCGGATAACCCGCAGCTCCGCTGGAAATCCGACCCACCCCGTGAGGCCGGCGGTTCGGGCCGCCCGCGAGCCACCGAAATGGCCGGGTCAATAAACTGACCGGCTCAGCCGGGGGAGTGCCCGAGTGGTTAAAGGGGACTGGCTGTAAACCAGTTGGCTCTGCCTACACAGGTTCGAATCCTGTCTCCCCCATCCAGCCGGCCGCCCACCGCGGCCGGCTTTTTTGGTCAGGCCCCGGCCGGGCGCTAGTCTGAATAAAGGACACGAGGAACAGGGAGTCAACTTGCGTCTGTTTCACCGCCAGATATCGATACTCGTCGCAATCGCGACCGTCTTCTGCTTCGCGCTGACCACCACCGCCTTCGCCGAAGACACGACGCAGCCCGAACCTTTCACCCTGATCAGTCCGGTCGACAACGCCGTCAACCAGCGCAATGAGACTCTGCTGTCCTGGAACGAAGCCGATGACCTCGACTCCGGTATCGACCACTACGAACTCCGGGTCGACGATGCCACTGTCGAAGAGATTGACGCTGTGGACGCCTGTTTCCAGGGAGTGTGCAGGATGTGGCAGGAAAGCGGCGGCAATCTCCGCAACTGGCAGATCCGGGCGGTCGATCACAACGGCAATTCACGGGATTCCGAAGTCCGCACCTACAGCCTCGACCGGGACCCGCCAAACGAGTTCCAGCTGACCTCGTCCGGCATTCTCACCGACACCAATGCCGTTCTGACCTGGGACGAGGCGTCCGATCCGGGGGTCGGGGTGGCTGGCTACCAGATCTTCATCGACGGCAGTCGCATTTTCGAATCCGGCCAATGCATCGATGGAGAGTGTTCGGTCAGCTTCCTTTCCGCCCCGGGTCATCACACCTGGTTCATCAAGGCGTTTGACTGGAACGGCAACTTCCGGGATTCAGATTCCTCGGATTTCACGGCCACGGTTGGCACCAGTCTGCAAACCGAAAACACTTCGGTCTCGGTTCAGCACAAATCCACCCGCACTGACCTGGGATTCACCGTCTCGCCTGTCGGGCCCGGCCAGGTCAGTTTTGAATGCAGCCTGGACGGAGGCCCCTGGACCGGATGCGGCGGGACGATCTCCTCGGGAGTGCTCCAGTCCCAGCTGACCGGGCTCTCCGACGGTTCCCACACCCTGGCTGCCCGCTCGATCCACCCTGAGTTCGGGGCCGACCCTAGCCCCGGCACCTTGACCTGGACGGTCGATACCCAGAGTCCGCCAACCGCCAGCCTCAGCCCCGAACCCTCGATCGCGTCGACCGGGCAGCAGGTGATCCTTGACGCGTCCGCGTCGAGTGCGCAGCTCGACGGCACGATTGTCAGCTACGAATTCGACCCTCAGGGTGACGGCACTTTCACGAATCCGAGCGGCAGCCCGACCCTGAATCACACTTATTCGAGCAAGGGCACATACGACGCGACGGTCCGGGTCACAAACCAGAACGGCATTGAGGCGACCGCATCCGTCCCGGTGACCGTCCGGCTCGCACCCCCGGATGGGCCGCTGGGGATCTCGATCAACGACGGCGCGAAGTTCACCAATGACCCCCACGTTCTGATCTATCCGGTCTGGCCGGAGCTCGCCCAGAGCCTCCTGATTTCGAACGATGGCGGCTTCAAGCCATCAGGGTCGCCAGGCGTCGCCGAGACCGTGCCCTGGACCCTCGACTCGGCCGGTTCCGAGCGGATCCCCAAGACGGTTTACGTGCGCTTCCAGGGCGGTGACTCCGGTCGGGAGACCTATCAGGACGACATCATCCTGGACCAGACCGCCCCGGTTCTTTCGCGGGCGATCAGTGACTGCTGTGCTGCCGGGGCTTCGTCGGTTTCGGCCCGCGGGCACCGGGCCCGGATAACCAGGATCAGGTTGAGGGCCCATGACCGGACCAGTGGGGTCAGGTTCGTCCAGACCGCGGTGAAGAAGAAACGGCCGGCGAAGAAGACCCGTTACCGCTCGAGGATCACGGTGCACGGCGCGGTGCCGAAGTTCGTCCGGGTCCAGGACCGGGCCGGAAACTTCAGCCGCTGGAAGAAGATCAGGCGGCGCTGATCAGCCGGCTTCGCGGAGGCCCTGGGCTTCGGGCAGTGACTTGATCTTCCTCAGGGTGGAGGTTTCGATCTGGCGGACCCTTTCGCGGGTGACGCCAAAGGCTTCGCCGCATTCCTCCAGGGTGCGGGGATTCAGGCCGCCGAGGCCGTAACGCATGATCAACACCTCGCGTTCGCGTTCCGGCAGGCTGTTCAGCACCCTGCGAATTCCCTCGCTGCGGAGGTTGAGTGAGGCTTCGTCGAAGGGCTCCATCTGGTTTTCGTCCTTGACCAGGTCAACCAGTTCCGTCTCCTCGCCCTCGCCAACCGGCTTCTCAAGCGAGACCGGGGTCTGCGAGACGCGCCAGACATCGCGGACCTCCTGCACCGTCCAGCCGAGTTCGGCCGCGATCTCCTGTGGTTCCGGCTCCCGGCCGAGATCCTGCACCAGCTGGCGCTCGACGAAGTGGACCCGGTTCAACTTCTCGACCATGTGGACGGGGATGCGGATCGAACGGGACTTGTCGGCAACCGCGCGGGTCACCGCCTGGCGGATCCACCAGGTCGCGTAAGTCGAAAACTTGTAACCGCGGCGATAGTCGAACTTCTCGACCGCGCGGATCAGGCCGAGCGAGCCTTCCTGGATCAGGTCGAGGAAGCTGAGGCCGCGGCCGAGGTAACCCTTGGCGATCGAGACGACCAGGCGCAGGTTGGCTTCGACCATCTGCCGCTTCGCCTCCATGTCACCGCGCTCGATCCGCTTGGCCAGCTCGACTTCCTGCTGGGCGGTGAGCAGATCGACCTGGCCGATCGACCGCAGGTAGAGGCGGAGCGAATCGAGGGTGGCGTCGGAACCGGCTTCACCCGCCGCGACGGTGGCGCCGTTGGTTACGACCGGGATCTGCTCCGATTCGATCGGGCCCGAGCCGTCCAGCCCGCCGGTGCCGTCAAGCACGGGCGATCCGTTTCGCTCCGGAGCCCGGCCGTCCCCGTCGCCGCCCCGCAGCTCGGATTCCTCCTGGCTGATCAGGTCGATGCCCTGTTCGGTCAGCCAGGAATTGAGTTCCTCGACGTCACCCTTGCCCAGATCCAGCTCCGCAACCGCTTCCGCGACGGCATCGAAGGTCAGGTAGCCGCGATCCCTGCCAGAAGCGGCCAGTGCCTTCAATTCGTCGGTTTCGAACTCCATAACTACCCCCAGTAACGAATTTCCACTAATGGAAACCCTGAGTTCGTGCGCGGTTGCGGAATTATACGGAGTGTTCTTAACCGGCCGCTCACTCTGGTTACTAGGCTGTTCTCAGGAAAATGAATCCCGAAATCGCGCTTTCCCCCAATGCCGTGGACGTTCAGTCCTCCCAGCCCGCCACCCGGGTGAGCCTTTCCCGGGTCGGAGTGACCGGTGTCGAGAAGGTCATAAGCATCGGTGAAGACGGTCACTACCACGCTGAACTCGAGTGCTACGTGGACCTGAGCCCCGACCAGGCCGGGGCGCATATGTCCCGGTTCGAGGAGAACGTCTCCGAGGCGATCGAGGAGGTTGTCCGCAGCCAGTCGATGCGGGCCGAGCAGCTTGCCGCCCGGATCGCCGAACTGGTGCGGGTCAAGCAGAAGGGCCTCAGGGCCGAGGTTTCGATCAATGCCCGCTACGCGCAGACCATGCCGGCCCCGGTCTCCGGGATCGAAAACCAGGAGATCTACAACCTGCTCGGCACCGCGGTCGCTTCACCGGAAGGGACCCGCACCGTGACCGGAGTGCAGGCGCAGGGCATGACCGCCTGCCCCTGCGCCCAGGGGATGGTCGCCGACCTGGCCCGTACCCGGCTCCGGAGCAAGGGTTACGACGAGGACCAGGTCGAGGAGATCATCGAGGAGGTTCCGATCGCCACGCACAACCAGCGCGGCCTCGGCACCCTCTGGATCGGCTGCACCGAAGGCGGCCCGGATCTCGATGCCCGTGACATGCTGCGGCTGGTCGAGAGCTCAATGAGCTCCGAGATCTACGAACTGATGAAGCGGCCCGACGAGATGTCGGTCGTGGTCAAGGCCCACAGCCAGCCCCGCTTCGTCGAGGACTGCGTGCGCGAGATGATCCGCCAGGTGCTGGAGACCTATCCCGGCCTGGCCGATGACGCCTTCGTGATGGCCCGGCAGGAGAACCTCGAGACGATCCACCGCCACAACGTGGTCGCCGAGAGGTTCGGTCAGATCGCCGACCTCCGCAGGGAAGTCGAAGGCGAGAACCCCAGCCGCCGCCACCTCACGATGAAGGAGTGGCTGGAGGCATAAGGCATCAGATTCGTTTCGCTCGTGGCCACGAAATGATGGTCTCGCTGTACGAATCTGATGGTGGTGCCTTTACTGTGGTGCCTGGTCCGTGACTGTCTTTTTCTCGGACGCAGTGCGCTGCTCTTCGATTCGCTTCCTCAGGCCGAAGAAGTAGTCGAAGCCGCTGATCACCGTTGCCGCGAGGGCGAGGTAGACGAGGATGTCGGCCCAGAGCGGGGCCGGGTTGAAGATGATCAGGGCGAAGACCGCGGCGATCTGCAGCACCGTCTTGACCTTGCCCATCCAGCTGGCGGCGATCACCACGCCGCGGTCGGCGGCGATCGAACGCAGGCCGGTGATCGCAAACTCACGGGCGATGATCACCATCGCCACCCAGGCCGGCAACCGGTCGAGTGAAACGAGGGAGATCAGGGCGGCGGTGATCAGCAGCTTGTCGGCCAGCGGATCCATCAGCTTGCCGAAGGTGGTC
>WBZU01001320.1_pt1 | contig 18803 bp, 21 predicted proteins | sample 5204311 | NCBI WGS metagenome assembly WBZU01 (sample SAMN12344359, study PRJNA552823) | activated sludge metagenome | biome: Activated sludge suspended growth; feature: Nitrification reactor; material: Wastewater; isolation source: activated sludge from nitrification reactor of wastewater... | reverse complement strand
TCACGGTTGTCGATTGACGACGACCGCCGCGACGTCGCCCGCCGCATCAACCCGGTCTACGCGGACGGGGATCTCGTCCGGGTCGCCACCGGGCGCCAGCAGCCCGAGGCGGAGATGATCCAGGGCATGCTGCTGGAGGAGGGCATTCCCAGCACGGTGAAGCGCTCGGCGGGCTTCGATGTGCCCGACATGCTCGCCGCCGGGCCCCGTGACATCCTCGTGCCCGCCTCGGGGGCCACCGCGGCCCGCGATGTGCTGCGGGAGTCCCAGCTCATCTCCAACGCCCCGGAAGCCCCGGTGGTGCGGGCCCGGCCGCTGCTCGTCGGGATCGTCGTCGCGGTGGTCGTGGTGGCGCTGGTGATCGTGCTCGGGTCGGCCCTGTCGTGAGGCCCGCGCCGTCCGCCCGTGACCGCATGGTCGCCGGGGCGCCGTACGACCCGGCCGAGGCGCCCCTGCCGCAGGACCGCGCGCGCTGCCAGGAGGTGCTGCGCCGGGCCGACGGGGCGACCGACTACCCGTCGCGCAACCGCATCCTGGCCGAGCTGCTCGGCGCCGTGGGTGCCGGCGTCGAGGTGCAGCGGCCGTTCTTCTGCGACTACGGCTACAACGTCCTCCTCGCCGACGGCGTCTTCATCAACACCGGCGCGATCCTCCTGGACGCCGCGCCGATCACCATCGGCGCGGGAAGCCGCCTGGGGCCGGCCGTGCAGCTCCTGACCCCCGACCACCCGCGCGACCCCGCCGAGCGGCGCACGAACGTCGAGACGGCGGCGCCGATCACCCTGGGCGAGAACGTGTGGCTCGGCGGCGGGGTGATCGTCTGCCCGGGCGTGACGATCGGCGACGACGCGATCGTGGGCGCCGGCGCCGTCGTCACCCGGGACATCCCGGCCGGCGCCACCGCGGTGGGCAACCCGGCCCGCGTGCGGTAGGCGCGGCCCGGAGACAGGTGGGTCAGCGGTCGCCGGCGGCGGTGGCCATGCGGGTCAGATGGGAGCGCCAGGTGCCTTCGGTGTGGACCGCGGCGCGCTCGCTGAAGGCGCGCTCCAGCACGCGACGGGGCCCGTCGGCGAGCGGGGCGCGGGCCAGCCGCACGGCCGCCCCCTCGCCCTCCTCCCGCACGAGGAGGTCGTAGATGGTGCCGCCGAGCAGTGGCGCGTCGGACACGTTGGGCGGGAAGGCGGGCTTGCCGCCCTCGCGCAGGCGCCGGATGATCGCGGGCCGGGCCCACGCCGTCTGCCCCGAGAACCACGAGCCGGCGCCCGCCACGAGCCACGCCCACGTGGCGTAGGTGCGCAGCGAGGCGGGGCGGAACGGCGGGGGGAGCTTGGGGTGCAGGTGGCCGACCACGAGCTGCGTGTAGAGGGCCGAGGGGGTGAGCAGGAGCATCTCCTCCGATCCCGGCACGTTGGACGCGCGCTCGCGCAGGAGCCGGGGCGCGAGCACGTGCACCTCCGCGGCGGTGTACCAGCCGGCCAGGTAGCGGCGGGCCGCCGGCGCGGTCATGCGGCGCACGACGGGGAGGATGGGCTGAGCCAGCGCGAGCTGGGTCGTGGTGGGGTGGACGACGACCGCGATGTTCTCCGGGAGGCGCCCGAACGCCGCGTCGAGGCGCTCGCGGGTGCCCTCGAGCTGGTCGAGGAGCTCGGCGACGTCCGTCTCATCCTCCTGCTCGTAGCGCACGGCGAAGGAGGAGGACCGGGTCTCGGTCCACGCCATCAGTAGCCCCCGTGGGGCCCGTGCGCCGCCGCGGCGCGCTCGAAGGTCAGCTCGGTGCCGATCCCGCGCGAGGTGATGAGGGCGTTGGCGTCCTCCAGGCTGGGCGTGTCGAGGACCAGGGCGGCCAGCCGGGCGGATGAGTCCAGCGCCGCCTGCGGGTCGAAGCAGGCGACGATGCCGCCCGCCGGCGTCAGCTCCACGTGGCGGCGTCCGCCGCGGATGGCCTCGCGGCCGATGTGGCCGCTGGCGCACTTCAGGGCCAGGGCGCTGGCCTCGGTGGGCACGACCTTCACGGCCTGCTCCAGCAGGGTCAGGGCGGCGGTGTCGAGCGTCAGCTGGCCCAGGTCGCCGCCGGCGGCCGACACCTCGGCCAATCGGGCCGCGACCTCGCCCGGGGTGAGCTCGCCGTCGCAGCCGGCGCCGAAGACGGCGGCGATCACCCGCAGCCCGTGGCGCCGCCGCAGGTGGGGCGCGGCGGCGAGCATCACGGCGTCGGCCAGCGGGCTGGCCAGGCCGGGCTCGGTGCCGTGGGCCAGCATGTCCCCGCCGACGTCGAGCAGGACGACGGTGTCGGCCTCCAGGGCGTCGGCCGCCGCCGCGATGCCGTCGGCGATGGCGCAGGGGCCGGGGTGCGGGTCGATGAGGACGGTGGGCTCGCCGAGCAGGCCGGCGACGCGCCCCTCGGCGAACTGCACGTCGCCCGGGCCGCGGGTGCGGGCCGAGGCCAGGCCGGCGGCGGGATGCACGACCCGCAGGCCGGTCAGCTCGTTGAGCCGCCGCGGGCCGGGGAGGGGGTCGATCGGGCGGCGCTCCCATGTGATGCCGCCAACCGCCGAGCGGAGGCCGGCGCCGCGGGCGACCGCGTGCACGGCCAGGGCGCCGACGACATCGCCGCCTCCACCGATGCCCAGGGTGAGAACACCCCGGGCGCCGTGGAGCGGCGTGTCGCGGACGGAGATGCGACTAGGCCAGCGCCGGAACGCGGCCGCTGCAGATGTTGCCGATCTCCTCGGTGGCCCGCTCGAACTCGTCGTCGGACAGCACCGGCGTGCCCTCGAAGGGCAGGTCGCGCATGATCTCCACGAAGGAGCGACATCCGCCGTACTCGTCGCGTACGCGGACAGTAACGGGACGGGGAATGCGGTACGTGCGCAGGAGCACGACGTGCAGCGGGTGCCGCGGCTTCCACGACAGGCGCTTGTCGGCGTAGTCCGTCGTCCAGATGTAGAACGGGGACAGCTCGTTGACCACGCGCGGGTCGGTCACCGTGAAGGACCCGGCCACCTCGGCCCAGGAGCGGATGCGGACACGCTCGGGCTGCTCGATGCCGCCGTCGCGCAGGAGCGCCTGGACGGGCGGCTCGCCGTCGGGCCACACGCCCTCCTCGAGGGCACGCCGCAGCTCCGGGAGGTGCGAGTCCCGGATCAGATCGTTGCGCTGGTGGTCGAACGTCGGGTACAGGAAGAACCGATCGTGATCGAGCGCGAAGTGCTTGTTGGGCTCACGGATGCCGCCCTTGCGAAGCGTGAGCAACTGCTCACCCTCGGCAAGCGCGCGGACCGTGACGGCCCATTCCTTGAAGGCAATTGGCATAGGTGTAGTGAGGTTTCTGAGGAGGGAACGAGAGAAGGCCCTCGAGGCGATGTCGGTAACCCTTCCGACCTCCAGCCACGGGACGTACCACATTGTCGCAGATGCTGCCCAAAGCGCAAAATGTCCCTGCAAAAGGGCCTATTCTACGCGGGGTCAATAGCGATAACGGTGCGGGTTCCCGCCGTATATAGGGCAAGCCTGTGTGCCGTGTGTCACACACGTGATGGCTCCGAAATTGGCAGAACACGGTGTTTCTGAAACGGGGCGCTCGTCATGCTGTCTCAGATGCGACGGCCGGCCAACCCCTCGAACGCCTCCAGGACCGCGGCGAAGTCCGCCTCGCCGAACCCGCGGGCCTGGGCGGCCAGCAGCGCCTGTTGGGCCTCGGCCGCGGCCGGGAAGGGGACCCCGGCCGCCTGCGTCTCCCGCAGGCACAGCCCGACGTCCTTGATCATGTGGTCGAGCTTGAAGAGCGTCGCGTAGTCGTGCTCGCGCATCGGGCCGGCCTTGAGGTCGAGCATCGTGCTCTTGCCCGAGCCCGCGCCCATCACGGCGACGAGATGCTCCAGGTCCACGCCGGTGGCCGACGCGGCGACGAGCGCCTGGGCGAGGGTGGCGGCGTTGGCGGCGGCCACCGCCTGGTTGATGAGCTTGAGCATCTGGCCCTGCCCGGTCTCGCCGACGTGGAGGATGAGCGTGCCCATCACCTCCAGCAGGGGCTCCACGCGGGCGACGTCGGCGGCCGCGCCGCCGCACATGATCGTGAGCGTCCCCGCCTGGGCGGCGGGGGAGGAGCCGGTGACCGGCGCGTCGACGAACCCGGCGCCGTCGGCCGCCAGCGCGCCGGCGATGGACCGCGCGTCGGCGGGGGCGATGGTGGAGTGGTCCACGCAGACGAGGCCCGGCCGGGCCGCGGAGGCCACGCCGCCCGGCCCGGTGAGGACCCGGGCGACCTGCTCGCCGTCGACGAGCATGGTGAAGACGATGTCGCAGGCCGCGCCGACCTCGGCCGGGGTGGCGGCCACCGCGATCTGGCCGTGCGTCCCGCGACCGGCCGCCCAGTCCCGGGCCTTGCCCTCGGTGCGGGTCCACACGGTGAGGTCGTACCCGTCCGTGACGAGGTTGGCCGCCATGCGCGAGCCCATGATGCCCAGCCCGAGGAAGCCGATGCGGCTCATGGGCGCGGCGCTCCGTGTCCGCCGCCGCCCGGGGTCTCGATGCGCAGGGTCATGCCGGGGTCGAGGCTACCGGTGGCCTTGGCCGGGGCGGGATGGCCGTCGCCGGGGGCGCCCCCGGCGGCGCCCTTCGGGTGGTGGCGCCGGCGCTCGGTGATGAGCGAGTACGTCATCGGCTCCAGGGCCTGCAGCTCCCGGACGACGCCGTCGCCGCCGCGGTGGGCGCCGTCCCCGCCCGAGCCGCGGCGCAGGGCGTAGGTGGTGACCAGCAGCGGGAACTCCTGCTCCAGCGCCTCCACCGGCGTGTTGAGGGTGTTGGACATCGCCACGTGCACGCCGCTGGGGCCGTCGGCTTCCGGGCACGCGCCCTGGCCGCCGCCCAGCGTCTCGTAGTAGGTCCACGCCTCGGTGCCGAGGGTGAGGTTGTTCATCGTGCCCTGGCCCATCGCGCGGCCGAAGGCCCCGAGCACCATGTCGGCGACCCGCGAGGAGGTCTCCACGTTGCCGGCGGCGACCGCGGCGGGCGACCGTGCGTTGAGCAGCGTCCCCTCGGGGACGACGACCTCCAGCGCGCGGTGGGCGCCCGCGCTGGGCGGGATGTCGGGATCGGTGAGGACGCGCAGGGCGAAGATGCACGCGCTGCGCGTGACCGCCAGCGGGCAGTTGAGGTTGCCGGGGTCCATCGCGGCGCTGCCGGTGAAGTCCAGGCGCAGCGTGTCGCCGTCCACGGTGGCCGCGAGCGCCAGCTCGATGTCGCCGTCTGCCCCCTCGAGCACGTCGCGCGCGGTCCGCGTCCCGTCCTCCATGGCGAGCAGGCACGCCCGCGTGCGGCGCTCGGCGTAGTCCATCACCGCGGCGGTGGCCTCGTGAAGCGCATCGGGCCCGATGCGGTCGGCCAGCTCGGCCAGGCGCCGGCAGCCCGCGCGGTTGGCGGCCAGCTGGGCCCGCAGGTCGGCCCGGCGCTGGTCGGGCTGGCGCATGCGGCCGGCCAGCTCGTCGACCGCCGCCGCGTCGAGGATGCGGGGGGCGATGATCACGCCCTCCTCCTGCAGGGTCCGGGAGTCGGCCGGCATCGATCCGGGGACGCGGGCGCCGACGTCGGCGTGATGGGCGCGCGATGCCGCAAAGCCCAGGAGCTCGCCGGCCGCGGTGAAGGCGGGGGTGATGACCGTGATGTCGGGCAGGTGGGTGCCCCCGCGGTAGGGGTCGTTGAGGATCCACGAGCGGCCGGGCGCGTGGTCCTCGCCCAGCACGGCGGCCACGGCCGCGGGCATCGCGCCCAGGTGGACGGGGATGTGCTCGGCCTGCATCACCATCGCGCCCTGCGGGTCGAACAGGGCCGTCGAGCAGTCGCGCCGCTCCTTGATGTTGGCCGAATGGGCGCTGCGCACGAGCACCGCGCCCATCTCGTCGCAGGCGGCCTTCAGCGCCCCGGTGGTGACCTGCAGCGCGATCGGGTCGATCGCCGTCATGTGCCGCGCTCCAGGACGAGGGTGCCGGTGGCGTCGGCCGCGCCGTGCCACCCCGGCGGCACCCACACGGTCGTCTCGGGCAGGGCCAGGACGGCCGGGCCCCGGACGCCCGACGCGGCGCCGGCCCCGGTGAGGGCGACCACGGGGCCGGGGACCGAACGGCGTTCGCGGATGGTCACGATCTCGATCTCGCCGTCCGGCTCGGCGTAGCCGTAGCGCTCCTCGTGCAGGGCCACGAAGGCCGCCCGCACCGCGTCCGGGTCGGCGGGCGCCCCGCGGACGGTCAGCTCGTGCGACTGCCCGCGGTAGCGCACGTCGTAGGCGGCCTGCGCCGGCCCGGCGCCCGGGTGCGGGGTGAGTGCCTCGGCGGTGATCGCCGCGCCGCGCAGCAGGACGGTGCGCGCGGTGTCGCGGCGGTGCTCGGCCGCCGCCAGGCCCAGTGCGCTGAGCACGCCCGAGGCGCGGGGGACGAGCACGCGGCGCATCCCCAGCTCCTCGGCGATCGCGCACGCGTGCAGCGGCCCCGCGCCCCCGAAGGCCAGCAGCGCGAAGTCCCGCGGGTCCACGCCGCGCTCGACCGTCATGACCCGCAGCGCCCGGACCATCTCGGCGTCGGCCACGCGCACGATCCCGGCGGCGCAGGCGTCGACGTCCATCGCCAGGGTGGCCGCGAGCGCGGCGACCGCGGCGCGGGCCGCCCGGGGGTCCAGCCGCACGCCGCCCGCCAGCCCGGCCTCGGGGTCCAGCCGGCCCAGCACGAGGTTGGCGTCGGTGACCGTGGCGTCGGTGCCGCCCCGGCCGTAGCACGCGGGCCCGGGGCGGGCCCCGGCCGAGGCCGGCCCCACGCGCAGCGCCCCGCCCGGGTCGCGCCAGGCGATCGAGCCGCCGCCCGCGCCGACGGTGAGGATGTCGACCATCGGCAGCGCCATCGCCCGCCCGGCGATGGTCCGTGCCGTCGCCTGGCGCACCTCGCCGCCCTCCACCACGCACACGTCGCATGAGGTCCCGCCCATGTCGAAGCACAGGAGGTCCGGCTCATCGCAGCGCGCGGCGAGCAGGGCGGCCGCCGCGGCCCCGCCCGCGGGGCCCGACAGCACGGTGAGCGCGGCGTGCGCCCGCGCCGTGTCCAGGTCGGTCAGGCCGCCGCTGGACTGCATGACCGCCGGGGCCGGCAGCCCGGTCTGCTCCGCGCGGGCCGCGAGGCGGTCCAGGTACACGGCGAGCAGGGGGGAGAGCGCGGCGTCGACCTCGGTGGTGGCGGCCCGCTCGTACTCGCGGAAGGTGCCGACCACCTCGTGGGAGAGCGAGACGTGCACGCCCGGCAGGGCGGCCCGCAGCGCCTCCCCGATGCGGACCTCGTGCGCGGGGTCGGCGTAACTGTGCAGGAGGCACACGGCGACGGCCTCCGGGACTGCCGCCGCGACCTCCTCGGCCAGCGCGGCGGCGTCGGCGGCCGTCAGCGGGCGCAGGACGCCGGTGGGCGTGACTCGCTCGGGCGCGGCGAAGCGGCGCTCGGCCGGGGTCATGGGGGCGGGGTGGGCCGCGCACAGCCGGTAGAGGTCGGCGCGGGCCTGGCGCCCGAGCTCCACCACGTCGGTGAAGCCCTCGGTGGCGACGAAGGCGGTGCGCGCGTGCTCGCCCTCCAGCAGGGCGTTGGTGGCCACGGTCATGCCGTGGGCGAAGGTGTCGACGTGTGCCGGGGCGGCACCCGCGGCGTCGAGCGCGGCGCGGACGGCGTCCAGGACGCCGAGCGACTGGTCCTCGGGGGTGGTCGGGACCTTGGCCGTGAAGACGTCCTCGTCCCGGACCACGACGGCGTCGGTGAAGGTGCCCCCGACATCGACCCCCAGCAGGATGCGCCCGTCTCGCGGGCGCTCGGAGACCGTCACTGCTCCCGTCGACACCATGGACCGGAGACCCTACTTCCGCGTGGTGTGACGGGGTGCTGCGTGCGGCGGGGTGCTTCAGGCGGCGACGGCGAACCGTCCCTGCTCGGCGGCGAACGCCATGCGCTCGGCCTCCAGCTCGGTGCGCTCCGTCTCGACGAGATGCTGATGCGAGGGGCAGTAGCCGTTCTCGGCCAGCGGCATGCGCTGACACGCCGTCCCCCGGCGGGTGGTCGCGCGGCACATCAGCTCGTTGCCGAGCAGATCGGTCCCGTTCATCGGCCCGGCTGCCACGACCGCCTCGGCGGCGGCGACGTAGCGCGAGACGATCGCCCACACGCGCGGCTGGTTGCGCAGCGCGAAGTAGGGCTTGAGATCGCCGAAGAGCGTCCGCGCGGGACGCGCGAAGTAGTGGTGGTCGGTGGCGAGGCGTTCCATCGCCGCATCGCAGATGCGAACGACCTCGAGGTGGGGGGAGCCGCTCGGCCCGTGGGGCGAGACCTCAATGTCGCGAGCGACTTCCCGGTAGATCGCACGGCTGAACTGGTACATCCTGACCTGTCCTCCGATGGGTACGTTTCGGCATCGCCTCTCTGCGATTGCCTGTACCCCCTGAACACGCGCACTGTTGAGAACACGTTAAGCAGGTTTCGGGCCTCTCGACATGCGGAAAAAGCGCGTGTCGGTGACCCAGTGGCGACGGGGCCGATCCGGTGGCGCGCCGGCGTTCAGGCCCAGTACGCGAAGGCGGGCGGGGCGCCCGGTTCCACGACGGCGTGATGGTCGTCCAGCGCCGGGTCCGTGGCGGGGTGGTCCACCCGCCAGTGCGCGCCCCGGCTCTCCTCGCGCAGCAGCGCGCACTGCGCCACCGTCCGGGCCAGTGGATGCGGGTCGTCCAGCAGGGTCCGCAGCCCCTCGGCGGAGCGTTCGATGCCCGCGTACCGCCACAGCGCCTCACGGGTCGCGCGGCTGGGGAGCTGCACCGGGTCGGGGGCGGGCGGCGCGCCGGTGGACCCGACCGCCGGCTCCGACAGCCCGGCGTGCGCGGCCCGGGCGCCCCACACGAAGCACTCGCTCAGCGAGTTGGAGGCCAGGCGGTTGGCGCCGTGCAGACCGGTGCAGGACGACTCGCCGGCCGCGTAGAGGCCCGGCACGGTCGTCTGCCCGTCGAGGTCGGCGACGATCCCGCCCATCACGTAGTGCACGGCCGGGGAGACCGGGACGAGCTCGGTCATCGGGTCCAGGCCCGATTCGCGCAGCGCGTTGATGATGTTCGGGAAGCGCCCGGCGTCGACCGAGCGCATGTCCAGGCGCACGTGGGTGGCGCCCTCGCGGGCCATCGTGTTCGCCACGGCGCGGGCCACGACGTCGCGCGGCTCCAGCTCCTCGACGAAGCGCTCGCCGGCGCCGTCGACCAGGGTGGCGCCCTCGCCGCGGATCGCCTCGCTCACGAGGAAGCCCTCGCGCCCGGGCACCCCGGTGACGGCGGTGGGATGGAACTGGACGAACTCCAGGTCGGCGAGGGCGGCGCCGGCCGCCTGGGCCAGGAGCATGCCGATCCCGACCGAGCCGGGAGGGTTGGTGGTGCGCGACCACAGCGCGGCGGCGCCGCCGGTGGCGATCACGGTGGCGCGGGCGCGGATGGCGCGGCCGTCCTCGCACACGACGCCGACGCAGCGGCCCCCGTGCATGGACAGGGTGGCGGCGCGGGCGCCCTCCAGGACGGTGATGCGCTCGTCCTCGACCGCCACCGCGGAGAGCTGGCGCACGATGCGCCGGCCGGTGGCGCTGCCGCCGGCGTGTGCGACGCGGCGGCGGGTGTGCCCGCCCTCGAGGCCGAGCGCGAGCTGGCCGTGGGCGTCGAGGTCGAAGCGCACGCCGAGCCGTTCCAGGTCGGCCACCACGTGCGGGGCCTCGCGGCACAGGACCGTGGCGGCGCTGTCGCGCACCATGGCGCGGCCGGCCGTCTCGGTGTCGGCGCGGTGCTGGTCCGGGGAGTCGTCCGGGGCAAGGGCCGCGGCGATCCCGCCCTGGGCCCAGTAGCTCGCGGTCTCGGCGAGCGGCGTCGCCGACACCAGGACCACGCGCGCACCGTCCCGGGCGGCGCACAGGGCGCTGTAGAGCCCCGCGCCCCCGGCACCGATCACGGCGATGTCGGCATCGATGAGGATCGGGGGCGAGGCCACGGACCGATACCGTACGGGGCGTGCCCCCGCCGGTGCTCTTTCACCATCCGGCCTCCCTGGCCCACGACACCGGCGCGCACCCCGAGTTCGCCGGTCGCATCGTGGCGATCGAGGAGGCGCTGGCCGCCCGCGCGTGGCTCGGCCACGACGTGCGCCTGTCGCCGGCCGCGGACCCGGCCACGCTGCAGGCCGTCCACCCGCCCGCCTACCTGGAGGCCATCGAGGGCTTCTGCGCGAGCGGGGGCGGCGCGCTGGACCCCGACACGATCGTCTCCGTCGGGTCGTGGACGGCGGCGCTCCACAGCGCCGGCGGCGCCGTGGCGGTCGTCGACGCCCTGCTGGGCGGCGAGGCGGCCCTGGCGTCGTCGCTGCACCGCCCGCCCGGCCACCACGCCGAGCCGGCCCGCGCGATGGGCTTCTGCCTGCTCTCCAACGTGGCGATCGCGGCGCGTCACGCGATCGACGCGTACGGGCTGCGGCGGGTCATGGTCCTCGACTGGGACGTGCACCACGGCAACGGCACCCACGACATCTTCTACGCGGACCCGCAGGTGCTGTTCTGCTCCCTGCACGAGTGGCCGATGTGGCCCGGGACCGGCTCGCACGAGCAGACCGGCCGGGGAGCGGGCGAGGGCTACACGCTCAACCTGCCGATGCCCGCGGGCTCGGGCGACGACCTGTGGTGCTCGATGGTCGAGCACCTCGTCGGCGCCGTGGCGCGGGCCTATCGGCCCCAGCTGATCCTCATCTCCGCCGGGTACGACGCCCACCGCGACGATCCCCTGGCCGGCTGCGACGTGACCGACGACGGCTTCGGCGCCATGGCCGCCTCGGTCGGCGTCCTGGCCGCCGACCTCGAGGTCCCCGTCGGGGTGGTGCTGGAGGGCGGCTACGACGTGGGCGCGCTCTCCCGCGGCGTGGTGCGGACCCTGGACGTGCTGTCGGGCCCGGCCGCGGCGCCCGACGTGGCGCTGCACCCCCTCACCGCGCGCCTGCTCACCGCCCTGGCCCCGCGCTGGGGCGCGCTGGGCTGACCGGCTAATTCAGCGGAGCGACGGCGCCGCCCGAGGGGACGGTCGTCGTCGTGGACGTCGTCGACGTGGTGGTCGTGGTGTTGGCGGGCGGGACCGCCGGCGTGGTGGTGGTGGCCGCGGGCGGGACGGCCGGCGCGATGGTGGTCGGCGTGCCGACGGTCGACTCCAGCCCGGGGGCCGGCGCCGCCGCGGTGGTGGCGTTGACGGGCGGGCCGATGACGGCGGTGACGGTGCCGGCGCCGGGCGGGGCGTCGCTGGAGCTCAGCGACACGAGGGCCACGGCGACGGTGGCCAGCGCGAGCGCGGCGACGGTCGCCACCACGGCGATGGGGCGCCGCCAGTGGGGGACGGGGGCCACGCGGGTGCGGGCCGCGACGCCGCAGGTGACGCACCAGTCCTGCTCGGGGCCGACCGCGGCGCCGCAGCGCGGGCAGGCGATGGTGCCGGGCGGCGGCTGCACCGTCGGCGGAGGCGGCGCCGGGGTGCTCACGGGCGCGGCTCGGACTCCGGGGTCTTCGGGCCTGCGAGCGGGTCGCCGCTCTTGAGGTCGGGCTGCTCGGCGGGCCGCGGGCCGGTGAGGGGGTCGCCGCCGGTGACGGGGGCGGCGCCCACGTCGGCGGCGCGCAGGACGGTGGTGGGCTGCTCGGCGGCGTCGCTGCGCAGGTGGATCGTGTCCTGGGGCGCGGGCGCCGGCGTCGGCGCGGCCGGCGTGGCCGCGGGGGCGGGCGTCGTCGCGGCGGCGGGCGCCGCCGGAGCCGGTGAGGGTGCCGGGCCGGGGCCGGCCGGCGCGGGACTCGCGCCCACGGGGGCCGCCGGCGCCGGCGCGGGGACCGGGACCGGGGCGATGGGAACGGCGGTCGGCGGGCCGGCGACGGGCGGCGTGGTCCCGGTCGGCTGCGCGGGGGGCGCGCCCGCGGCCGGCGGCGCGTGGACGGGGGCCATCTCGGTCGGGCCGCTGAGGGCCAGTCCGCAGGTCGGGCAGTAGCGGGACTCGCTGCCGTGGATCGCCCCGCAGCGCGGGCAGGCGGCGATGCCGGCCTCGCGCAGCTCGGCGATGGCGCGCTTGTCGTCCAGGGCGCGCTCCAGGGCGCGGACCTCGCCGTCGATCTGGGCGAGCGCGCCGACCTTGGTCTGCACCAGCGCCTCGTTCGGGCGGGCGAAGCGGTGCTGGTCGAAGACGAGACCGCCGAGATCCCGGTAGCCCAGCTCCCGCACGCGGCGCAGGTACCGCAGGCGGCGGCGCAGGCGCCCGCGGGTCGCGAAGCCGGGGTGGTCGGGGTCGGTGGCGGGGGCCGCCGCGACGTCGGCCGGGGTCGCGCCCCCGTCGCCGGGAGCGGGCGCGGCGCCGGGGACGTCACCGGGCGGCGGGGTGGCCGGCGTGGCGGCCGGCGCCGGTCCCTGCGCGGCGGCGGCCGCGGCGGTGGCGTCGGCGAGCGACGGTGACGGGGTGGTGGTGCCGGGCGCCGGGGCGGCGGCGTCCGCGCTCGGTGGGGCGGCGGGATCCACGGCGCCTGACGCTCCGGGCGCGCCGGGGGTCGCCTGCACGTCGGCGGGATCGGGAGTCGCGGCGCCTGAGCGCCGACGCATGCGCTGTCGGATTCCGGTCATACAGAAGAGGCGCCCCTCGGCGCCACAGCGGCCGAGTATAGGCCGGTCCCGATCAGTGCGCGCCAAGCGTCGACCACCTGCGCGGCCATGTGGTCACAGGACCAGCGCTCGACCGCGCCACGTCCGGCCACGCGCGGGTCGGCCTCCCGCAGATGCGGCTCCACGGCCGCGCGCCAGGACGCTGCGTCGTAGGGCAGACACGCGGCGCCGGCCACGCCCCACAGCGCCTCGGGGTGGACGCCCACCGGCGTGGCCACGACCGGCACGTCGCACGCGAGCGCCTCCAGGACGGCGAGGCCGAAGCCCTCCGCCTCGGACGGGACGAGCACCGCGTTGGCGGCGTTGATCCACCAGGGCACCTCCGCCGGCGGGATGTCGCCCAGGGTCAGCAGCGGGACGTCGCCGGCCACCTCGCGCGCCCGGTCGAACCGCTTGCCCGCGCGGGCCGGGTCGGCGGGGAACAGCAGGTAGGGGCCCGCGGGATCCAGCCCGAGCCGGGCACGGGCCTCCACGCGATCGAGGGGCCGCAGGCGCGAGAGCGCCACGCCGCAGGGCAGCACGGCGGCGCGGGCGCCCACCCGCCCGCCCAGCTCGCGGCCCAGGGCGGGGGAGGCGACGGCCACCAGGTCCATGAAGGGCAGGACGGCGCGCGTCAGCGGCCGGGTGCGCGGGTGGCGCACGTCGGTCCCGTGCAACGTGACCGCGCGGCGCACATGACGCGCGCCGAGGGTGGTGTAGGCGGTGAGGCCGAAGTGGGCGTGGACGATGTCGCGGCCCCGGGCGCGGCGCCGCACCTCCCGCGCGCCCCGCACGTAGTCGCCGGGCGCGAACTCGAGCAGGTCCACGTCGACGTCGCCGCGGTCGCGCACCGCGCCGACCTGATCGCGCACGAACTGGCCGCGCCCCGGGGTGGTCGGGTCGGGGGCCATGTTGGAGACGACGAGGACGCGCATTCGTCCCAATCCTGACGCACAAAGGTCACGGGGCGCCGGTAGATCCGTCACGCGGCGGTCCGCAGGATCGGTGCATCGCATCCGGGGGCCCGTCCGGGACCTCCGCCGACGACCGGGAGGTCACCGATGGGCTACGAACTGCAGGGGCGCATCCACACCTGGCTGCTGGGGCTGCGCGACGACGCCGGGCAGGGGACGGTCGAGTACGTCGCCCTGATCCTGCTGATCGCCGGTGTCCTGGCCGGCGTGGTCGCCGCCGGCAAGGGGATGAACGGCGCCTCCATGGCCAAGTCGATCGTCGCCAAGCTCCAGGACTCGCTGGAGAGCGTGGGCGGCAAGTAGGGCCGGCGCCGGTGCCGGCCGCGCTCGGTCGGCACCGGCTCCGTCAATACCATGGGCTGCCGTGTCCGACTTCGCCGCAACCGCGCCGCGCGAGCGCCCCATCGCCGTCTTCGACTCCGGTGTCGGCGGCCTGACCGTCCTGCACGAGCTGCTGGTCAGCCTGCCGCACGAGGATTTCCTGTACCTCGGGGACACCGCCCGCTTCCCGTACGGCGAGCGCTCCAAGGAGGAGCTCGAGCAGTTCTCCCTCCAGGTGGCCGAGGAGCTCCTGCGCCACCGCGCCAAGCTGCTGGTGGTCGCCTGCAACTCGGCGACGGCGGCCGCGCTGCCCGCGCTGCAGGAGCGGATGATGCAGACGACGCTCGGCGTCGACGTCATCGGCGTGGTCAAGCCCGAGGCCCTGCAGGCGGTGGCGGCCACGCGCACCGGCCGCATCGGCCTCCTCGCCACGCCCGCCACCGTTGCCAGCGGCGCCTACGCGCGCGCCGTCGCGCAGGCCGACGCCCACACCGAGCTGGTGAGCGTGCCGTGCCCCGACCTGGCGCCGATCATCCAGACCGGGTTCCCCTTCGACGACGCGCTGGTGGAGACCGTCCGCGGCTACTGCGCGCCCCTGCGGGAGGCCGGCGTGGACACGGTCATCCTCGGCTGCACCCACTACCCGCTGGTGCGGCCCCTGCTGCAGCGGATGCTCGGCCGCGACGTCACGATCATCACCTCCGGCGCCGCGGCGGCCCGGCAGGTGGAGCACGCCCTGCGGTCGCGCGGGCTGGACTCGCCCAACGTCGGCGAGGGCGAGTACCGCTTCCTCTCCACGGGCGACCCCGAGACCTTCCGCGAGCTCGGCACCCGCTTCCTCCAGATGCCCCTGGGCGAGGTCACCCAGGTCACCCTCGCCCCGCTTCCCACCACGTCCCCAGGAGTCACCCACCCGTGAGCACGCCGAGCCGGTCCTACGGCCGCACCGCCCAGCAACTGCGCCCCGTCACCATCGAGCCGGGGTTCGTGCGCACCGCCACGGGCTCGGCGCTGATCTCGGTGGGGGAGACCCGCGTGATCTGCACCGCCTCGGCGCAGGAGTCGGTGCCGCGCTGGATGGCCGGTCGCGGCAAGGGCTGGGTCACCGCCGAGTACGGGATGCTCCCCGCCTCCACCGGTGACCGCAAGCAGCGCGACATCTCCAAGGGCAAGGCCGACGGGCGGTCGGTGGAGATCCAGCGGCTCATCGGCCGCTCGCTGCGCGGCGTGATCGACTTCGCGGCGCTCGGCGAGCGGACGATCTACCTGGACTGCGACGTGCTGCAGGCCGACGGCGGCACGCGGTGCGCGTCGATCACCGGCGCCTGGGTGGCGCTGGAGCTGGCCTGCCGCCGGCTGGTGGCCGAGGAGAAGCTCGAGCGCTCCCCGGTCAAGGGCGCGGTGGCCGCCGTGTCGGCCGGCATGGTCGACGGCCTGGCGCTGCTGGACCTCGATTACCCCGAGGACTCCACCGCCGAGGTCGACGCCAACGTGGTCATGACGGGCGACGGCGGGCTGCTGGAGGTGCAGGCCACGGCCGAGCGCACCCCGCTCTCGCGCACGAGCCTGGACGAGCTGCTGGCCCTGGCCGCCGCCGGCATCGACGAGCTGCTCCTGGCCCAGCAGGCCGCGCTCGGCGCGGCGGAGTAGGGCGCGGTGCGGCTGCTCCTGGCCACCCGGAACCGGCACAAGGCGGACGAGTTCGCCCAGCTCCTGGCCCCGTACGGGGTCGATCCGCTGCCGGACGAGGTCGTGCTGCCGCCCGAGACGGGCACGACCTTCGCCGAGAACGCGCTGGGCAAGGCACGTGCCGCGGCGGCCGCGACCGGCCGCGTCGTGTTCGCCGACGACTCCGGCATCGAGGCCGAGGCGCTGGACGGCGCGCCGGGCGTCTACTCCGCCCGCTTCGCCGGCCCCGACGCCACCGACGAGGAGAACCTGGCCAAGCTCGTGCGGCTCGCCCCGGCCGGCTCACCCCTGGCCTACGTCTGCGCGATCGCCGTCGTCGACCCCACCGCCGGCCCGGGGCGCCCCCTGGAGCACGTGGTCGTCGGGCGCTGCACCGGGCACGTCGCCGACCGGCCGCGCGGCGCCGGCGGGTTCGGGTACGACCCGGTCTTCGTGCCGGACGAGCATCCCGCCCGCACCATGGCCGAGCTGACGCCGGCCGAGAAGCACGCCATCAGCCACCGAGGCCGCGCCGCGGCGGAGCTCCTGCAGTGGCTTCGGCGCTGATCCCCCACGAGGAGCGCCCGGCGGTCAAGAGCCGCGCCGCCCTGCTGTCGGTCGGCTCCAACACCCTGCTGATCCTGCTCAAGGTCGTCGCGGGCACGGTCACCGGCTCCGTCTCGATCCTGTCGGAGGCGATGCACTCGGCGGTCGACCTGATCGCCTCGATCGTCGCCTTCTTCTCGATCCGCAAGGCGGACGAGCCGGCCGACGAGGACCACCCCTGGGGGCACGCGAAGGTCGAGAACCTGGCCGCCGCGATCGAGGGGATGCTCATCCTCGTCGGGTCGGCGATCATCGCCTTCGAGGCGATCCGGCGCCTCATCCGCGGGTCGGAGGTCGACCACCTCGGCCTCGGCATGGCCGTCATCGGGTTCTCGATGGTGGCGAACCTGGGGATCTCGGCCTACCTGCACCACCGGGCCCGGCAGACCGAGTCGCCGGCCCTGGAGGCCGACGCCGCGCACCTGCGCACCGACGCCTTCACCTCCGGCGGCGTCTTCCTCGGCCTGGCCCTCACGGAGATCACCGGAGCGACCTGGATCGACCCCGTGGTGGCCCTGATGGTGGCCGCCGCGATCCTCTGGACGGGGCTGTCGATCATCACCCGATCGGGCCGGATGTTGGTCGATGAGGCGCTTCCCGGCGCCGAATTGGACGCGATCCGGGAGGAGATCGTCGCCTTCGGCACGCGGGATGTGCGCGGATTCCACAAGCTGCGGGCACGGCGGGCCGGGTCGCGCCGCTACGTGGACCTGCATGTGCAGTTCGCCGCCGGCACGACGCTGGAGGCCGCGCACGAGACGGCCCACGCCCTGCAGGACGCGATCGCCGATCGCCTGCCGGGCACGGACGTCCTCATCCACCTGGAGCCCGAGGACAAGGTGCGGCCCGGAACCGAGATTCTGCCGCACCCCGCTCCGTCCGAGGCGACGGAAAAGAGCCGTTGAGCAGGGATTTTCCCGTCAGCGGATGTTGATCGCGGCGGACGCGCCGACAGCGAGCGCGACGAAGCCGTAGCCGATGTAGTCCGACAGGAAGAGCAGGGCGGCGGTGATGACACAGACCACGACGGTCGTGATCCATGAGGCGCGCATGAGGGTCATGTCGGATCCCATCCTCGCGCATCAGGACGACGACCCGGCGCGACCGCCCCGGCGGCGGTTCGTCCGAGGGGCGCGCCACACTGCCGCGCCGGCAGCGATCCGCACCGGCGTTTTCCCGTCATCTACAGGGATTGCCGTCCGCGGACGGTGTTAGGTTCGACCGTAATCAACCCCTCGCAAGGAGGAGTCCACGTGACGAAGTCAGAGTTCGTCGACCACATCGCCCAGAAGGCGGAGCTGTCGAAGGCTGATGCAGGCAAGGCGATCGACGCCGTGCTCGAAACGATCCAGGAGACGCTCTCCCGCGGAGGCGACGTGACGTTCTCCGGGTTCGGCAAGTTCCACGTCGCCCAGCGCGGCGCCCGTCAGGGCGTCAACCCGCAGACCGGCGAGCGGATCCAGATCGCGGCCTCGAAGGCCCCGAAGTTCTCGGCCGGTTCCGGCCTCAAGAAGGCCGTCAAGGGCAGCTGATCCCGCAGCCTGTCCACGGGGCGCGGCCGGCCGGGGTTCCATTCGGAGACCGGCTGGCCCGCCACGTCGCATTGCGCGAGTCCCAGGTGGTTCTGGGCCTCGATCCCGACCCGGCGAAGCTGTGGCCCCAGGCCATGGCCGCCGGTGCCGGGGGCGCAACCCCGGCCGAACAGGCCGCCGGTGCCGTCGCCGCCCACTGCCGTGCCGTGATCGAGGCCGCCGGGCCCGCCTGCGTGGCCATCAAGCCGCAGCTCGCCTGCTTCGAGCGTCTCGGCGCCGCCGGCCGCACCGCGCTGGCCCAGACCTGTGAGGCCGCCGCCGACGCCGGGCTGCTCGTCCTCGCCGACGCCAAGCGCGGGGACATCGACGTCAGCGCCCGCGCCTACGCCCAATCCCTGCTCGGCGCCACGCCGACCCCGTTCGGCGACGTCGAGGGCCTCGGCGCCGACGCCATGACCGCCAGCCCGTACATGGGAGCCGACACGCTCGCCCCCCTGCTCGAGGTCGGCCGCCCCCGCGGGGCCGGCGTCTTCGTCCTGGTGCGCACGTCCAACCCCGGCGCCGTCGACCTGGAGGACGCTGCGCTGGCCTCCGGCGCGACGGTCTGGGAGCACGTCGCCGGCCTCGTCGCCGCGGCCGGGGCGCCCGGGCCCGAGTCGGGCCTCGCCGACGTGGGGGCGGTGGTGGGAGCCACCGTGCCCGAGCACATCGCCCGGATGCGCGAGCTCATGCCCGTCACGCCCTTCCTGCTGCCCGGCATCGGCGCCCAGGGCGGGCGGGTCGAGGATGTCGCGCCGGCGTTCGCCCCCGGGCGGGCCGGCGGCCTCATCACCGCCTCGCGCTCCATCGTCGGCGCCCGGGACCGTCCCGAGCACGCCGGCGCCGCCGGTCCCGGGGAGGCCGCCCGGGCCGAGGCCGAGCGACTGCGCGCCGCCGCGTGGGCGCTGGTGCCCTGACCGCTATCGTCCGACGCGGCCCGCGCGGCGCACGCACACCGTGTTGCGCACCGCG
>WBZU01001319.1_pt1 | contig 18804 bp, 14 predicted proteins | sample 5204311 | NCBI WGS metagenome assembly WBZU01 (sample SAMN12344359, study PRJNA552823) | activated sludge metagenome | biome: Activated sludge suspended growth; feature: Nitrification reactor; material: Wastewater; isolation source: activated sludge from nitrification reactor of wastewater... | reverse complement strand
GGCCCACTTCACGTAGTCGGGCAGGTCGGGCGACAGGTACACCTCGGAGTAGCGCTCCTCGTAGAACATCTCCTGCCACTGGCGGACCATGCCGAGGTAGGCGTTGTTGAGGATGGCGATCTTCACCGGGATGCGCTCGGCCGCCGCGGTGACCAGCTCCTGGGCGGTCATCTGGAAGCAGCCGTCGCCGTCGATCGCCCACACCATGCGGTCGGGGCGGCCGACCTTGGCGCCGATGGCGGCCGGCACCGAGAAGCCCATCGTGCCGAGGCCGCCGGAGTTGATCCACGTGTAGGGGTGGCGGAAGGTCCAGTACTGGCTGGTCCACATCTGGTGCTGGCCGACGCCGCTGGCCACGATGCAGTCCTCGGGCGCCGAATCGCGCAGCGCCTCGAGCACCATCTGGGGCTTGAGCAGGTCGCCCTCGGCGGGGGGCTCGTAGGCCAGCGGGTACCGCTCCTGCCAGCCCGACAGCGTGGAGCGCCACGGGGTGAGGTCGGCCGGCTCGGTGCCGCCGTCCTTCAGCGCCTGGACCGCCTTCACCAGGTCTTCGATCACGAGGCGGGCGTCGCCCACGATCGGCACGTCGGGCCGGCGGACCTTGCCCAGCTCGGCCGGGTCGATGTCGGCGTGGATGATCTTGGCCATCGGGGCGAAGGCGGCGACCTTGCCGGTGACGCGGTCGTCGAACCGGCTGCCGAGGGCGATCAGCAGGTCCGACTCCTGCATCGACATGATCGCCGTGTAGTTGCCGTGCATCCCCGGCATGCCGAGGCAGAGCTCGTGGTCGTCGGGGAAGGCGCCCCGGGCCATCAGCGTGGTGACCACCGGGATGCCGGTCAGCTCGGCCAGCTCCCGCAGCGCCTCCGCGGCCCGGGCCTTGAGGATGCCGCCGCCGGCGTAGATCACCGGGCGCTCGGCGGCCAGCAGCAGCTCGGCCGCCTCCTTGATCTTGCGGGGGTGGCCGGTGGTGGTGGGCTTGTACCCCGGCAGGCCGGCCACCACCTCCTCGTCGGTGGGCCAGTACCACTCCATCGCCGAGTTCGGGTTGGTGGGGTCGACGATGTCCTTGGGGATGTCGACCAGCACCGGGCCGGGGCGACCGGTGGTGGCGATGTGGAACGCCTCCCGGATGACCCGAGGGATGTCCGCGGCCCGGGTGACCAGGTAGTTGTGCTTGGTGACCGACTGGGTGATCCCCGTGATGTCGGCCTCCTGGAAGGCGTCGGTGCCGATGCTGGCGGTGCCCACCTGGCCGGTGATGCAGATCATCGGCACCGAGTCCATGTAGGCGTCGGCCAGCGGGGTGACGATGTTGGTGGCGCCGGGGCCGCTGGTGACCATGGCGACGCCCGGCTTCCCGGTGGCGTGGGCGTACCCCTCGGCCATGTGGCCGGCGCCCTGCTCGTGGCGCACGAGGATGTGGCGGATCGGCGAGTCGATGATCGGGTCGTACACCGGGAGGATGGCGCCGCCGGGCAGGCCGAAGATCACCTCCACGCCTTCCATCTCCAAGCTCTTGATGAGGGCCTGGCCTCCGTTGAGCTGCATCGGTGTTCTCCTGGTCGTGGTGGTGCGGCGGCGGTTCGGACGGGTTCCGCTCGCCATGGCCCCGGTGCAGTCTGGCCGCTGGTCGCATCGGCCCCGAAAACTGCGACGACCTCCCCGGTGGGGAGGTCGGAGGGCGCACGCGAGCGGTGGAGGATGCGTGCGCTAGGTGACTACGAGGAGGGTGCGGGGCGACGACATCGCGGTCCATGCTGCCAGCCCCCGCCCCAGCTCGCAACACCGGGTTCGGGGCCGCACTCGAACCTGCACGAGATCGGCTGCACCCCGCCGCCCAACCCGTGCAGGTTCGAGCCCACCCCCAACCTGCACGAGCCCCGCTGCGCCCCGCCGCCCAACCCGTGCAGGTTCGAGCCCACCCCCAACCTGCACGAGATCAGCTGCACCCCGCCGCCCAACCCGTGCAGGTTCGAGCCCACCCCCGACCTGCACGAGATCAGCTGCACCCCGCCGCCCAACCCGTGCAGGTTGGAGGGGGGATCTAGCGTGGGCGCCGTGTCGGGTGACGGGGCGGCGGGTGGCGGAGCGCCGAGGCGGGGACCGGGGCGGCCGCCCGATCTGGCCAAGCGGCGGGCGGTGCTCGACGCCACGCTCGACGTGTTGGCCGAGGGCGGGTTCGCGGGGCTGACGATCGACGCCGTGGCCCAGCGAGCGGGCACGACCCGGGTACTCGTCTACCGGGTCTGGGAGACCAAGGCGGCGCTGGCCGCGGACGCGCTGTTCTCGTCGGCCGACGACCTGGTCGTCCCCGACACCGGCGACCTGCGGGCCGACCTGGACGACTTCGTGGGCCAGCTCGTCGCCCGCTTCTGCCGACCGGCCCACGTGATGGGCGTGCCCGGCCTGACCGTCGAGCTGCTCGGCGACGCCGAGCTCGCCCGCGACGTCCACGCCCGCTACATCCGCCCGGCCGAGGAGGGGTTCGCCACCATCCTCGACCGGGCGCGGGCTCGCGGGGACCACGTCGGCCCCGTCGACCCCCGGGCCCTGAACACGCTCGTCTCCGGCATGGCGACCGGCCTGACCCAGGGCCTGCGCCTCACCCCTGTCGAGATCACCGACCTCGTGGTGTCGACGGTGGTCGACGGCGCGCTCGGGCGCTGACCCGACGGCGCCACGTCGGCCGGCGGCGCCGGTCGAAGGCGACCCCCTAGGGTGCTCCGGGATGTCACAGGTGGAGGTCGCCCCCGGCGATGTGGTGATCCGGGCCGACGGCGTGGTGAAGCACTGGGGCTCCACCCTCGCCCTGGCCGGCGCCACCGCCACGATCGGCCCCGGGGTGACCGGGCTCCTCGGCGCCAACGGGGCCGGCAAGACGTCGTTGCTCGGCATGATCCTCGGGCTGCACCGGCCCGACGCCGGCCGCGTGGAGGTGTTCGGGCTCGACCCGTCCACCGCCGGCCCCGAGGTGCGGGCCCGGGTCGGCTACAGCCCCGAGCACCACCTGCTGCCGCCCGACGTGAAGGCGGTCGACTTCGTCCGCCACGTGGCCGAGATCCACGGGCTCCCCCGCCGCGAGGCCACCACCCGGGCCAGCGACGCCCTCTGGCAGGTGGGCCTCGGCGAGGAGCGGGGCCGACCGATCGGCACGATGTCCACCGGCCAGCGCCAGCGGGTGAAGCTGGCCCAGGCCCTCGCCCACGACCCGCTGCTCGTGCTGCTCGACGAGCCCACCGACGGCCTCGATCCGGTGCAGCGCGACGTCATGCTCGAGCTGATCCACCGGACCAGCCACGAGTTCGGCATCACCGTCCTGCTGTCGAGCCACCTGCTCGAGGAGGTCGAGCGGATCTGCGACGCGGCGGTGATCCTGGCCGGCGGCACGGTGGTGGCCGCCGGGCCGCTCGACGTCCTGCGAGGCGGCGGCGAGGGGCTGGTGCTCGAACTCGACGGCCCCCAGGACCGCATCGACGCCGCGCTGACCACGATCCACCGGACCGGCGCCGACATCCGGGTCGACCAGCGGCGTTACCTGATCAGCGGGCGCGACGGCCTGTTCGACCTCGTGCGAGACACCGTCGCCGACCACGGGGTGGGCATCCGCCGCCTCGGCCGGCGCACGATCTCCCTCGAGGAGGTCTTCCTCGGCGCTGGCGCCGGCATCGCGCCCCAGGCCGACCCCCGCCTCGCCGGCCTCCCGGCCCCGCCGCCCCCGCCCCCGCCGTCGGGGGTGATCCGATGACCGACCCGACCACGACGGCCCCCGTGACCGGCGCAGCCTCCGGCGCCCCCGGCGAGGCCCGCATCCTCGATCGCGGCTATCGCCACTACCGCGGCGCTCGCACCGGCGTGCGAGGGGCCCAGCGGGCGCTCGTCGCCCACAGCGTGCAGCGCGCCCTCGGCATGCGCCGCACGATCTGGGCGAAGGTCCTGCCGATCGCCACCATCGGCATCGCCTACGTCCCGGCGATCGTGTTCGTCGGCGTCGTCGCCCTCGTGCCCTCCGACGAGTTGGAGGCGAACTTCCTGCCCTCCTACGGCGAGTACTACGGCTTCATCATCGCCGCGATCATGATCTTCGTCGCCCTGGTCGCCCCCGAGGTCCTCTGCACCGACCGACGCACCGGGATGCTCGGGGTGTACCTGTCCTCGCCGCTCGATCGCGACTCGTACCTGGCGGCCAAGGCCGCCGCCATCGTCGGCGTGCTCTCGCTGGTCTGCCTCGGCCCGCCGCTCCTCATGCTGATCGCCAACGTCCTCCAGAGCACCGGGCCGGACGGCGTGGGCGACATCGCCCTCACCTTCGCCCGCGTGCTGGTGGCCGGCTCGGTCCTGACCCTGCTGTTCACCGGGGTGACGATGGGGGTGGCATCGCTGACCGACCGGAAGTCGGTCGCCAGCGCCGGGATCATCCTGCTGTTCCTGGTGTCGATCATGGTCTCGGGGATCCTGATGGACGCCACCGACGGCGACGGAGCCGGCGTCCTGTCGGTCACGGTCCTCGCCCTCGACCTCGCGGCGCGGGTGCAGGGCGAGTCGTCCAGCCCCCTCGAGGGCGCCTCCTCGGCCCTCGTCTGGGGCGCGTGGGCGGCCTGGACCGTGGGCGGCTTCGCACTGGCCCGGTACCGCCTCCACCGACTGCCGGTGACCCGATGACCGACCTCGCCGCCGCCTCGCCCGCCGCGGTCGACTGGACCGCCGGCGGCCCGCCGATGATCGAGGTGGCCGGCGCGTCGAAGTGGTTCGGCGACGTGGTGGCCGTGTCGGACGTGACCTTCGCGGTGGGTGCCGGCGTCACCGCGCTGCTCGGCCCGAACGGCGCCGGCAAGTCCACCCTGATGCGGATGATCTGCGGGCTGACCCCGGCGGACCAGGGCACCGTGCGCATCCTCGGCGCCGACCCGCGCACCGACCTCGCGGTGCGGTCGCGGATCGGCATCGTCCCCCAGCAGGAGGGCGTGTTCGAGCCGTGCGACGCGTGGTCGTTCGTGCGCCTCGCCGCCGTCCTCAACGGGGTGCCCGATCCCGACGCGGCGGCGCGCGGGGCGCTCGCCGTGGTCGAGCTCGACCCGAGCGACCACCGCAAGGTGTCGCAGTACTCGAAGGGCATGCGCCAACGGGTGAAGGTGGCCCAAGCCCTGGTGAACGACCCCGCCGTCCTCGTGCTCGACGAGCCCCTCACCGGGCTCGACCCCCGTCAGCGAGCCCACCTGATCGAGCTGTTCGCGCGGCTCGGGGCCGAGGGGCGCTGCGTGATCGTATCGAGCCACGTGCTCGAGGAGGTCGAGCGGTTCGGGTCGCGGGTCCTCGTGGTGGCCCAGGGCCGCCTCGCCGCCACCGGCGACTTCCGGGCGATCCGCGAGCTGATGGACGACCGGCCGCACCGCATCCGGGTGCGCACCGACCGCCCCCGCGAGCTGGCCACCGCGCTCCTGGCCCGCGACGGCGTCATCGGCGTCCAGCTCGAGAAGGCGGCGCCGGGCCGGCCGGCCTCGGTGCTGGTCGAGACCACCGACGCCCCGGGGTTCCGGGCCGCCGTCGCCCCTGCGTCGCGGGCCTCGGGGGCCACCCTGTGGGAGGTCACCCCGCTCGACGACGACCTCGAGAGCGTCTTCCGCTACCTGGTGCAGCCGTGACCGATCCCCTCGCCTCCAGCTCCTCGAACGTCGGACCGGCGACGGCCGAACGTCGACGCACGGCCCCGCCGGCGTTCCGCGCCCCGGCCGGCGGGATCGGATCCCGCTCGTCGACCGCGTTCGCAGCCGAGTACCGCCTGCTCCTGCGAGCCACCGCCACCAAGGGCCGGCTGGCCGCCATCGGCGCGCTGGCGGCGCTCGGCGTCCTCACGGCGGTCATCGCCAACGGGGCCGGCTCGGGCGACCCGGTCGAGACGGCGGTCGGCTTCGTCAACGCCTACCTCTCCACCCTGACGCCGGTGGCGGTGCTCGTGTTCGGGGCGGCCGCCCTCGGGGACCTGGTCGACGACGCCACCCTCGTCTACCTCTGGCTCCGCCCCGTGCCGGCCCGGGTGCACGTCCTGGCCGCGTGGGCGGCCACCATCACGATCACCCTGCCGCTCGTGGTCGTCCCGATGCTGCTCGGCACGGCGATCATCCACACCGGCGACGGCGTCTGGCTGGCCGCGCTGCTCGGGGCACTGGTGGCCACGGGGGCCTACGGCGCCCTGTTCGTCCTGGCCGGGATCCGGTTCAAGCGGGCCCTGCCCTGGGGCCTCGTCTACATCCTGATCTGGGAGGGCTTCGTCGCCAGCGCCGGAAAGACCGCCTCGAAGCTGGCCCTGCGCTCCTACGTCCGCTCCATCCTCGCCCACTTCACCGACCAGTACCTCAAGCTCGGCAACCGCTCCCTGCTCGCCAGCTTCCTGGTCCCCGCGCTCGTGGCCGTCGCCGCGCTGGCCTACGCCAGCCGCCGGCTCGCCCGCACCGACGTCGCCTGACGCCGCCTCGGATCCTCGGTCGATACCGAGGGCGCGCCCACCACGTCGATCGATTCGGTAGCCTCGGACGGATGCAAGGCGAGTCGACGGCGCTGCGGCACCGACCTCGCCCGACGCTCTTCCCGTAGCGAGCCGACCCCGGTTCGTGGGGCGTCGGGGTGGTCGAGAGCCAACGATGAGCCGGACCGTCGCGCACGTCCCCTGGTGGACGAGACCCGACATCGCCCGCTACCTCGTGGAGACGCACGACCACCGGTTCGGGCCGTGCGACCTTCCGTCGTTGACCGAGTGGGCCGCCTCGGCACGCCGCCAGTCGAACTGGCACGCGCCGCTGCCGTGGCGGTGCAGGTGGGAGGTCGATCGGCGCCGGATCCCCTGCCTCTGCGGCTGCGCCCTGTGCACCGGCCGGACCTGGCGCCGACTCGAGCGCCGCCAGGACCGCCACCGGGCGAAGGAGCGGAACCAGACCGGCGCCTGGGCCGCTGAGTGGGGGGAGATCGACGGCGCGGACTGACCTCATCGATCCGACCTGCTCGTCGTGGGGCTACGCGTCGGCCTTCTGCTGGAGGAGGGCGGTGGCGGCCTTACCGTCGGCCTGGCCCTTGGTGGCCTTCATCACCTGGCCGACGAAGAAGCCGGTGAGCTTGCCGCGGACCTTGGGATCGCCGGTGCGGTACTGGTCCCACTCCGACGGGTGGGCGGCGATGGCGGCCTCGACCGCCGCCTCCAGCGCGCCCGTGTCCATCGCCTCGAAGCCCTTGGCCGCGGCGATGTCGGCCGCGGTGGCGGTGCCGGTCGGGTCGGCCACCAGTTCGGCCAGCACCGTCTTGGCCTGGGTGGCGGTCAGCTCGCCGCGGACCTCCATGCCGACGACCTCGGCGAGCCGCTCCGGCGCGAGGTCGGCGCCGCCGTCGCCGGCGAGGTTCTGGGCGACGTGGACGAGCACCCGGCCCGCATCGGCGCCGGCGGCGATGGCCGCCACCGCCTGGTCGTCCTGGCCGCGATCGACGACGACGACCACCGCCTCGGTGGTCCGCTCGGCGCCGGCGGCCTCGGCCAGGCGGGCCCGACGGGCGGCCGGCAGGAGGGGCAGGGCGGCGGCGATCTCGGCCACCCAGGCGGGGTCGGGGTCGACGGGGACGAGGTCGGGCTCGGGGAAGTACCGGTAGTCGTCGGCCTCCTCCTTCGAGCGCATCGTGTGGGTGCGACCGTCGGCCTCGTCCCAGTGGCGGGTCTCCTGGATCACCGGCTCGCCGGCGGCGTGGAGCGCGGCCTGGCGGCCGGCCTCGTACTCGATGGCCCGGCCGAGGGAGCGCAGCGAGTTGAGGTTCTTGATCTCGCAGCGGGTGCGCAGCTCGCCGGTGCCCTGGCGCCGGACCGACACGTTGGCGTCGACCCGCAGCGACCCCTCCTCCATCTTCCCGTCGCTCACCCCGCAGGCCACCAGGATCGACCGCAGTTCGGCCACGTACTGGCGGGCCTGCTCGGTCGAACGCACGTGGGGGCGCGACACGATCTCGAGGAGCGGGACGCCGGCGCGGTTGTAGTCGACGAGGGAGTGGTCGGCGCCGGTGATCCGGCCTGCGCCGCCGACGTGGGTGGACTTGCCCGTGTCCTCCTCGAGGTGGGCCCGCTCGATGCCGACGACGTGGCCCGAGGGCAGCTCCAGGGACCCGTCGACCACGATCGGCTGGTCGTACTGGGAGATCTGGAAGTTCTTCGGCATGTCCGGGTAGAAGTAGTTCTTCCGGCTGAACACCGAGCGGCGCACCGAACCGGGCCCGCCCACGGCGCAGCCGAACCGGATGGCCAGCTCGACGGCGTGGCGGTTGACCACCGGCAGCGTGCCGGGCAGGCCGAGGGTGACCGGGTCGACGTTGGTGTTCGGGTCGTCGCCGAAGTGGTTCGGGGCGCCGGAGAACATCTTGGTGGCGGTGGCCAGCTCGGCGTGGACCTCGAGCCCGCAGACCAGCTCCCACCGCGACCCGTCGGGCGCCTCGACGACGGTGACCTCGTCCGAGTCGGGGACGGTGATCGGGTTGCCGAGCGAATCGGTGGGGACGCGGGCGGTGTCGGGGGTGGCGGTGTCGGTCATCGGGCGACCTCGGGGGCGTGGGCGAATCGGGCTGGCGCGTCGGCGTCGATTCGACGTCGATTCGACGGAACTCGGACATCCGGGGCGATTCGACGTCGATTCGACGCGAATCGCACGCTGCGAGCGGAGGTCGCTGCGATGGGTGGCGGGATCGCGGTCATGAGGTCGGCCCGAGCGGGGGCGCCGCCGCCTCGATCGCCGCCGCCGCTCGGAACATCGCCACCTCGCCGAGCCCGGGCGCCAAGACCTGGACGCCCACCGGGAGGCCGTCGGAGGCGGTGCCGAAGGGCAGCGACATCGCCGGGTGGCCGGCCAGGTTGGTGGGGATCGTGCAGATGTCGTTCAGGTACATCGTGAGCGGGTCGGCGATGGCCCCGAGCTCGAACGCGGTGGTGGGCGAGGTGGGCGACAGCAGCACGTCGACCTGCTGGTAGGCGGCGTCGAAGTCGCGGCAGATCAGCGTGCGGACCTTCTGGGCCTTGCCGTAGAAGGCGTCGTAGTAGCCGGCGGACAGGGCGTAGGTGCCGAGCATGATGCGGCGCTTGACCTCGTCGCCGAACCCCGCGGTGCGGGTGGCCACCATCATGTCGTTGGTGGTCGGGCCGTCGACCCGGAGCCCGTAGCGCACGCCGTCGAAGCGGGCCAGGTTGCTCGACGCCTCCGCCGGGGCGATCAGGTAGTAGGCCGACAGGCCGTAGGTGACGGCGGGGACCGACACCTCCTCCACGGTGGCGCCGGCGGCGGCGAGGGCGTCGGCCGCCTCGCGCACCCGGGCGGCCACCTCGGGGTGGATGCCCTCGCCCATCAGCTCGCGGACGACGCCCACCCGCAGGCCGGCCACGCCGTCGTCGAGGTGGGCGACCAGGCTCGGCGCCTCGGCGGGGATCGACGTGGCGTCCCGCTCGTCGTGGCCGGCGATCGCCTCGAGCAGCAGGGCGGCGTCGGCCACGGTGGCGGCGAACGGACCGACCTGGTCGAGCGAGGAGGCGAAGGCCACCAGCCCATACCGGCTGACCAGGCCGTAGGTGGGCTTGACCCCGACCACGCCGCAGAGGGCGGCGGGCTGGCGGATCGACCCGCCGGTGTCCGAGCCGAGCGAGAGCGGGGCGAAGCCGGCGGCCACCGCGGCGGCGGACCCGCCGGAGGAACCGCCCGGCACCCGGCCGAGGTCCCGCGGGTTGCGGGTGGGGCCGAACGCCGAGTTCTCGGTGCTCGACCCCATGGCGAACTCGTCGAGGTTGGTCTTGCCGACGGCGACCGCGCCCGACGCCCGGAGGCGCTCGACCACGGTGGCGTCGTAGGGCGGCACCCAGCCGTCGAGCATCTTCGACGAGCACGTGGTGGCCAGGCCCCGGGTGCAGAGGTTGTCCTTGACGGCGATCGGCACGCCGGCCAACGGCCCGGGGTCCTCGCCGGCCGCCACCCGCTCGTCGACCGCGGCGGCCGCGGCCCGGGCGCCGTCGCGGTCCACCAGGTTGAAGGCGTGGACGTCGGCCTCGCCCGAGTCGATGCGGGCCAGATGGCCCTCCAGCACGTCGACCGCGGACCGCTCCCCCGCCCGCACCGCGGCGGCGATCCGCAGGGCGGTGTCCGCGCCGCCGGCGTCGAGCGCGCTCACGGCGCCTCCCCCAGGATCGTGGGCACCCGGAACCTGCCGTCCTCGGCCTCGGGGGCGCCGGCCAGCGCCTCCTCGTTGGGCAGCGTGGCCCCCACCTCGTCGGCCCGCAGCACGTTGACCAGCGGGAACGGGTGGGACGTGGGCGCCACGTCGGCCAGGTCGAGCGCTTCGACGTCCTCGGCGTGTTCGAGGATGGCGGCCAACTGGCCGGTGAACAGCTCGACCTGCTCGGGCCGCAGCTCCAGCCGGGCCAGGCGGGCGACGTGGGCGACCTCGTCGCTGGTGATGCGGGCAGACATGGGTGTCGATCCTACGGACCTCCCGCCGCGCCCCCCGACCCGCACGGGAACTGGGAGGCCCACGTCACGCCGGAGGTGACACCAGCCTCCGGGTTCGAGCCCGGCGCCGACCCCGCGGCCGGGTCACCAGATACGGACGCGCTGGTCCGGGGCGAGCCAGAGGTCGTCGCCCTCCGCGGTGGCGAAGGCCTCGTGGAAGCCGTCGATGTTGCGGACGACGGCGTTGCAGCGGAACTCCGGCGGCGAGTGCGGGTCGATGGCGAGGAGGCGGATGACCTCCTCGTCTCGGGCCTTGGTGCGCCAGGCCTGGGCCCAGGACCAGAAGAACCGCTGGTCGCCGGTCAGGTCGCCGTCGGCCGACCCCGCGTCGCCCCCGACCGACCGACCCCCGCCCTCGACCGACCCATCGGCGTCGGCCTCCTCCAGGGCGATGCGGTAGGCGGCGTGGGCGATGGCGAGGCCGCCGAGGTCGCCGATGTTCTCGCCGACGGTGAACGCGCCGTTGACGTGGTGGCCCGGCGTCTGGCGGGGTTCGAGGGCGTCGTACTGGGCGATCAGCTCGCCGGTGCGCGCCTCGAAGGCGGTGCGGTCCTCGGCGGTCCACCAGTCGTTGAGGTTGCCCTGGCCGTCGTAGCGGGAGCCCTGGTCGTCGAAGCCGTGGCCGATCTCGTGGCCGATCACCGCGCCGATGGCGCCGTAGTTCACGGCGTCGTCCGCGTCGGGGGCGAAGAACGGCGGCTGGAGGATCGCGGCGGGGAACACGATCTCGTTCATCAGCGGGTGGTAGTAGGCGTTGACCGTCTGGGGGGTCATCAGCCACTCGGTGCGATCGACCTCCTGGCCGACCCGCTCGAGCTGGCGGTCGGTCTCCACCGAGGCGGCCCGGCGCAGGTTGCCGACGAGGTCGGCCGGGTCGATCACCAGCGCCGAGTAGTCCCGCCACACGTCGGGGTAGCCGACCTTCGGGGTGAAGGTGGCCAGCTTGGCCAGCGCCCGCTCGCGGGTGGCCTCGGTCATCCAGGGCAGGTCGGCGATCGAGCGGCGGTACGCCTCGATCAGGTGGTCGACCAGGGCGAGCACCTGGGCCTTGGCGTCGGGCGGGAAGTGCTGCTCGACGTAGAGCTTGCCGACCGCCTCGCCGAGGGTGCCCTCCACCACCGAGACGCCGCGCTTCCAGCGCTCCCGCTGGGCCGGCTGGCCGGTGAGGGTGCGGCCGTAGAAGGCGAAGTCCTCGTCGACGAAGCGGGCCGAGAGCGCCGACGCCGCGTCGTGGACGACGTGCCAGCGCAGCCACGCCTTCCAGTCGTCGAGGGGCAGCTCGGCCCAGGCGGCGGCGAAGCCCTCGAGGTAGCTCGGCTCGCGGACGATGACCGCGTCGAGCAGGTCCGCTCGGCCGTCGATGCCGTCGAGCCAGGCGGCCCACGGGAACCCGGGGGTGAGCGCGTCCAGGCCGGCCCGATCGGTCGGGTTGTAGGTGGCCTCGGCATCGCGGTCGCGCACCTGGTCCCAGTGGTGGGCGGCCAGGCGGGTCTCCAGGGCGACCACCCGGGCGGCGGCGGCGGCCGCGGCGGCCTCGTCGAGCCCCGAGAGCCCGAGCATCCGGGTGAGGTGGCCGACGTAGGCCTCGCGCACCTCGGCGAACTGGTCCTCCCGGTAGAACGCCTCGTCGGGCAGGCCCAGCCCGGCCTGGACGAGGTAGAGCCCGTAGCGATCGGAGTTGCCGGCGTCGGCGAACACGGCGACGCCGACCGGGCCCATCAGACCCTCGCGCGCCAGCCGGCCGAGCAGGCGGGCTAGGGCATCGTGGTCATCGACGGCCTCGACCGCGGCGAGGTCGGCGGCGATCGGCTCGACGTCGAGCGCCTCGATCCGCTCCTCGTCGAGGAAGCTGGCGTAGAGGTCGCCCACCTGCTGGGCCTCGGTGCCGGGCTCGTGGTCGGCCTCGGCAAGGCCGTCGAGCAGCGCCCGCACGTGCTCCTCGGAGGCGTCTCGCAGATGGCGGAAGGTGCCGTCGCTGGCCCGGTCGTCGGGGATCTCGGCATCGGCGAGCCACCGCCCGTTGACGTGGCGGAACAGGTCGTCCTGCGGCCGCACGTCGTCCAACTGCTGCGAACGATCGATCCCGATGGTCATCCCGAGGAAGCTATCGGCGCCGTCCCGGCCGCCGGACCGGGCCGACCTCAGCCGGCGGTGGCCTTCTCGGCGAAGGCGACGGTGGCGGCGAAGACCTCGTCGCGGTCGAAGTCCTGGGTGACCACGTGGTAGCTGCGCTCGCACCAGAGCCGCTCGACCGGGCCGGACACCTGGGCGGCCAGGATGTCGGAGTTCTCCGGGGGCACGACGTGGTCCTGGCGGCTGGTGATGATCAGCATCGGCGACGTGATGCGGCTGATGCGATCGCCCAGCGTGTCCGCGGCGTCGAACAGGGTGAGCAGCGGGGCCAGCGGGGTCTCCGGGTAGGCGGTCTCGACCACGTCGGGCATGGCGATGTCCGACCCGATGCCGGCCATGCGATCGGCGCCGGTGGCGAGGACCTCGGTGACCGCCTCGCGCATGCCCGGCGGCACCGACACGACGGCGTTGATGCACACCAACCCGGCGATCTCGGGGTGCTCGGAGCCGAGCCAGGCGGTGAGCGCCCCGCCCATCGACAGGCCGACGACCACCACCCGCTCGCAGCGGGCGGCGAGGTCCGCGTAGGCCGCCTCGGCGGCGCCCAGCCAGTCGGCGAAGCCGGTGGGGATCATGTCCTCGACCTTGGTGCCGTGGCCGGGCAGCAGGGGGAGCTCGACGGTGAAGCCGGCGGCGGCGAGCGCCTCGGCCAGCGCCCGCATCGAACCGGGGTTGCCGGTGAAGCCGTGGAGGACGAGGGCGCCGTTCGGCCCGCCGGCGTGGGACCAGGGCTCGGCCCCGGGGATCAGGTCGGCGGGCAGGTCGGCGGCATCGGCGGGCATGGGGACTCCAGGCGAGGGGGGACGACGGCGTCGTCGGCGGCCGGACCAGGCAAGCACACCGGCCGCGCCCTCGCGTCGAATCGACGTCGATTCGACGCGACCGCGGCCGAGCTCGACGGTCGGGCCGGAACCGCTTGACCCTCCGGTCGATCCGGTGTCGACTGCCTGGCCATGGCCGAGGACCGGAGGCTGACCGACCAGGGTCGGGAGCGGAAGGCGCAGCTCCTCGACCACGCCGCCGAGCTCTTCGCCGAGCGGGGCTACGCCGAGACCCGCGTGTCCGACATCGTCGCCGCCGCCGGCGTGGCCAAGGGCCTCTTCTACTGGTACTTCGAGAACAAGGACGCGCTGTTCCGGGAGCTGGTCGAGCGCAACCGCCTCCGGCTCCGCCAGGCCCAGGCCGCGGCGATCGCCGCCGACGCCGAACCGCTCCTCCAGGTGCGCCAGGGAGCCGAGGCGTCGGTGCGCTTCATGGCCCGCTACGCCCACTTCTTCGCCCTGCTCGAGGTCGAGCACTCCGAGCGCACCTTCGCCGAGGAGCGCCGGCGGGGCTCGGAGATCCACACCTCCGACGTGGCCGACGTCGTCCGCGCCGGCATCGCCGACGACTCGATCCGCGACGAGGACCCCACCCTCCTCGCCCACGGGGTGGTCGGCACCGTCGGCTACTACGCCCACCTCCACCGCACCGGCCGGGTCGACCTGTCGGTCGACGACCTCGCCGCCTTCGTGGGCCGGCTCGTCGTCTGCTCGCTGGCCTCCCACGAGGCGATCGCCCGCCGGGTCCTCGGCGCCGCCCTCGCCCCGGCCACCCCGGTCTGACCGCTCGCCCGGGGCCCCGCCGACCTCGCCACCATCCGATGTCGAGGATGGCCGTCACGGCCGCGGACCAGCCGGTAGGGTCCGGCCTCGCACGCACCATGACCGGTCCGTGCGAAGCGTCCGAGGAGGACAAGCGTTGTCGAAGTTCTTGAGCGAGGAGTGGCTGGAGCAGGCCACGGCGATCCGGGCCGAGTACGAGGGCAAGGGAGGTGCGCCGCCCCACCAGATGCGGATGAACCTCGTGATCACCGACGTCCCCGAGGACGTGTCCGCCGGCCCGATCGACGCCCACATGGACACCACCAGCGGCGACGTGCACATGGACGTCGGCCACCTCGACAACCCGGACCTCACCGTCACCCTCGAGTACGAGACGGCCAAGGCCATCCTCGTCGAGGGCAACCCGCAGGCCGGGATGCAGGCGTTCATGGCCGGCAAGATCAAGGTGCAGGGCGACATGACCAAGCTCATGGCCATGCAGTCCGCCTCGCCGGACCCCGTCGCCGCCGAGATCGCCGCCAAGATCAACGCCATCACCGACTGATCGTTCGATCCATCCGCGTTCCCGGGGCCGCACCGCGAGGTGCGGCCCCGGCCGCGCCCGGGACGCCCGGACCCGCTCGAACGTTGCGCCGAAACCCGACGCTGAGGTGTGGTTCGGCGCAACGTTCCGGCGGTGCCGAGGGCGGGCCCGCTTCAACGTTGCGCCGAAACCCGACGCTGAGGTGTGTTTCGGCGCAACGTTTGCGTGGTCGGGCTCAGCCGACGTGGACGGGTTCGGGGACGACCGCGCCCGAGTCGTCGTCGCCGTCGGCGGCCGCTGCGGTGCGATCGACGTGGGCGGCGAAGATGCGGGTCGCCGCCACCGCACCGACCGCGGCCAGCGCCAGCCCCGCGAGGTAGCCGGCGTGGTAGCTGCCCTCGAGGCCGGCGGCGCCGACCCGGGCCTGCTGGACCGCCTGCATGACCTGGATCCCGAACACCACGCCGACCTGGATCACCATCTGCTGGGCGGCGCCGGCGATGCCGTAGTCGTGCTCGTCGACCGAGACGGTGACCGACGCGGCCAGCGGCGGCATGGCCAGGCCCATCCCCACGCCGGCGAGGGCGAGCGCGCCCATGATCAGCGGCACGGTCGACGCGGCCCCGAGAGTGGCCATCCAGGCCAGCGCCCCCACCACGCCGGCGGCGCCGAGCCCGGCGGCCCGGCGGGCCCCGAGGCGCAGCACCACCGCACCGGCGAACGGCCCGGCCAGCGAGAAGGCCAGCGGGCGGGCGATGCTCACCAGCCCGGTGCGGGTCTCGGAGTAGCCGAGGACGTTCTGGAGCAGGAGCGGGGTGAGGATGAACGAGCCCATGTAGGCGGCGTTGAGGAACGCCTGCGCGGTGATGGCGAAGGTGAACCCTGGCCGGCCGAGGTAGCGCAGCGGCAGGAGCGGGTGCTCGGCCCGGCGCTCGACCCGCACGAACCCGGCCAGGGCCAGCGGCGCCACCACCAGCGACGCGATGACGATCGGGTGGCCCCAACCGAGGCGGGCCGACTCGCTCAGGGCCAGCAGCAGCGGGGTGACCGAGAGGGCGACGAGGACGGCGCCGGCCACGTCGAACCGCCCGTGGCGGTGGCGGGGCGTCTCGGGCAGGAGCCGCCAGGCGAAGCCGAGGGCGACGAGGGTGATCGGCACCTGGGCCAGGAAGATCCAGCGCCAGCCGAACGCCTCGACCAGCGGGCCGCCGGCCACCACGCCCACCACCGGGGCGCCGGCGCCGACCATCGACCAGTACCCGAGGGCCCGCACCCGCTCGGTGCGGGGGAAGGTCCGGGACACGATGGCGAAGGCGGCGGGGCCGGTGGCCGCCCCTTCGATGGCGCCGAGGGTGCGGAAGGCGATCAGCGAGCCGGCGTTCCAGGCCAGCGCCGAGGCCACCGCCATGACGGCGGCGCCGGCCAGGCCGCCGAGGAAGAGGCGGCGATGGCCCACCCGGTCGCCCAGCTTGCCGACCAGCGGCCCGATCACCCCGAAGGCCAGCATCGGCCCGGTGACCACCCAGGTCATCGTGGCTTCGCTGGTCCGCAGCTCCTCGGCGATGCCGTGGATCGACACCGCCAGGATCGTGATCGTCACGTTCACCGAGAACAGCCCGAACAGGACCGTGGTCAGGATCCGCCACCGCCGGGGGTCGAGCGGCTCGTCGATCACCCCGTCGTCGGCCACCCGCCGGAGGGTACTTGACCCGCGGGTCAAGTCCTGAGGTCGACCGCCCCGCCGCCAGGCTCCGAACGCGAACCTGCACGAGAACGGCGGCGCCCCGCAGCCCGGCCCGTGCAGGGTCCAGACCCGGCCGAACCTGCACGAGAACGACTGAGCAGCGCCGCTCAGCTCGTGCAGGTTCCAGCCGGCGAACCTGCACGAGAACGGCTGAGCAACGCAGCCCAGCTCGTGCAGGTTCCAGGCTCGGCCGAACCTGCACGAGAACGGCGGCGCCCCGCAGCCCGGCTCGTGCAGGTTCGAGGCGGGCTCGGTCAGCCGAGGACGATGTTGACGGTGCTGCCGACGGCGACCATGGTGCCCCGGCCCGGCGAGGTGCCGATCGGGCTGCCCTCGGCCGAGCCGCTGGCGGTGCCGGGGACGAGGCCGGCGGCGCGCAGGATGGCGGCAGCCTCGGCGGGGGTGTCGGCCGAGCGGACGTCGGGGACGGCGACCAGCTCGGGGCCCCGGGACACCTCGATCGAGACGCTGGAGCCGCGGGGGACCTGGGTCCCGGTCCGGGGCAGGACCGAGATCACCACGCCCTCGTCGACCGAGTCGGAGTAGCTGCGGACGACCTGCACCTTCAGGCCGAGCGATTCGAGCGACTCGGTGGCGGCGGCCTCGGTGCTGCCCTGGAGCCCGGCGGGGATCGTGCGGGGTTCAGGGCCCTTGGACACCACGACCGAGACCGTGCTCCCCCGCTCGAGCTGGCCGGCGGTGCCCTCGGCGAGGCGGAGCACCGACCCCTCGGGCACGTCCTCGTCGAAGGCCTGTTGGGTGCCGTCGGTAAGGAACCCGGCGGCCAGCAGCTCGGCGGTGGCCTGGGCGACGGTCTTGCCGGCGAGGTCCTGGGGCACCGGCTGGATCGTCTGGCCGGCCGACACGGTGAGGGCGACGGCGCCGCCGCGGTCGAGCCGGACGCCCGGGGCGGGGGTGGACTCGAGCACCTCGCCCTTGGTGGTGTCGTCCCGGCGCACCCGGGTGACGGTGACCTTCCAGCCGGCGGCCTCGGCGGCGGCGGTGGCCTGGGCCTCGGTGGCGCCCACGAAGGTGGGGACCGGCAGGGTGATCGGCTTGGCCGGGGGCGCATCGTCGGCGCCGAGCGCGGCGGCCGCCGCCCCGCCGCCACCGGCGAGCAGCGCCACCACCAACAGGACCCACGGCCAGCGCCGACGTCGGCGCGGATCGTCGGCCACCACCGTGGGCGGGGCCTCGTCGAGCCGGTCGGGTGCGGTGCGGGGACGCGTGAGCAGGGCGGTGCCGCCGCCCGCCCGCACGGCGCCGAGGTCCACCGTGGCGTCGGGGTCGACCACGCGGTCGACCGGTTCGAGCTCGCGGTCCGAGCCGGGCGCGGGTCCGTCGGCCCACGCGGGGCCTTCGACCGACGGGCCGACCTCCCGGAGGTCGATCAGCGCCGGACCGAGCGGATCGTCGAGCGGCGAGCCGACGGGGTCGTCCAGCTCGTCGTCCGCCTCGTGGTCGGGGCCGACCTCGACCACCTCGCGCTCGGGCTCGGGGTCGACGACCACGACGACCGACTCGATCGCCTCGTCGCCCACGTCGATCTGGCCCTCGACCGGCTCGGGGAGCGGCACCGCCGGGACCGCCGGCGACGCGGCGGCGTCGACCAGCTCCTGCTCGGCGGTGTCCACCGTGGCGTCGACCTCGGCACCGGAGTTCACCCAAGCCGGCGGGTCGAGATCGAGATCGTCCTCGGTGAGGTCGACCTCCTGCACCGAGCCGACGACGGGCGCGTGCACCGTGGGGTCGCGGTCGACCACCACCTCGTCGGGCCCGGGCAGGGCGCCGGCGAGCGGGAGGGCGGCGGGGGTGGGCAGCAGCTTGGCCGCCCGCAGGAGCCCGGCGGCGAGGGCCCGAGCGTCGAGCCGCTGGCCCGGATCCGGATGGCCGGCGCGGGCCAGGACGTCCTGGAGGGGGCCGAGCGCGTCCGGCACCACCAGCGGCCGGTCGACGCGGGCCATCAGGGTGCCGAGCGTGGTGTCCGCGGTGAACGGCACCTCGCCGGTGACCGCCTCCACCAGCACCAGCGCCAGCGCGTACACGTCGGCCTTGCCGCTGAGCTGCTCGCCACGGGCCAGCTCCGGGGAGGCGTACCGGGCGGTGCCGAGCATGGCGCCCTGCGGCTCGGTCCACGCCGCCTCGGCCAGGGCGCGGGCCAGGCCGAAGTCGGCGATGCGGAGGCGCTGCTCCTCGCCGAAGAGCAAGTTGGCCGGCTTGATGTCGCGGTGGACGAAGCCGCGGCGATGGGCGTAGTCGAGCGCCCGGGTGGCCTCGAGGCCGACG
>WBZU01001318.1_pt1 | contig 18807 bp, 16 predicted proteins | sample 5204311 | NCBI WGS metagenome assembly WBZU01 (sample SAMN12344359, study PRJNA552823) | activated sludge metagenome | biome: Activated sludge suspended growth; feature: Nitrification reactor; material: Wastewater; isolation source: activated sludge from nitrification reactor of wastewater... | reverse complement strand
CCGGCTCGGGAATCGTCATCAGCCCAACTCCGCCTTGGTGAGGATGTCCGGGATACGATCCGTGGCTTTGATCGCCATGATGTGCACGCCGTCGCAATAGGGTCGCACGGCTTTGATCGTGCGAACGGCGATATCCACGCCCGCGTCGATCGCCCGCTTGTCGCCGGCCGCCCGCATTTCGTCGATCATCTCCTGCGGTACGGACACGCCCGGGATGTTCGCGTTCATGAACTCCGCCATCTTGGCATTGCGCAACAGCAGAATGCCCGCCAGCACCTTCACCTTGAACGGGCGCACCGCCTGCATGAAGGTTTTGAACTGCTCAGGGTTGTAGATGGCCTGGGTTTGAAAGAACTCAACGCCCGCCCGCACCTTGGTCTCAAACTTCACCAGCATGGGACCGAGGGGATCGGCCTCCGGCGTGACGGCCCCGCCGATGGTGAAGTCCGTGGAACCATCAAGCTTGTTCCCGGCATAATCTTTCCCGGCGTTCAGCCCTTTCACCAGTTGCATGACCTGGACGGAATCAAGGTCATACACCGGCTTGGCATCCTTGTGGTCGCCGACGGTGGGATAGTCACCGGTCAAGCAGAGGATGTTGCGGATCCCGAGGATATGGGCGCCCATCAGGTCTGACTGCATGGCGATCCGGTTCCGGTCCCGGCAGGTCAGCTGCATGACAGGATCGTGCCCCAACTCATACAGCACGCGGCAAACGGGCAAGGAACCGGCGCGCACGACCGCCGCCGTGTTATCAGTGACGTTCACGCCGTGCACACGACCGACCAGCGCCTTCGCGCTCTCGACCACAGAGGTCAGATTCGTCCCCTTGGGCGGATTGTATTCCACCGTGACGGCAAACTGCCCCTGCGCTAACACATCCTTGAGTCGCCGCGGCTCCCGGCTCATCGAGATTTTCCCTGCATGGTTTGTAGTCTCCCTATCCTCCGGTCCAATCCACTTCACTCGAAAGAGGGCGGATTGGGACGTCCCGAGTGCGCGCATCGACCGAGCACATTCTGATCGTGCGCGGTCTGCGAGCAACGGGAGCGTCCCGATTCGCCCTATTTCATCCCTGCCATTCTCTTAGCAGATTCAACCGTATTGTCGAGCAACATCGCAATCGTCATCGGTCCGACACCGCCGGGCACCGGGCTGATCCACCCGGCTTTTTCACTGGCCGGCCCGAAATCGACGTCGCCGCACAGCTTGCCGTCCGGGCCCTTATTCGTACCTACGTCGATCACCACCGCGCCCTCTCGCACCATGTCCGCCGTGACGAACTTGGCCTTGCCGATCGCCACCAGCAGAAGATCGGCCTCACGGCAGACCGCGGCGAGATCTTTGGTCTTGGAATGACAGATCGTGACGGTGGCATTCCGCTGGAGCAACATCAGCGCCAACGGCTTGCCCACGATATTGCTCCGACCGACGACTACGGCGCGCTTGCCCTCGATCGACACGCCGGCCGATTCGATCATCTTGATGACCCCCTTCGGCGTACAGGCTTCGAAGACCGGGTTGCCTTCGACCAAGCGGCCGAAGTTGTACGGATGGAACCCGTCGGCATCTTTGTTCGGCGAGACGGCCTCCAGCACGACACGGCTTTCAATGTGTTTGGGCAGCGGCAGTTGTACCAGGATGCCGTGAATCTTCGGATCGGCATTTTTCTTTTCAATCAAGGCTAAGAGGTCCGCCTGCGAGGTGCTGGCCGGCAGCTTGTGGTCATCGACATAGATCCCCGCCAATTCGCAGGCTTTTTGTTTATTTTTCACGTAGACGTGCGACGCGGGATCATCCCCTACCAAAATCGTCGCCAGCCCCGGCTTCACCCCAGTTTTCGCCAGCACCGCGGCCGACTCGACGGCCAGCCGTTCCCGGACCTGCTGTGCCAACGCTTTCCCATCAATGATCCGTGCAGCCACAATATCCTCCCTGGCCTGAATAGAAGCAAAAAGTGTCGGCACCATAGCAGGCAATTTTTCAACAAGTCAACGCTTGCGCAGGCGAGACGGACTCACGCGATCGCACCGTTCCATCGCTTCCTTGACAGTCTTCCAGACCCTTGGCTACGATGCATCGACAGCATCGACTGTCCGATACCATCGTTCATGAGATCCACCACCATGCGTCACAGTTTCTCGTCCCGGCCGTTGCGCCGCTCGTGCTTCGGACTGGCCCTCGCCGGGGTCATCGGCATGGTCCTGACCGGCTCCTTGAGTTGGGCCCTGCAAGTCAGTGGATTGGAATCGCCGCACAGCTTTCTGGCCGACCCTCCGTCGAGGTCCTATTTCATTTCGAATATCAATGGTGAGCCCGAGGCCCGCGACAACAACGGCTTCATCACCAAACTCAGCGACGATGGACAAATCACCGCCTTCAAGTTCATCGAGGGCGGCCGGGACAATGTGACGCTCCATGCCCCGAAGGGCATGGCCGTCGTGGATCACGTGCTATATGTCACGGACCTGGATACCCTCCGGGCCTTCGACAAGACGACGGGAAAATCGCTGTCCACCTTGACGCTCCCTCGCCCTGCCGACGGGAAACACCCTCAGTCACTCGTGGATGTCGCCCCCGACGGCCAAGGCCATCTCTACCTGGCCGATCAAGGCGGCAACGCGATTTACCGGGTCGATCTCACCGCGACGCCGACGCTGACGCTGTACCTGTCAGGGCCTCACCTGGCAGGGCCCTCGGGCGTGGCCGTGAACCCAAAGACGGGACATCTGGCGGTGGTCAGCTATGACTCGGGCAAGATTTTCGACGTGACGCCCGAAGGGACGCTCACGGAACTCGCCTCAAACGGCTTTTTTACCGGACGGTTCCAAAATCTCAGCGGCGTGGATTTCGACCGCTGGGGGAGCCTGTATGTCTCCGACGCGACCAAGGGCAAGATCTGGCGGATGCTGCCGAACAATAAATTTCAGGTGATCGCGGAATATCTGCCGGGCCCGTCGGATCTCGGCATCGACCGTGTGAACCATCTGATTCTGGTTCCCTACCAGGATTCGAACGCGGCCGAAGTCAACGGCCTCGAATCTCCCACCGTGTCGACAGGCGATCGCGCCAAACGCACGCTGGCAGACTACGGATTCGTGGAGCCCAAAAAGACTGACAAGGAAGGATCATCCCGCAAATGAGCCGATGTGTCTATTGCAACCAGCGCAAGGGAAAACGCTCCTGCCCCGCCCTGACCGGCCTGATCTGCAGTCAATGTTGCGGCGAACATCGCCTGACACGCATCAGCTGCCCTCCCGACTGCGACTATCTTGATACCGGAAGCGACTATCAGCAAAAACGCCTGGGCGAACAATTCGCCCCGGTGCGGCGTGAACTCTATCGCCAACTGAGCGTGGCGGGTGGCGAGAAAGCCGCGGCCCTGTTCAATCTGATCGAAGTCGTCACCTTCGGCTATTTCCACGATCGGCGCGACGGGCAGGACGCCGAAGTGTTCGCCGCCATGCAGGCCCTGCGCCGCACCTTGAGCCCGCTCCATGTGCCGTCCGCGCCCATGCCGGTGTTCGCCGAGCGCCTCAAGAAGGAATACGACACCTTCGCGAAACAGCAACCGCAACAGATCGTTGATGCCGGTTCCGCCCCCGAAATTCTCGATCGCGCCCTGGCCCTGCTGACCGAATTTTCCGGCCAGGATTTTCAGTCGCGGCGTTTTTTGAACGGCATGATCGGCTATGTCAAAACCTTCCATCCGGAAATCGCCGAGCACTTGACCAAACAACACGAAGCCGGCCGGATTGTCCTCCCCGGACAGCTGACTCCGCCGCCCCAAGAACCCGCCCCGCATGTCCATGGCCCTGAGTGCCACCATCACCACCACTAGAGAGAGATACCAACCGCACGACATCGTTCACTCAGCCCTCGCACGCTTCCCAGTGACTGCCCTCTAACTTCCGCCCCCATCGTTCCCTATTCCCTTCAGTTGCCCGTCATTTTTGCCGATACAGGCGAGTCACATTCTGTACGTTGTACAGGATGCGGGCAGGGTTTTTTCTCGTAACCGATTGAAACGTATGAGCTCACTGGTACAGGGCCTCCTGGCCTTCCTGCCGAAAGGTGATGCACTGGCCGAAACGGCCTGGGCCTATCGCCACCGTGGCATTCTGGCCGTCCTCTGGCTCCATGTGGTGGGTGTCACGCTCTACGGCCTCTCTCTGGGAGCGCCCCTCAGTCTGTCTCTCGGCGGAGGCGGCCTCCTGGGCCTGATCGCCATCGTGGCACAGCTCCCTGCCGTCGGTCGGCGTCTTCAGGCCTCCATTGCGACCTTCGGACTCATGACGGCTTCAGCCCTGCTGGTCCATTTGTCCGAAGGGCGCATCGAACTCCACTTTCATTTCTTCGTGATGATGTCGGTGATTGTGCTGTACCAGGATTGGCTTCCGTTCCTGGTCGGCGTGCAATTTATCGTGCTCGACCACGGTGTCGTCGGGACGCTGATGCCGGACATGGTCTATGGTCATGCCGACGGGCGGGCCCATCCCTGGACGTGGGCATTGATTCACGCCAGCTTTCTTCTGGCTCAATGCGTAGCCCTCCTCTATTTCTGGCGAGTGAATGAGCTGGCGCAGGAAGAAACCCGCCGCAGTGAGGCCCGTACGAGGATGATCATCGAAACCGCCCTCGACGCGGTGGTGACGACAAATACCGCGGGAACCATCATCGACTGGAACTCGCAGGCTGAATCTATCTTCGGCGTGTCCCGAAGTGAGGCTGTCGGGAAACCCCTGACGACGTATATCGCCTCTTCCTTCACCTGCCCTTCGATAGGGTTCGGCACAGCTTCCCCTGGCATGCTTCACGAACCCATCCTCAACCGCCGTGTGGAGCGAGTGGGACGAACGGGATCAGGACAAGAATTCCCCGTGGAAATTGCCACCAGTTGCCTGGGCAGCGCCGACCGCATGGAATTCACCACGTTTGCCCAAGACATTTCTGAGCGCAAGCAACAGCAGGAGATCCTCCGCCGCGCAAAAGAGGTGGCTGAAACCGCGAGTCAGGCCAAATCGCAATTCCTGGCCAATATGAGCCACGAAATCCGGACCCCTATGAACGGCGTGCTCGGGATGACCGAGCTGTTGCTGGCAACGCCGCTCAACGAGAAACAACGCCGGTACGCCGACACCGCGCATACCTCAGGAACCAACCTGCTCCATATCATCAACGACATTCTGGACTTTTCGAAAATCGAAGCTGGTCGGTTGGAGTTGGAACACATTCCCTTCAACCTCCAGGACCTCCTCAAGAGCACCACCGCACTCTACTCCGAACTGGCCGGGAAAAAGGGCCTGGCGTTGACGCTGACGATCGCACCCACTACGCCCCACACTATTCATGGCGATCCCCATCGTCTCCGACAGATCGTCACCAATCTCATCAGCAACGCGCTCAAGTTCACCGAATCCGGCGGGGTCACGCTTCTGGCAGGCGGCTGTGACGAGCACGCCGGGCAGATACGCATCCAGGTGACCGACACGGGAATCGGCATCCCGCCCGAAGCGCAGGAGCGGATCTTTGATTCCTTTTCCCAGGCCGATGGATCGACCACCAGAAAATACGGGGGAACCGGACTCGGTCTGGCCATCGTCAAGCAACTGGTGCGCATGATGGGCGGACACCTCGGCCTCACCAGCAGGCCAGGAGCAGGCACCACGTTTTGGTTTACGCTTCCACTGCAGTCCGGCTCCTCCGCGACGCCGGCTGAGCCGCAAATGACCGTCTCAGCGCGACCCCCGACACAAGCGGCGTCCCCTGTCGGACCGCCGCTGCATGACCAACGCACCTAACAGGAGAACCTCCCATGCAGGTCACCACCACCCGTTTCCAATCCAATCAGTCCTGGTCCCCGGCACCGCTGGCATCGCTTGATTCCGACGCCACCCTCCTGCTGCTCTTCGGCGCTCCAAACCTGATCGAGACACCGGAACGCATCCGCCAGGTGCTGGACGCCTGTCCCCGAAGCGCGGTACTGGGCTGCTCCACAGCGGGAGAAATTCACGGATGCGAAATTTCTGATGACAGTCTGGTCGTGGCAGCCGTCCGTTTCGATCACACCACGCTGCGCACTGCCCAAGCCGCCGTGCACGCGCCGACTGACTCCTATGCGGCCGGGCGCGCGATCGCCGACCGGCTCAAGGACGCGTCTCTTCGCGGTGTGCTCGTGCTGTCCGACGGACTGAACGTCAACGGCAGCGAACTGGTGAAGGGCCTCAACGATACGCTCGGCGGATCGGTGGTCGTCACGGGAGGTTTGGCCGGAGACGGGACTCAATTCAAACGGACCTGGGTGATCAAGGATCGGACGCCCCTCAGCGGATACGTCACCGCAGTCGGGTTTTATGGTGATCGCGTGAAGCTCGGACACGGCTCCAAGGGCGGATGGGACAAGTTCGGACCTGAGCGGCGCATCACCAAATCTAAGGGGAATGTGCTGTACGAACTGGACGGGCGTCCGGCGCTGCAGCTGTACAAAGAATATCTCGGGGATCGCGCCGCCGGTCTCCCGGCCACCGGTCTCCTGTTTCCGCTCGCGATCAGAACCTCCACCACCGACGGGAAAGTATTGGTGCGCACGATCTTGGCTGTGGACGAATCGGCGCAATCCATGACGTTCGCGGGTGATATGCCGGAGGGCATGCTCGCGCAGTTGATGCGGGCGAATTTCGACCGGTTGGTGCAGGGCGCTTCCGATGCGGCGACCCTGGCCGTCGATAGCCAGGACCACGCGGCGACACCCTCTCCCTCACTTTCGATTGCCATCAGTTGCGTGGGGCGGCGCTTGGTCCTGGGAGAACGGACCGAAGAGGAAATCGAAGCTACGCTCGATATTCTCCCGAAGGGCAGCAGCCAAGTCGGATTCTATTCCTACGGGGAGATTTCTCCTTACGCCAGTGGGTCCTGTGACCTCCACAATCAAACCATGACCTTGACGACCATTTCCGAACAGTAACGTCGATGCATCCACTGCTGAAACGGCAACTGAAGCGACTGGGGCTGGATGATGCCTCGGCACCGTCCTCCCTCGAGACGTGGCAACAGCTGCTCGAACGGGTGAGCCGGAGTTATGTGGAATCCGACCAGGGACGCGAACTCCTTGAGCGTTCCATCGCGCTCTCCGCCGCGGAAATGCAGGAGCTGAACGAACAACTTCGCCGGACATCCGAGAGCCAACTGACCGAGGAACGGGACAAACTTCAGACCGTGCTGTGCTCGATGGGCGATGGACTCTGTGTGGTAGACGGTAGCTGGAATATCGTATTGCTCAATCCCGAGGCCGCACGACTGTGGGGTGTTTCGGAAGCGGAGGGCGTCGGCCGGCGGCTGCAAGACATGATTTCGCTGTCCTACGGCCCGCAAGCCAGAGAGACACTGTTCGCGCAGCATGCGCAGGAGATGCCGATACAGGAAGACACCTTCCGGACCGACGATGGCCTGCTCACCTCGCGCACCGGGCGATCGTTTCCCGTGTCCTGCGTCCTGGCCCCGATTCTACGAGAACAGCGCGCCGCCGGTGCGGTTCTGGTCTTCCGCGATATCACCGAACGCAAACAGATCGAAGACCGTCGCCGCGATACCGAGCACCTGCTCCGGCAACAGCAAACCGCGCTGTTCGAATTGACGAGGAACAGCGTCATCCAGAGCGGTGTCCTTGAGCCCGCCCTGCGCGAGATCACCCGCGTCGCGGCTGCCACATTGAAGGTGCAACGATGCAGCATCTGGCTCCTGCGCGACGATCATGCCGTGCTGCAATGCAAGGAGCTGTATGACGCCGGAACCGCTGCCTATGTTTCCGGCATGGAGCTTCGCGCCAATGACTTCCCGACGTATTTCCAAGAAGTGCTCTCCGAGCGCGTCATCGATGCCGCCGACGCGCAACAGGATGCTCGGACCTCCGAGTTCACCCAGACCTATCTCGCGCCCCTCGGCATCACGGCCATGCTCGACATCCCAGTGCGCTTCAAGGGCAAACTCGTCGGCGTGCTGTGCCACGAACATGTGGGCGCCCAACGACCCTGGATGCTGGAGGAACAACAATTCGGCCATGCGGTCGCCTCGCTGGTGTCACTGGCGCTCGAAGCCGTCGAACGCCTCCATGCCGAGGGCGAACTGCGGAAGAGCGAGGGCCGCACCCGGCTCATCATCGATACCGCGCTGAGTGCGGTCATCAGCATGGACGACAAAGGGGACATCATCGCCTGGAATACCAGGGCTGAGCAGATCTTCGGCTGGACGCGCCAGGAGGCCGTGGGCCGGTCCATGTCGGAGACCATCATTCCCCATGCCCATCGTGAGGCGCATGAACGGGGCCTCGCCAATTTTATCAAGACCGGCGAAGGGCCGATCCTGAACAAACGGATCGAAGTCACCGCGCTGCGCCGCGACGGCACGGAGTTTCCGATCGAACTGTCGCTGACCCCGCTCCGGCTGGAGAATGCCTACACCTTTACCGCCTTCGTGGTGGATATTTCGGAGCGCAAACAAGCCGAAGAAGCGTTGCGCACCAGCGAGGCCCGGCTGACGATGACGGTCCAGGGCTCGCAGATCGGTATTTGGGACTGGAACCTTACGACGGGCGCGATCTATTTTTCCACGCAATGGAAGAGCCAGCTCGGCCATGACGATACCTCGCTCACCAATGCGTTCGAAGAATGGCGTCTCCGCATTCATCCGGAAGACCAACCGCTCGTCCACCATACGATCCAATCCTGTCTCGATGGTGAGCGGTCGCACTTTGAGATCGAACACCGCCTGCAACATCGGGACGGGGAGTATCGATGGATTCTCTCGCGCGGAAGTCTCATCCGGGATGTCTATGGCGTGGCGGCCCGCATGGTCGGCATTCATATCGATACCACCGACCGAAAGCGTAGCGAGCAAGAACTCCGCTCGGCCAAGGAAGCAGCCGAAGCGGCCAGCAAGGCCAAGAGCGAATTCCTGGCCAATATGAGCCATGAAATCCGCACCCCCATGAACGGCGTGCTGGGCACGACCGAGCTCCTGCTCAACAGCCCCTTAACGGACAAACAACGGCACCTGGCTTCCACGGTTCATCGATCCGGACGCACGTTGCTGGCGATCATCAACGACATTTTGGATTTCTCGAAAATTGAGGCGGGGAAACTGGATCTCGAATGTGTCGGGTTTGACCTGGTGCAGGTGCTCGAGGAATCTCTTGAACTGTTCATGGAGGCCGGCCGGCGCAAGAAACTGCATCTGGCCCAGCAATTCGATGACCAGATACCGCGCTACCTGAAAGGCGATCCGGTGCGGTTTCGTCAGATCCTGATGAATCTCCTGAGCAATGCCATCAAATTCACGGAGCATGGGGGCATCACCCTGATCGCCGAGTTCTTGAGCGCGACACCCACCCACGTCCGATTGCGCGTTGCAGTCGCCGATACGGGAATCGGGATTCCGCCAGCGGCGAAGGCGCGCATTTTCGAGGCGTTCTCCCAAGCAGACGGGTCCACCACCAGACGATACGGCGGGACCGGGCTTGGCCTCTCGATCGCCAGGCAATTGGTCGGGCTTATGGGTGGCACCATTGCGGTCGAGAGCGAGCCGGGACGAGGCTCGACCTTCTCATTTACCGCGGAACTCGAGTTGCAGCCGCTCGGCACGGAATCAACTCCGATCCTCGCGCCCTGCGCCCCGGTACCTGCTCCCTACTTTGCCGCCGATGCTGTCGATGGGTCGCCTTACGAACGCGCGATGCCCGGCAGCGTGGTCACCGACCGTGAAAAACAGGAACATTCAACAGCACACATTCTTCTGGCCGAAGACAGTCCCGTCAACCGGGAAGTGGCGATCGGCATGCTTGAGCAGCTTGGCTACCAGGTTGAGGTCGCAGAGAACGGCCGACAGGCGCTCCTGGCAACAGAGCAGCATTCTTTCGATCTGGTGCTCATGGATTGCCAGATGCCGGAAATGGATGGACTCACGGCCACCGCAGAAATTCGCCGGCGCGACAGCGGAACGGATCGCGGCCGGCTGCCCATCATTGCGCTCACGGCCAACGCCATGCGGGGCGACCGCGAACAATGTCTAGCAGCCGGTATGGATGACTATCTGACGAAACCCTATACGCAACAGCAATTGCAGGAGATCATTCACAAGTGGCTGAACAGACCGATGCCTGCTGGATCAGCCCCGGCTCCCGGGCATGGCACGGCAGCCGCTTCTCAGACCTCTTCATCACCGGTCGCGGTACCGCCTTCCGAATCGGTCGAGGGAGTTCCCGCTTTATCCATCGACCTCAAGGCGCTGGATGCCATTCGTGCCTTGCAACGGCCCAACCGCCCGGACGTGCTGGCGTCTGTACTCCGGAAGTACCTCGACAATTCGAGAGACAGTGTTGATGCACTGCGCGATGCCCTCCGCGCCAACAACCCCGCAGGGCTGCAAGCCGTCGCCCACCGGCTCAAATCCAGCAGCGCGCAGTTGGGGGCTCTCGCCCTGGCTGCCCGGTGCAAGGAATTGGAACTGATGGGAGCCAGCAAGAATCTCATCGACGCCGAACGCGTGCTTGCGGAACTGCACAGGGAATATGCCGTCGCCTGTACGGCATTCCGAACTGAGATCGCCAAGGAGAAACAACCATGAACTCTCTAGTGTCCGGTCGATCCCCCTATGCTCTGATTACGGATGACGACATCATTATCCGGATGTTCGCTCGCGAAGCCTTGGAGCAAGTGGGATGGGAAGTGGAGGAGGCTGAGAACGGCCGCGAAGCCTGTACCGCCTTTGAAAAACGCACCCCGGACGTGGTGCTGCTGGATGTGATGATGCCGGAAATGGATGGATTCGCAACCTGCGCGGCACTGCGCCGGTTGCCGGGCGGTGAACATACGCCTATCTTGATCATGACGGGACTGGACGACTTCGAGTCCATCACCAAAGCCTACGATGCGGGCGCGACGGATTTTATCGTCAAGCCGTTGAACGCGATGCTGCTGACTCACCGCATCCGTTACATGGTTCGCGCGAGCCAGGTCTTACAAGAGCTTCGGGCCAGTCAGGCTTCCCTGACGCAGGCCAGGGATGCCGCGATCGAAGGCGCCAGGCTTAAATCCGAATTTCTGGCGACGATGAGCCACGAAATCCGTACGCCCATGAACGGGGTCCTCGGCATGACCGATTGGCTCTTGGAGACCGACCTGACGCCCGAACAACTGGATTGTGCCCAAACGATCCGATCCTCCGGAGATGCGTTGATGGTTATCATCAACGACATTTTGGATTTTTCAAAAATCGAATCGGGGAAACTCTCACTCGAAGTGTTGGATTTCGAGCTCCCAACGTTTCTCGATCGGGTCAGGGCCTTGTTTGCCGAGCGGGCGCAGCGGAAAGGGCTCGTCCTTGACTCCCGCATTGCCGACGGGGTCCCTGCAGCAGTGTGCGGAGACCCAACCCGCCTGCAGCAGGTTCTCAGCAATCTGCTGGCGAACGCCATCAAATTCAGCGAGCAGGGCACCGTGTCCGTGCACGTGGACCTGGATCAGCGGCCCCCTGAGCAGCGCCTTGAATTTCCTGCAGCCAGCGGGAGCGGACCGGCCGGAAATCAGGGCCATGTGGCCCATGTCCGATTTTCTGTCGTGGATCATGGAATCGGCACCGCGCCGGCCGCCTTCAGCAAATTGTTTCAACCCTTCGTGCAGGCGGACGGCTCGACTACGAGAAAATATGGCGGGACCGGCCTGGGGTTGGCCATTTGCAAGCAGCTCGTTGAACTGATGGGAGGACACATCGGGGCGGAAAGCGAGCCCGGCGTCGGCTCGATCTTTCGTTTCACCGTTCCACTTCAACTCCCTCAAGCCGCTGTCGAAGGGAACAAGCAGGCGGCCTGATTCAGTTTTCGCTCAGGCTTTTTCCGTTCTTCCTACAGGCGTTTTCCCATCCCGACGGGTGTATCCAGCCGGATACATCCAAGCAGATTCCCTGATACAGCCAGCAAAATTGCTCCAAGATTCAGAGCCATATCTTATTGATATGGTTACTGAAATGTAATGGCGTAAACTTTGCTTTACTTCATCGCGCGCTCATAGTATACAAAGCACGTCGAAAGGGGCAGTCGCTGTGGATCTCCTCTCCACCGTCAGTATCATCACCCTCGCGCTTGCGGCTTTGTAGGCCAAAACCTACACAGAAGGAACAGACCATTGCATTGCCTCACATTCGACATTGAAGAACACTTTCAGGTATCACGATTTGATTCCCCGATCCGCCGGCGGCACTGGGGCTCGTTTGAAAGCCGAGTCACCGCCAACACTTGCAAAGTGTTGGAGCTGCTCGCCAGGCATCAAACCAGGGCCACCTTTTTCGTCTTAGGCTGGGTGGCAGAGCGGCATCCAGGACTGATCAAACAGATCGCCGAATGTGGGCACGAGATTGCGTCTCATGGCTATGGGCACGAATTGGTGACGGCTCAAACACCGGAACTGTTTCGAGCCGATGTCCGGCAATCCAAGCAGTTGCTTGAAGACCTCACTGGAGCTCCCATTCACGGCTATCGCGCGCCGGGCTTTACCATCACCCGCGAAACATTATGGGCCCTCCCGATCCTGGCTGAGGAAGGGTACACCTACGATTCGAGCCTCGTGCCCATTCGCCATGAGCATTGCGGGCTGCCTGGCTCTGATCCCTGGCATCATCTGAAACAAACTTCGTCGGGTCCAATTTGGGAAGTGCCTCCCTCCACCGTCAATCTCGGAGGCGTGCGAATTCCCGTTGCAGGCGGAAGCTATTTCCGGCTGCTTCCCTTTGCCGCGCTCTGCGGTCTCCTGCGAGGCATCGCTCGCAAAGGCCGTCCACTGGTCATGTATTTTCATCCGTGGGAGTTGGACCCTGAGCAACCGCGCATGGAAGGACCATTCTTCTCACAATTGGCTCACTACCTGAACCTCAACAAAATGGAGCCGCGGATTACCACGCTCCTCAATGCTTTCCGTTTCGGTTCCATTTCAGAACAGATCGACTTCTCCCCAATTCTTCCTCTTGAGCCGACAGCCTTTCGAGCACTTCCTCCAGCGGAGATCGCTCAAGACGTGGCCTGAGCCGATCATTCCCGCCACCAACCTCGACCATTGATTCTATTGCTGAACCGGAGCCTTTCAGGCGCAAGGCTGAACAGGGGATTGCACTGCCTGAGGAGTTTCAGTACGGTAGGCCAACCCTGCGACCGGACCGGGGCAGGGGAGAGAGGGAGACGAGGTATGAAGAACGCGCAGACTCATCATCGACGGCATTGGTGCCTCAGCTTCGGCGTGGGCGTGATCGGAGCGGTGCTGCTGCTCTTCCCTATGCCTGGATTCAGCCAGACACTTGAGGATACCGTACAATTTGTCAGCGACATGGCCAACACCCACGGCTTTGTGCGCAGCCTGAGTTGTCGCAATCCGAAAGCAGGGAAACCCACAAAGGTGACCGAGATCTACAGTGTGATTCCCACTGGGACCAGACTCGGCACCGTCGAACTCAATCACGGGCATGACGACGTCAATACCGGCTTTACCCACTTCGACCTGCATGACATCGACACCATCGAGTATCACGGGCAGGACAATCGGGACAACAACCTGGTCCTCTACGGCGTCCGCCTTTCCTGCAGCAGCACCGGGCCATGCATTATGAAAGCCAGTTTTTGTACCGGCGCCGTGTCCGCGCTCGAAGGGCAATTCCCGGAGGATACGATCCTCTTTCGCTCGGCATCCCACGCGGAACGCATGACCAAAGCCCTCAACCACCTCCTCGGTCTGGTGCGAGCGCAGCAGCGCACTCAGCCCTTCTAACGAGCCGCGACGGTCCATTCAGCCGACCCTTTCAAGAAGGGTCGGCCAGCTGGACGGGACGAGTTCACTCGAGAATCGCGACCGTCATTTCCACCCGATCGATCGGATTGTCGCAAGGCCCTTTGTCCGCAGGACTCGGTGCGCCGGCTTGGCACATCACTCTGGGCAATGCCACGATCTTGTCTGCCACCCCGATACCTTTGACGACTTCAGCGAAAATCGTATATTTCCGATCGAGGAATCGTGACTCTTCCACCACGACAAAAAATTGAGATCCGGCACTATCCGGATCTTGGGCACGGGCCATCGACACCATGCCCCGCTTGTGGGGCAAATCGCTGAATTCCGCCTTCACGTTATGTCCAGGACCGCCTTGACCGTAGGCGCCTTTCTTCAGGGAGTCCTTGGTATTCGGATCTCCACCCTGAATCATGAATCCCGGAATCACGCGATGAAAAATTGTCCCGTTATAAAATCCGGCCCTGGCCAGTTTGATGAAGTTGTCGACATGTTTCGGCGCCACATCCGGCATAAATTTAATTTCGATATCTCCAAACTTCGTCTTGATCACGGCGCGCAGGTTGGCCGCATTGGCGATTTCCCCGCCTGCGGGCGGGGCAGGCTCGGCAGCCACACCGATCCCAGCCATACCGGCTACCAACATCACGCTCATCACTCCCGCACATCCCCACCGGCTGTACCATCGTCCCTGTGCCATCATGCCTCCTTGTTGTCGGTCCGAAACCGGCAACTCTACGAGGTTAACTGTGTCAGCGCTTCCTTCGCGGCCATCTGTTCCGCTTCCTTCTTGCTGTGCCCACACCCGATTCCTCGCATCACACCCAATATCGTCAACTCGACCTCAAACACCTTCTCGTGATCCGGGCCCGATTCGCGTACCGTCGCATACTGCGGTAAACTCTCAAAGCGTTTCTGACACAACTCCTGCAATTGCGTCTTGTAATCTTCCATCCCCGGCCTCGCCTGCCCGCCGCGGGCGGCCACCAATTCAGTTTCCAGCACGCGCAAGGTAAAGGCCCGGCTTGCCTCAAGCCCCCCGTCCAGGTAGACGGCCGCAATCAAGGCTTCCAGCGCATCCGCCAACAAGGAATGTTTCTCCCGCCCCTTCGACAGCTCTTCGCCCTTCCCTAGTCGCAAGAGCCGACCGAGCTTCATGCGTCTTGCCGCTTTCGCCAGTGAGGCTTCACTGACGAGATGCGCCTTCAGCTTTGACAGGCCCCCTTCATTGCTGCCGGGAAATTCCGCCGCGAGATATTCGCTCATGATGAGCGACAGCACCGCGTCACCGAGGAACTCCAGTCGCTCGTTCTGAGTGCGTTCTTTTGTGCGCCGCTCGTTGGAGTAGGACTTGTGGGTCAGGGCTTCTTCCAGGAGACGAGGCTGATGGAACTGGTAGCCCAACAGGCGCTGGACCGCCTCAATTGACGTTGCGGGCGTCATACTCCTGGACTCACACCCTGGAAGGATTAGGACTCACATCGGCGAAAGATCAGGCAAGCATTGACTCCGCCGAACCCGAATGAATTCGAAAGGGCCACCTGAATCTTGGCGGAGCGAGCCTGATTGGGCACATAGTCAAGATCACAGGCGGGATCAGGATGATCCAGGTTGATGGTGGGAGGCAGGATGCCATGATGGAGTGCCAGAATGCTGAACACGGCCTCGATTCCACCGGCCGCACCGAGCAAATGCCCTGTCATAGACTTGGTCGAACTGACGGGAATGCGGTAGGCTTGCTCTCCAAACACATGTTTGATGGCCTTGGTTTCGATGGCATCAGCCATCGTCGAAGTGCCGTGGGCATTGATGTATCCGATGTCCCCCTTGCCGACGGCGGCGTTCTGGATCGCCATCTCCATGCAGCGCACGGCCCCTTCACCCTCTTCAGGCGGCGCCGTAATATGGTAGGCATCGCTATTCATCGCATAGCCGATCAACTCAGCATAGATGCGTGCGCCACGCGCCCGGGCATGCTCCAGTTCTTCGAGGACGACCACCCCCGCCCCTTCGCCCAACACAAATCCGTCACGGTCCTTGTCGAACGGCCGGCTGGCTTTCTCGGGGTCGCTGTTTCTGAAGGAGAGCGCCTTGGCCGACGCAAATCCTGCCACACCCAGCGGGGTGATTGCCGCCTCCGCACCACCGGCAATCATGACATCGGCGTCGTTTCGCTGAATGAGCCGGTAGGCATCGCCGATACAATGATTGCCCGTCGCACAAGCCGTCACCGCACAGGAGTTCGGGCCTTTCGCCCCGACACGAATCGCCACCTGCCCGGAGGCGAGATTGATGATCGTCATCGGGATGAAAAACGGGGAAACCCGGCCCGGCCCCTTTTCTTTCAGGACATCGTGATAATGTTCGATGGACCCCAGGCCGCCGATACCCGACCCGATGTACACGCCGACGCGCGTCGCCTCGTCGGGCGACACTTTGAGGTTCGCATCATCCACCGCCAGCTGGCTGGCGCCGACTGCATAATGGATGAACGTGTCCATCTTCTTGATTTCTTTTTTCTCGATGAACTGGGCCGGATCAAAGTCTTTGACCTCGCCGGCGATTTGCGCATCGTACCCCGCCGGATCGAATCGCGTGATTCGGCCGATACCCGACTCTCCGGCGCACAGCGCCTTCCACGTCTTGTCGACACCGGTACCCAACGGGGTCACCAGTCCAAGACCGGTAATGACGACACGTCTGACGGGGCGATCCTGCATGGTGCCGTCCGCTAGGCCTTCTCTTTGATGTAATCCAACGCTTTACCGACCGTGAGGATCTTTTCCGCATCCTCGTCGGGGATCTCAATTTCAAATTCTTCCTCAAGCGCCATCACCAGCTCAACCGTGTCGAGCGAATCCGCGCCCAAATCTTCGACAAAGTGCGCTTCAGGCGTCACCTCTTCTTCTTCAACCCCTAACTGTTCGGCAATAATCTTCTTCACCCGTTCATCTACTGTTGCCATGGACTTGCCCACCTCCTTCCCCAATCATATGTTGCCCTCACCCTTGTCCGCCGAGATCTGAAGAACCGATCAGAACCGGTCTGGATCCCCGGCCAGACTTCCTTATACCATGAGCATGCCGCCGTTTACGTGCAACACCTGCCCTGTGATGTACGACGCGGCATCAGACACTAAAAACCGCACGGCCGCCGCGATGTCCGACGGAAGCCCCAAGCGACCCAACGGAATCTGCTTCTGCAAGGCATCCTTGACGTCAGCCGGCAAGCCCTGGGTCATCGCCGTATCAATGAAGCCCGGCGCCACCGCATTCACCGTCACCGCACGGCTCGCATATTCGCGGGCGGCTGTTTTGGTAAACCCGATAACCGCCGCCTTTGAAGCTGAATAGTTCGCCTGGCCCACATTCCCCATCGCGCCCACAATGGAGGCGATGTTGACGATCCGTCCGAACCGCTGCTTCGTCATCGGCAGCAGCACGGCCTTCGTACAATGAAACGTCCCGTTCAAATTGACTTGGAGAACGAGATTCCAGTCTTCTTCCTTCATGCGCAACAACAATCCGTCCCGCGTAATGCCGGCGTTGTTGACGAGAATATCGATCCGTCCCCACTCTTTCATCACGTGATCGGCCATGGCCTTGGCGTCGTTCCAATCGGCGACATTCACCTTCACGCTCAAGGCCCGCCGTCCCAACTTTTCAATGGCCGCCACCGCTTCCTGCGAACGCGCGGGATCAAGATCCGCCACCACAATGTCAGCGCCGTCTTCCGCCAGCCCTTCCGCGATGGCGCGTCCGATTCCCTGGGCCCCGCCGGTCACAATCGCAACTTTTCCCTGTAATGACATCAGCCTCTTCTCCGCAGTCTCTGCCGTACTATCCTTGCGCCTTCACACCCACCGTCACCAGGGCGGCATCCAACGACTTGGGGTCATGGGCATTCGCCGTCACCGCTCCCGGTAGAATGCGTTTCACCAATCCGGTCAGGACGGTGCCGGGCCCGATTTCCACAAACGTGGTCACGCCCAACTGCACCATTTTCTGCACGGACTCTTCCCACCGTACCGACGACGGAAGTTGTCGGACCAACGACGCCCGAATGTCGTCTGCTCGTTGCAGCGCCGCCGCCTCGGCATTATTCACCAACGGTACCCGCAGATCATGCCAGGCGACCCCGCCGAATTCCGCCGCCAGACGATCCGCCGCGCCTTGCATCAATGGCGTATGCACCGGAACACTCACCGGAAGTGGAATGGCCTTCTTACATCCATTGCGCTTGGCGATTTCAATCGCCCGTTCCACCGCGGCCTTTTCCCCGGCGATCACGACCTGTCCAGGAGAGTTGAAATTCGCCGCGGCGACCACCCCCACAGGGGCAGCTTCCTGGCAGGCAGCTTTAACAGCGTCCGCTGACAATCCCAGCAGGGCGGCCACCAAGCCTGTTCCAGGTGGGACGGCCTCGGACATATAGCGGCCTCGCTTTTGAACCAGAGCCACCGCATCACGAAACGACACACCGCCGGCAGCATACAGGGCCGAATACTCGCCCAGACTGTGACCCGCCACGGCGATCGGCGTGACACCCGCCGGCTCCATGGCTGTGAGTGCCGCCGCGCTGCTCACGAAGAGTGCCGGCTGGGTATGTTCCGTGAGATTCAGCCGCTCGGCCGGGCCCTCAAAACACAGTTGCGCGATATCATACCCCAGGATCGAGGAGGCGTCGTCGTAGAGGGCTTTCACAGCCGGGAGCGCATCATAGAATCCGCGCCCCATGCCCACCGACTGCGAACCCTGTCCTGGAAATACAAACCCGATTCCTGAAGCTGTCATAGCCGCGTAAGGTATCGTAGAAACCATGCTCAATGTCAACGGGAAAAAGCTGGATGAGCGAGCCAGGCGGCATCCGCCGCATCGGTCGTTCGTGCCTGCCTTCTTTTCCCTACCAGCGCAGTAATGTGGAGGCCCAGGTGAGCCCCGCGCCGAAGGCCCCGAACATCACCAGCTGTCCATCTTTGACTCGCCCG
>WBZU01001168.1_pt2 | contig 18832 bp, 15 predicted proteins | sample 5204311 | NCBI WGS metagenome assembly WBZU01 (sample SAMN12344359, study PRJNA552823) | activated sludge metagenome | biome: Activated sludge suspended growth; feature: Nitrification reactor; material: Wastewater; isolation source: activated sludge from nitrification reactor of wastewater... | reverse complement strand
TGCCAGAAAAATCAGGGTTGGCAATAAGCTTTACTTCTACGACAAGAACGGTAAAGAGATTCTGGTTGCAGAGGTTGTAGACAATACAACATCTCGTGGTAGAACGATCAGATTTATGCACGACGGCAATGAAGCTGCTTTCCAAGCGGCACTAAAAATCTTAGGTCAAACACCTTTGCCAAAATATATCAGCCGAAATGCTGAACCTTTAGATGAAGAAAGGTACCAAACCATCTATGCAAAAGAAATAGGCGCTGTTGCAGCTCCGACCGCAGGATTGCATATGAGTCGTGAGATCTACAAAATGCTTCAAATAAAAGGAGTGGACTTTGGTGAAGTAACTCTACACATCGGTCTTGGGACTTTTCGGACAATTGATGTAGAAGATCTATCTAAACATAAGATGGAAGCGGAATATTACAGAATTCCTGCAGAAACTGCCGAATTGGTCAACAAGGCAAAAGAAAACGGAAAGAATGTCTTCGCAATGGGTACTACAACTATGCGTACATTAGAATCATCGATCACAGCTTCGAAAATGTTGAAGGCATCTGAAGGCTGGACAAACCTGTTTGTCTATCCTCCTTATGATTTCAGCATAGCCAATAGGATGATAACGAATTTTCACTTGCCAAAATCGACTTTACTTATTATGGTTTCAGCCTTTACAGGGCATGAATTATTGATCGATGCTTACGAATTAGCTATCAAAGAGAAGTACCGCTTTTTCTCTTATGGTGATGCAATGCTTATAATTTAATTTTTTTGACAATTATTGGAACTTTTTTGACATTGTCGTTATTTGAACAGAAGTATTCATCAAAACTAAGTAGAATTCTATGTATTGGACTTTAGAACTTGCACATCACCTTGAAGAAGCGCCTTGGCCGGCTACAAGGGACGAACTTATAGACTATGCTATACGTTCAGGGGCGCCTATAGAAGTGATTGAAAATCTCCAGGAACTGGAAGACGAAGAAGAAACTTATGAAAGTATGGAAGATATTTGGCCAGATTATCCACGGAAAGATGACTTTCTCTTTAACGAAGATGAGTTTTAAAAAATAAATTCCCGAGAAATAAAATCCCTTCCATTCAAAGAAGGGATTTTTAATTTTACCACATGAATAAGTTTGATCCAACAACAAGCACGATGCTATTTCAAATTGCGGTAGATGGTTACTCGTCTTGTGGAAAGAGTACTTTAGCCAAGGCGATTGCCCGAGAGTTGAATTTACTTTATATAGATTCAGGTGCCATGTACAGAAGTGTTGCATATTATTGCCTCAGCAATAAAATAGAAAACTTAGCTCCTAATGACTGGGATAGATTGATGTCTGAAATCGAGATCAAGCTGACGCCTTCGCCTGACGGAAATCAAGTATTTCTTAATCAAACTGACGTCACAACTGCTATACGCAATCCAAATATATCGAAAATTGTCAGTGAAGTTTCTGCCGTTTCCTCAGTGAGAAGGAAGTTGGTGGAAGTTCAGAGATCATATGCTACAGAACGACCTGTGGTCATGGATGGCAGAGATATTGGTACTGTCGTTTTCCCAGATGCAGCAGTAAAACTATTCATTACTGCTGATTTGCGAACACGCTCACTTCGCAGGTGGAATGAATTGAGAAAAAAAGGAATCATGATGCAAGTGGAAGAAATTGAAGCCAATCTTCTACACAGAGATCACATAGATTCTACCCGAGCAGACAGTCCATTGACAAAAGCCCAAGATGCTATAGTTATTGACAATACACACTTGACAGAAAAGGAGCAGCTCGACAGCGCTTTGGAGATCATCGCCTCTAAATTGAATTCTGTTTTAAATTTTTGATACCTGCCAATACACACTAGGAAATTATTCGTAAATTGAGAATTCAAAGACTTTTTGAGCATCTTTTTTAAAATTTCACATCAAAATATGAAAGTAGACTTACAGTCCAACAAAAACGAGGATCAGATGAAAACCATGATTGCTCAATTGAGAAAAACATTAGATATCATCGAATTGGGTGGTGGAAAAAAAAAGCTGGAAGCTCAAAAATCACAAGGTAAAATGACTGCGCGAGAGCGGATCAAAGCATTAATGGATCCCCAACAACCATATTTTGAGCTGGGGAGTTTGGCTGGGTTTGAGATGTATGCGGATCACGGAGGTTGTCCTGCTGCAGGTGTGGTGATCGTATTAGGTTATATAAGTGGTAGATTGTGCATAGTAGTAGCAAACGATGCCACCGTAAAAGCCGGTGCATGGTTTCCCATCACTGGTAAAAAAAATCTACGCGCACAGGAAATAGCAATGGAAAATCGGATTCCTATCATCTATCTAGTGGATTCTGCAGGAGTCTATCTCCCCATGCAAGATGAAATCTTTCCAGACAAGGAGCATTTTGGACGAATATTCAGAAACAATGCCAGGATGTCTTCCATGGGAATTCCCCAAATAGCAGCAGTAATGGGATCCTGTGTTGCAGGTGGTGCATATTTGCCAATTATGTCTGATGAAGCTCTCATAGTAAAGGGGCATGGTTCCATTTTCCTTGCAGGTCCTTATTTGGTCAAAGCAGCAATTGGTGAAGATACCGATAATGAAACATTGGGAGGAGCCAGCACTCATAGTCAGATTTCAGGTGTTACAGATTATGAGATGGAAGATGATGAAAGCTGCATTGTAAAAATTAGAGAACTTGTAGATAAATTTGGGAAGATCAATAATGATCATTTAGAAAGATCAAATCCCCTATCACCCAAAAGGAAATCTGAAGAAATACTCAGCTTGTATCCTGAAAACCCGCTGAAACCATACGACATGATTCCTATTCTTGAATGTTTGGTCGATGGCTCTGAGCTCGTTCAATATAAAGAAAACTATGGCAAAACAATCATTTGCGCTTACGCGAGAATAGATGGCTGGTCTGTTGGGATTGTTGCGAACAATCGAAAAGTGTTCAAGTCAGGCAAAGGAGAAATGCAAATGGGTGGGGTCATATATTCAGACTCAGCAGACAAAGCAGCTCGATTTATTATGAATTGCAACCAAAAGAAAATCCCGCTGGTCTTCATTCATGATGTTACAGGATTTATGGTCGGGACCAGATCAGAGCATGGTGGGATCATCAAAGATGGCGCTAAAATGGTCAATGCTCTCGCTAATTCAACTGTTCCAAAAATCTCAATAATAATTGGAAATTCCTATGGCGCAGGCAATTATGCCATGTGTGGAAAGGCTTACGATCCACGGTTGATTCTGGCATGGCCTACAGCTAAAATTGCTGTCATGGGGGGAACTCAAGCTGCCAAGGTACTCGCTCAGATTCAGGTAGCCTCCCTCAAATCAAAAGGTCAGCCTCCTAGTCCGGAAGAAGAACAAAAGCTCATCGAGGAAATCAGTAAAAAATATGAAAAACAAACCACACCTTATTACGCCGCATCGAGGCTGTGGGTGGATGAAGTAATTGATCCCAGATCCACTAGAGACTGGATTTCTTTAGGATTACAAGTCGCCAATCATGCTCCAATTAAAAAATTTAATACCGGAGTACTCCAAACCTAAGTTTCGGTCTTACACTGCACAGGATTGTTATGTTTATAAACAGAAAGTAATAAAAGAACAAAGCATTTATTTTCCTGTTATTCTAAAATTTACATGATGTATGATGAGAGAAGATCACAAGAAGTGGATAAAGAAAATTGGAATTGCCGGTTTCCTTTTTTTTCTGATAAAAGGATTGTTGTGGCTTTTCTTAGGTGGAAGTCTAATCAACTGGATGTGCAATTCCTGAGCATTTTCATTATTATTTTGAGTGCTTCTTCGCTGAACGCACAATATAAATCGGTAGAAAAAATTGACACTATACTTCTCCACAAGTTTGAAATCACAAATAAGATTCACTTGGTCTCAGATAAAGTTTACAAGCCAGGTTTTTTTTGCAAACTGGAAGATAAAATTCCCAAAACAGCTCCTCTAATGCTAAACTTTAGTCTGGGTTCATTGGATTATGCGAATTATCTGGAGTATTATACATATAAACTAAATCCATCAAACAAGCAATATTTTAGGCAATAACCCTTTGATTTATATGCGCATGTGTATAAGCAATAAAATTGGCTAACATGCATTTTAAGACTACGTGATTTTTTTTGAAATACTAAATAAAAACTAATTTTACAGCATGTCAATTCATTCGGAAATAAAGCGTGTAACCACGCATACGCTTCAGGAAATGAAGCTCCGTTCAGAGAAGATCGCGATGCTGACTGCATATGATTATTCAATGGCGAAAATGCTGGACAAAGCAGGTATAGACGTACTTCTGGTTGGAGATTCAGCATCCAATGTCATGGCTGGTCATGAAACCACTCTACCTATCACACTGGATCAAATGATTTACCACGCCCAATCAGTAGTGCGAGGGGTAGAAAGAGCACTTGTGGTAGTCGATCTTCCTTTTGGGTCATATCAGGGGAACTCGAAAAGAGCCCTCGAGTCATCTATCAGGATAATGAAGGAAAGTGGTGCGCATGCAGTCAAATTGGAAGGTGGTTCTGAAGTAACAGACTCTATAAAAAGAATACTCACTGCAGGTATCCCTGTGATGGGACACTTAGGTCTGACTCCTCAATCCATTTACAAATTTGGAACTTATGTAGTCCGGGCAAAAGAGGAAGAAGAAGCGGATAAATTAATAGAAGATGCACATTTGTTGGAGAAGTGTGGTTGCTTTGCTATTGTACTTGAAAAAATACCAGCAAAATTGGCGGCGAAGGTCAGCCAAAGTTTACAGGTACCTACAATTGGCATTGGTGCAGGAGCAGAAACAGATGGACAAGTGCTCGTCACTCACGATATGCTCGGAATCAATAAAGACTTTCACCCTAGATTTCTTCGTCGCTATTTAGATATTTTTGATCAGGTAAACCTTGCTGTTAAAAAATACGCTGATGACGTTAAAGCAAAAAAATTTCCAAACGAAAAAGAACAATATTGATGCTTTCTAAATCTTGGAAAAAAATATTCATTGCATTGTCTTTGGCAGTAGTATTATTTTTAGCCACAGTGCTTTTCATATTTTATATTGACAATATAAAAAACTCTGAATCATTCGATTTTTACATTTCTAAAAATGAAAAGCTGGAAGAGGTATTGACAAATTTAAAAGAAAATCAAATTCTTAAAAGTGAGTTTAGTTTTCGTCAAGCAGCAACTATTCTTTCATATAATGACCAAAAAATAAAGCCTGGAAAATATATTATCTCTCCGGGAATGAATAATTACCAATTAATCTCGAAGTTAAGATCCGGCAAACAAGATCCAATCAAACTATCTATCAACAATGTCAGGGACATTTATCAATTATGTGGCAGACTTGGCAGTAGTTTGATGGAGGATTCCATGAGTTTTGTACAGTTATTTACAGATAGTTTGTTTTTGGATTCATTAGGATACAAACCAGAAACAGTACTTTCTCTTTTTATACCAGATACATATGAAATGTATTGGACTGTCAGCCCCAGAAAAATTGCAGATAGGTTTCAAAAAGAACACGACAATTTCTGGTCAAAAAATGGAAGAAAACAAGCAATTGCAGATCAACAATTGACAGAAGTTCAAGCCTACACATTAGCCTCAATTGTTGAAAAGGAAACCCTGGTGGATAAAGAAAAGGCAACTATCGCCGGTGTATATCTGAATCGATTAAAACAAAACATGAAATTGCAAGCTGACCCAACAGTGGTATTCGCCCTAGGTTTATTTGGAATTCAGCGCATACTATTCGAGCATCTCCACACACCATCTCCTTACAATACTTATGTAAACACCGGGCTTCCTCCTGGTCCGATCTACATGCCATCGATAGCGAGTTTGGAAGCAGTCATTCATCCGGAAAAACATGATTACATTTTTTTCTGCGCCAAACCGGGATATGAAGGAACTCATTCTTTTGCAGTAAACCTCCAAGGGCATGCTATTAATGCTAATGCATACAGAGATTGGTTAAACAAAGAAAATATTAAATAATTCGCTTTGAATTCAATTTTTCGAATAAGTAACTTTTATAATTTGAATTTTTTCATCAGCTCTCCAAAGTATTCCGGTAATCAATAAAATTTTTGACCAGGATATTTAAAAAACGAATGAATAAGTAGTATCAGCATTTTTCCTGATAAAATGAATACCTTAGTTATTTGCCTGAATTATCACAACCTTACTTGATAGAGCCCTGCCGCTGTATAGTCTAACCGAATAAATCCCTGAAGGAATATTATTCAAATTAATGATAAGTTGGTTGAGATCTGATTGGCTATTGTAAATGACCTGACCGCTTGAATTGATAAGATCAATATGCACAACTTCATCAGTTGGTGCAATCCATTTCAGGTGCAACATTTCATTAGCTGGATTAGGATAAACATTCAAATCAAACATATCATAAACAGGATTAGATGCATCTGTCAATACCTCTACTGACACACTTTCAGATTGGTAAACCACTTTTGTAACCTGATCCTGAATAAATTGTACTACTTCTAAATCCGAGAATTCTTCAACACAGTGCTCTGTCGCATGATTGATATGATTGGCCACCTGGCCATCCAGAGGTAATCTGTAGTTTCCTTTGAAGCTAAAGTCCAAATGAAAATCCTGAGATACCAGTTTATTGAATGCTGGCAAAGGTGTGCCAGCATTGGTAGGCAGCATTTTTTTCATAACATGATAAAACTCTCTTTCACCATTAGTTTTGAGATTCTTCGATGTAGTCTTTTCACATATTGCGGTATATAAAACCAGGCCGCTCCTAAAATCCGTAAGACCGGTGATCTTAGTATCGATATTGACCTTGTGATCAGCATTTATTGTTGCTCTTGGTTCAATACTAATAAAGGCAGGCACAGCAGTTGCATTTTCAAAATCATCTGAAGTGTATGCTGACGGATTAATTCTGGTAGTACCATCGATAAAAGTAGTAGGTACTGAACTTACAGAAGGCTGGTAAGATGTCCCTCGATTTCTACCTTCTTGAGTCGTGTACGGGTCACCGGTTCCAGGAAAATAAAATTGGTATTTGATGCTAGTGTACCTATCTTCGTTTGAAAGAAGTATAGTTTCGAGATTGATATTTCCTGGTACACAAGGTGGACAGGTGGAAGATGTAAATGTTTCATGTAAGACTTTACGTTGGACAAAAGAGTCCACTAAAGTAACCAAACCCGTTACTGTATCATTAGCTGGTTTTGCCGATGGAGAGCTTCCATTGATATCTGAAAGCCACAACTTTATGTCGTACTCACCCGCACTACCATCAAAAGCTTTAATTGTGCTAACCTTAAACGCATCCAAACTCTTAATATTCAGTCCTGAAAATTTTTCAACAGTGGGATTAAGTCCGTTAACACTATAATTTAAATTATACGAATTAATTGTTGAGACTCCAACATTTCTATAGTTAGCAGTTAAAGGTACCGGCAATTCATTTCTTGAGTAATATCTTTTATTGGTAAAGTCAACACCTGCAACGTCGTGGTTTGGTCGTTGCCCTGGCAAATACTCATGATAACTATTATCTTTAGGGGTATAATCCGCTCCTGAATTGAATTCATAGTTAGCAGTATTATTCAAATTGTAAGCTGTGGACTGATCCAATTGAATACCTAATGTCAATGAGGTTTTACCTGTACATTCGGTATTGTTCAAGACACATAATGTTCGTTGTTCGACCAAATAAATTGCATTTGTACCTTCTTCAAGTACTATTGATCCGTAGAAATAACCTTGAATCTGCAACTCTTTTTCGTGGTAGGAGTTGAATGATATCCAAAGTTGTCTTGCTCCAGGCTTGCCGAATGTCTTTCTCACGATATAATCTCCCGGCCAGCATCCTAGACCCCACATACAAATAGATTTATCCGGTACTTTAGAGGAAGGTAAAATTTGGTTAATTGTATCCAGTCCTATAACAGCAGCTGTATCAAAAGTTAATATCCCGGAAGAGGATACCTTGAATCTTGACACAGGTTGATTATTGAACAAAAAAGGAAAACCTATGGATTGGACGGGACAGAATGCCCTCGTGTACGAACCCGTATTACCGAGAATGGTTGTCCAGCCTGCAGGCAATCCACCTCCCGGTGGATATTCGTTGTCATTATTAATCCCACCCGGGTTTCTTCCTGCATTTATCCAAGAGGTTTGATAATACTGAGCAAACATAAGGTTCATCATCAGAACAGCACAAAAAGTAAGTAGTAACTTCTTTGTCATGTTAAATAAAATTAATGCAATAAAAGAAATATAATGTAAGGTACGAATTGTTCTATATAGAATTAGTCGAATTGATTTTTTTTGATCATTCAGCTTTCCAGCTGTTCCTTTTGAACAAGTTTTGAATAAAAGGCAAAAATAAATTTTTGAGCAAGTATATAGGAAATCCATGAAAATAATGCAGCTCCGACTATGTCATAACTATAATGAACATGCTGAAATAGGATCATGATTGCTAAAGCAATGGCAAGAAAAAAATAAACGATCTTCGTCGATCGAGGTTTCATGCTTAAAAACAACAAGAACATACTGGCAAAATGGCCTGAAAAAAACAGGTCTCTTTTCAGAATTGTCGCCTGAAAAAAAAGACTTTCCAAAACTGGATCATAAAGCGGGATTAGGTCCTTTGGCTCAGCCAGCGGTACAAAAAAAATACAAAGAAACCTGACCAAGTACATAAAGGCAAAAGCGAATAACAATTGAAGAAACACAACCGGAAATCGAACAAGAGAAATCAAACCGTACACTAAGGAGCTATACAGTAAAATAAAGATAGGCCAAGAACAATCAACAGGAGGTAACCAATCAAGAAGTGGATCTTTAATACTGATGCCCGGTCTTTGCTCCAATACCGGGAGATAAAAGCCATTCAACAATTTGACCAGGTACAATGCCACCAGCACCATGACCAATAAGGGCACATAAACACGTTTGTCAACAAGTTCAAATGAAATACTGCGGACTTTGCTTTGACCTGACATCTTGAATACGGTACGGTTGAATAAAAAGCATGCAAATATACATAGATACAACTGTTTCAACTGTTAATAATCTTTCACAACTAAAAGGAAAACAAGTTCTATTGAAATACTGAAATAATGACAGAAAAGCTTCTAGATTTACTGCGAAATTAAAAAAATCAAAATTTCTTTGCTTTTTCCTACTTAAAATCAGTACAAGACATTAAAAAGCTACTTATTATCTACAGTTCCTGTACAATGTTAAATTATTTATAATATTCATTAAACTTTTTTACCAATAAACAATCAAAGAAATATCATTCGCTTCCAAATTACAATATATGAATCAGAAACGATTTACTTTGAACTCCAATCCCAAAGATGAAAGCTCCCCAGCAATGATGCCATCACGAGCAGCAGCTCTGCCTATCATGGGTGGCCTGGATCCATTTTCCGGGACTTGGAATTATGCTACAGCAGCACACTTGTTGAGGCGGGCAATGTTTGGACCCACTCATGCACAAATCAACCAAGCTGTCAGTGAGGGACTAAACAAAACTTTAGACAAACTGATGCAACCTACTCCTGAACCGGCTCCACCGCTCAATTATGGATTTGCACAGGATGTCAGTGCTCCGGTTGGAGAGACATGGGTTGACAAACCTGGAGATCCCACAATACAAGGTTTATTTCAATCAAGGGACAACTCCCTTCATGCCTGGATAATGGAGAACATTTTCAACGAAGGGGTAAGCCTGACAGAAAAAATGATGCTGTTTTGGCACAATCACTTTGTAGTATCTGATGTTTTTGATCCACGCTACAAATACTATTATCTTACTAGTTTGAGGAAAAATGTGCTTGGCAATTTTAAAACTCTAACAGAAGAAATCACGATCGATGCTGCCATGCTAGTGTATTTGAATGGAAATCAGAACACAAATCGGGCTCCAAATGAAAATTATGCACGCGAATTAATGGAGCTCTTTACTTGTGGGAAAGGACAATTAGTCGGTCCGGGTGACTACACTACATATACCGAAAAAGACATCGCAGCGGTTGCAAAAGTTTTGACCGGTTGGACTATAGTTCGAGATAGGAATCTAGGTACATACAATGTACAGTTTGCGGCAAACCTCCACGATACCAGTACTAAAACTCTTTCAAACAGATTCAACAATGCAACTATTTCGAATAAGGGAAACAATGAATACAAAGAAATCATTAATCTGCTTTTCCAGAAAAGAGAAACGGCAACTTTCATTTGCCGAAAACTGTATAGATATTTCGTTTATTACCAGGTTGATTTGGCAATAGAGAATGAAATTGTCAATGGGCTTGCAGATCTATTGATAGCGGATAATTTTAACATAAGTACTGTAGTAAGGAAACTCCTATCAAGCGACCACTTCTACTCGGCTGAAGCATTAGGAGCAATGATCAGACCTCCTTATGAATTTTTGTTTAATACATTGAAGACAATGTCTTTTACTCCTCCTACAACATTGGCAGAAAAATATAATACATATCTGTTTTTTTATCGTGGATCTGCAAACTTGCAACAAGTGTATTTTGATGTTCCAAGTGTAGCCGGATGGACTCCTTATTATCAGGAACCAGGCTTCCATGAAATTTGGATTAATTCAGTGACATTACCTGCGAGGGTGACATGGACTAGCGGACTCATTACAAAACTCAGAATCAGGAATGTCACCGGTTTATTTGGTTTGGATTTGGTCGCTTATGTTGGAACTTTACCGGACCCATCAAATGCAAAAAATTTGATAGCCGATATCGTCGCACATTTATTACCAAGACCAATATATTCAAATCAGTCTGATTACCTTTTGAAAGTTCTCCTGGGAAATATTACAGAAGCCAGATGGACAACTGATTATAACAATTTTAAAACCAATCCGACAAATACGCAAGCAAGAGCTACGATAGAAAATAAGCTTAAAATTCTATTTTTCGCGCTTCTCGCAATGCCCGAATATCAACTCAGTTAATTGTGATCAATTATTAAAAAACAGAAAATGAAAAGAAGATCATTTATAAAATCCAGTGCAGCAATAGGTGTACCCCTGTTGATCAACGGAATCCCGGTGAACGCCATTTCACGGAGCTCATTTCTGAACCTTGTCAGCCCTGAAAATGATAAAATTCTGGTCTTAATCCAGCTAACAGGGGGAAATGACGGATTGAATACAGTCCTGCCACTAGACCAATATTCTGCTCTTGACAAAGCGAGAAATAAAATCCTTATAAAAGAAAATCTTGCCCTCAAGTTGAGGGATAATCTCGGATTGCATCCTGTCATGACAGGCATGAAAGCACTTTATGATGAAGGTAAAATTTCATTAATCCAGTCAGTAGGATATCCGAATCAAAATAGGTCTCATTTTAGATCTACAGACATCTGGACCTCAGGTTCAGCTGTAGATGTATTTGAGACTACAGGATGGCTTGGAAGATATTATTATCCTAATCATGCAACTTATCCTAATGGATATCCGAATAATGACAACCCGGATCCTTTAGCGATTACTATTGGTTCATTGGTTTCACAAACATGTCAAGGTCCGATCACGAATTTCTCATTGGCTGTAAACGATCCGGCAAACCTGATCAAAATTCCACAAGGAGAGCTTGCTTCATCTGTTCCGAATACTAACTACGGGATTGAATTGAAATATCTGCAAACCATGTTGCTCCAAAACAATGATTATTCAGACATCATGACAAATGCATATACTGCAGCTGGAGGTACGATCACTTCGTCGGGCAACCCATTGCAGGACAAATTGAATATTGTTTCTCAATTGATCAAAGGAGGTCTTCGCACCAAAGTTTATGTTGTGGACATAGGCTCATTTGATACACATGCCAATCAATGCGATCCCACCGATCATGAGATAGGCAATCATGCGACATTATTGCAAAGAGTTTCAGATGCTGTAAAGGCATTCCAGACAGAACTTGAAAAATCAGGAAATGACAAAAGAGTTATCGGAATGACGTTCTCTGAATTCGGGAGAAGGATTTTGGCAAACGACAGTACAGGGACTGATCATGGTACAGCTGCACCTATGTTTATGTTTGGAACATGTATCAAAGGTGGGATACTAGGAAACAATCCGACAATTAATGATACAGTAGCCAATGATGAAGGAGTCGCTATGCAATATGACTTCAGATCAGTTTACGCTTCTGTACTTATGGACTGGTTCGGATTGTCTGCTGCAGAAGTAAAATCTACCTTGTTTTCCGATTTCCAAAAATTACCAGTAATTGAAGGATGCGCTCCAACCAATACTGATGACTACTCCCGAGATTTTGGCCTCGCACTTGAGGTCATTTCAAATCCTGTAATGCATACATTAAAAATAAATTATCATACAGCCGATGAAAAAATCAGACTTAGTGTTTTCGACAGTATGGGCTCTGAAATTAAAATTCTCGTAAATGGTCGAAGTCGAGCCGGAGAACATAATCTCAGTTGGGAAATGGGTGGTGTGCCTTCCGGTAATTATTTTGTGCGAATTGCTTCACTTTATGCTCAGAAAACAGTGCATTTTTCAAAAATAGATTAAGGTAAATACTGACTACAGTATGTTGAACTCTTCTTGATTTTAACATGCTGTAGTCCTATTTTAGGCATGTATTAATTTCAAGCCAAATATTAAATGTGGTATTAAGAGTTAGCATAAATAGTTTAGGATCTTATTTATTCCGGTGTTATAATTTCAATGTCGACTACCAGTTAAATTGATTAGATCTTTGCCGTTAATTTACTGGGTAAAATTTGACTAATTCGATATGCGGAGAATTGTTTTGAAATTATTTTTCACTAGAACAAAAACAAAGTTCACTATTCATCTTCTCCGCCTTTTTCCATTACTAGATAACATCCAGCTAAAGCCAAGAGAATAGCTATTAAAGTTAAACCATACAGCACGAAGCCTCTCAAAGAAGGTAGAATTTCCATCATAGTGAGCACACAACTCAAAAATCCAAGAAATCCGCCAAAGCCCATCAAAAACCAACCCCAATTTAGTCTTTTTTTTACACGATATTGATTGTATTTATCCAGAATAGACTCTGAATCAACATCTGAATAACCCATCTGAGATAAATATTCTTTACGCTGTCCTCGGCTAGCATTCTCGTTTTCCCAATTTGAAAACATCAAGTTAGTATCATTATAATCTTGTTGCATATTGAAGCATTTGCGAACAAAAATACTTTTTATCCACAAAAATTCCAATTTTTATCCTACAATAATAAATGTGTGAGGGAAACTACCCCATCACTTCGTTCTTGCTTTCTGGTAGCTATCTTTCAGCCCAACAGTTCTGTTGAACACTAGATTGTCCATGCTAGAATCTTTGTCCAAACAAAAATATCCCTGACGCATGAATTGGAATCTGTCTTCTATGCCAGCATTTTTCAAAAATGGTTCTGCTATCGCATTTTGGAGCGTAGTGAGTGAATTGGGATTTACAAACTCCTTGAAATCAGAATCTTGTAAATTTGGATCCTCAACAGTAAACAGTCTGTCGTATAATCGCACTTCCACTGGGAAGCCATATTTAGCATCGACCCAGTGAATTACAGTTTTAACTTTAAGTCCCGATTTGTCTTGTCCGCTTTTGCTTTCAGGAAAATAGGTACAACTGAGTTCAATCACTTTACCTTCGTCATTTAATTTGAAGTCATCACATCTGATGATATAAGCTCCCTTCAATCTCACCATCTGCCCTGGAGATAATCTCAAAAAACCTTCTTCAGCAGAAACCATAAAATCTTCAGATTCTATCCAAATTTCGTTCGAAAAAGGGACATCATGTTTTCCTCCATCAGGCGATTCCGGATTATTCTCCAGACTTAAAATTTCCGATTGTCCCGGAGGATAATTGCTGATTATAAGTTTGAGAGGATGCAGAACAACCATCGCGCGTGTCGCCTTTTTATTGAGGTCCTCTCTGATAGCAAATTCCAGTAAAGACAGATCTATTAAATTATCCCTACGTGCAACACCTACCAATTTTGCAAAATGCCTGATCGATTCAGGAGTATATCCTCGCCTTCTAAAGGCTGAAATTGTAGGCATACGAGGGTCATCCCAGGAGCGCACATATTTTTCACGAACAAGCTGAAGTAATTTCCGCTTACTCATCACCGTATAACTCAAGTTGAGCCTTGCAAATTCGATCTGTCGCGAAGGATAAATTTCCAAATTTTCTATAAACCAATCATACAGAGGTCTATGATTTTCGAACTCTAAAGTACATATAGAATGGGTGATACCCTCAATGCTGTCTGACTGTCCATGTGCAAAATCATACATTGGATAAATACACCACTGCGTACCAGTTCTATGATGTGGTGTAAACAAAATACGATACAAAATGGGATCACGCATATGCATATTTGGAGAACTGAGATCTATTTTGGCTCTCAATACTTTCTCGCCTTCTTTGAATTTACCTTCTTTCATTTCTTTAAACAATCGGAGATTTTCTTCGACTGTCCTGCTCCTCCCGGGGGTAGCTTTACCCGGTTCCGTTGGACTACCTTTGAATGCAGCAATTTGTTCTGCTGATAAGTCTTCTACATAAGCTTTACCATCCCGAATAAGCTGCAAGGCAAACTCATAAAGCTGTGGAAAATAATCAGATGCATAAAAAAGTCTGTCTTCCCAATCAAAACCAAGCCACCGGATATCTTCCATGATAGCATCAATATATTCTGTCTCTTCTGTCTCCGGATTGGTATCATCAAACCTGAGATTTGTCTTTCCCTTATATGTTTGCGCCAAACCAAAATTCAAACAAATGGACTTAGCATGTCCTATGTGTAAATAGCCATTTGGTTCAGGTGGAAATCGGGTTTGTATCCGACCACCATGTTTTCCATTTTTTATATCTGACTCTATTATCTCTTCTATAAAGTTAAGAGACTTGACTTCCTTTTCCATAACCAATATTTAAAGATCTTACATTTTATCCGGCATTGAAATACCTAAACAGCGCATGCCATGCTCTAAGTAAAGTGAAATGACATAACATATGCTTAATCTCCATTGTTTTAATTCGTCTGTTTCTGCATTGAGAATCCTGCATTCATGATAATATTTATGGAAATCCTTAGCCATTTGATACAAGAAATTTGCAAGATGGCTGGGATCCAAAGTTTGTGCTGAGTGATCAAGAATTTCTCGGTATTGAGAAACTGCATAAATAAGCACTTTTTCCTGTTCATGAATTTGAGAAGCAATAGTGACTTTAGGTAAAATCGGCTTAGAAGATTTACGTAAAATCGATTTCATCCTTACAAAGGCATTAACAATGTATGGGCCAGTATGGCCCTGCATATCCAATGACTCAGATGGATCAAATATCATTTTCTTCCTAGGATGCACTTTTAGAATAAAATACTTGAGAGCTGCCATTCCAATCTGATAAAAAATAGTCGATTTTTCCTCTTCATTCAAAGCTACCAGCTCCCCTCTTTCATTTGCGGATAGTGCTGCTTCAGAAACGATTTCATCGATTAAGTCATCTGCATCCACGACAGTTCCTTCCCTTGATTTCATTCTTCCTGTTGGCAATTCCACCATCCCATATGAAAGATGAAATAATCCCTTTGCATAAGGTCGATTTAATTTTTTAAGAATTTCAAACAATACCTTGAAATGATAATCTTGTTCATCCCCAACTACATAAACCACATTATTCTTCCCGTGCTGTGTATTTCGCAATTCTGCAGTTCCAAGATCTTGAGTGATATACATGGATGTACCATCACTTCTTAGAACGACTTTTTTATCTAAGCCTACATCCTGCAAATCGATCCAAACTGATTTATCAGGTTCTCTATAAAATACACCGGAATTCAAGCCCAGATCGATGATTTCTTTACCTAATAAATAAGTGTCCGATTCATAATAATTGGTATCAATATGTATACCGACTCGCTTCAATGTCTCATCGAATCCTACATATACCCAATTGTTCATCCTCTGCCATAAATCAATTGTTGCAGTATCATTTTTCTCCCACAGTAATAGCAAATCCTTTGCTTGTTTGCCTAGAATACTATACTTATTAAAATATTCATTTTTATAATCTTTGAAAAATTCAGTTTCAGAATCAGTTTTTGAAATATTCAAAAATAAATTTCGAGCAGTATCAGTTTGTTGCCATGCAGAATATTCCTCTTTAAAGTGTTTTTCAAAAGCGACATATAAATCTCCTACAAAATGATCACCCTTTTGATGAGAAGTATCAGGTGTAGCTCCATGTGCATAATTCAACCATGCTACCATACTTTTGCAAATTGCAATTCCTCTATCATTGATAACTTGTGTAGTTAAAACATCTTGTCCCAATTCCTGCAAAATAGTCTTCACTGACCACCCGAGGAGAATATTTCTGATATGACCCAGATGCAATGGCTTATTTGTATTGGGGCTACAAAATTCAATCAAGTAAGAATCAACATTTCTATTTTCCCTCAATACTTCATGGATCGGCTTTTGGTGCACAGTACTAAAGATGTCATACCAGATAGTATCCGGCAAATCAAAATTCAAAAAACCTTTTACAACCGAAAAAGATTTGAGCTCATCTTGAGTCGTTAATTGAATTCCCAATTCATTAGCAATCATTTCAGGAGATTTTCCGGTAAGTCTTGCAAATGGGAAGGTCAACAAGGTAAATTGTTTGCCAAATTCCTTCTTGCAAATATCAATTACAAGCTGTTCTTCCAATACTTCAACTTGGTAAACTGACTGCAGGATATTGACTACAGCAGGTTTTAAACTTGAAAAATAATTCATATGTTTCTTTTAAAAAAGCTAAAATGAGTCTGGCCGTAATTTCTGCATTGAGCAAAAAACTCATGAGATTGAAATTGGTGAGCCTGATGATGCTCTAATACAAACAAACCATTTTCCATTAATTTATTAGCGTCAAATATGAGATCCGGAATCAAAGGGATCTCTTTCAAAGGATATGGTGGGCCAGCAAAAATATAATCATACTTTCCTGGATCTGATAATACAAACTGCTTATAATCTGACAATACAACCTTTACCGAATTTTCTGAATCCAATTGCTCCAAAACCTTCTTTACAAACAAAGTAGCCGGTTTAAATTTATCCACATACGTTACTTTTTTGCAACCTCTTGACACCATTTCATAAGTGTGAGCACCGGTTCCACCAAACAAATCCAAAGCTGACGAATCTGCGAAATCAATAATATTATCCAATATATTGAACAATGCCTGTCTGGCTATTTCAGTGGTAGGCCTCGTAGGCCAATTGTTTGCAGGTGGATAAAAAGTTCTCCCACCAAATATTCCTCCACAAATTCTCATATTTATTCAAGTGTGAAGTTGACTTGTACTTTCTTGAAATAAATCTTACAAGTTTGAGCTATTTTAGAATCATCCGCAACAGATCCACATAAGACTAATCTGTCTAAATTTTGATCCAATCCATTTAATCTATAGGCAAGCTGGATAAAATAAAGTAACTCAATTTCATCCTGAAACTGAAAAATATTTACAAATATAACTTCTGATAATCTATGAACTTGCAGTATTAAATGCTGATTTGAAATGAATGCATAAACACATGTTTGATCTATACAAAGTTCTGAGCTGCAAAATTCTTTACATTTTTCTGATATATGAAAGACAGTACCAACATTAGCCGGCAGACCATTATAATCAGATTTAGCAATTGCAAAGCGAATAAAACGATTTCCGTATTGTCTGATGATTTCTATTTCATTCGGATATAATGGGTACATCCTTTGTTCCTTTAAATCTGCACTCCATTGGTATTTTTTTGTCAATGAAACTACCCAATTCTCGGCATGAAACTTGCTTTGAGTCGATATTTCTACTCTTCGCGAATTTACATCCTGATTTGAAATCAATATTGCCATAATAGGAAAAAAATAACCAAAGACACGCAAAAATAATCAAAAATCACCATGTCTATGAATTTCTCTTCATGAACCTTCCTGAGAGGTATACGTTTCAATCAAAAATCGAAATACATTTCGTTAAAATTCAATTCCTCAATAAAATCATGCAGGTACCTTTGATATTGGCAATAGAAAGTTCGTGCGATGATACCTCAGTCGCTATCGTCCAAGGAAATCGGGTTCTATCGAATATCATTTCTTCACAACAAATTCATAAAAAATACGGTGGTGTGGTCCCAGAAGCGGCATCCCGTGCACATCTTGAAATGATCATTCAATGTGCAGAAGAGGCTGTTTCTGTCGCTGGAATAAATTTGTCAGATCTCAATGCCATTGCTGCCACTCAAGGACCTGGTCTAATGGGGTCACTGATAGTTGGACTTAATTTCGCAAAAGGCTTGTGCAAGGGCATGGCAAAACCCTTAATCACCGTGCATCATTTGCAAGCCCATGCGCTTTCGATTTTTATGGACAGAGATCACACCCAATTTCCGGTTTTGTGCATGATTGTTTCTGGTGGACATACACAACTTGTTTTAATTCAAAGCGATTATTCAATACAGCTTATTGGTCAAACAGTGGATGATGCTGCAGGTGAAGCCTTTGACAAAATTGGAAAGCTATTAGGATTACAATATCCTGCTGGACCTGAAGTGGATAGACTATCCAGGCTTGGATTTCCAAAGTATGTATTCCCGAAATCAAAAATGGATGCTTACAACTTTAGCTTTAGCGGCCTAAAAACGGCAGCTCTTTATTTTTTACAAAATAATACAAGAGAAAATCCAGAATTCATCAATCAAAACATTAATGATATTTGTGCATCT
>WBZU01001315.1_pt1 | contig 18853 bp, 20 predicted proteins | sample 5204311 | NCBI WGS metagenome assembly WBZU01 (sample SAMN12344359, study PRJNA552823) | activated sludge metagenome | biome: Activated sludge suspended growth; feature: Nitrification reactor; material: Wastewater; isolation source: activated sludge from nitrification reactor of wastewater... | reverse complement strand
AATGGAAGGTGTCGGTCGTCGCCCTGATCTACCGGCTACACGCCCTCGGCATCTTGACCGACTGGCAGTACCGGAGCCTCTACATCGCGGCATCGAAGAAGGGGTACCGCTCCCAAGAGCCTCGTCCGGCGCAGCGGGAGACCTCCCAGGTTCTCGACAAGGTGCTCGACTACCTCCGTGCTCAGGGCATCACGCGCCGCGACGTTGCACGTTCGCTTCATCTGGAGGTCGAGGACTTCGACCGCCTCGTGTTCGGCCTGGTCATGCTCGCTCAGGACGGCGGAAGCCTGTCAGGGCCTTCGTCTTCAGGAGCGCGCCCCCACCTGCGGGTCGTCGAGTAGCGCATGTTGCCTCCTTCGGCCCGCGAATGCGTTGGTGGCCCGACGGCAACGCGCGAGCCGCCGCGGTGCTGCGAGGGGCACAGGTGACCGACCGCCTGAGGTTCCAGAAGGGCCAGCTGTTCCACATGACCTTGATCGAGCGGCTGCCAACCATCGTGGAGGATGGTCGGCTGTTGTGCGACGCCGCCCTGGTGGGCGCCGAGCTGCCGGGCAAATCGATCGCGCATGCTCACATCAAGGAGCGGAGGCGAAGGGTCGAGGTGCCGGTGGCGCCGGGTGGGGTGGTTGGCGACTACGTGCCCTTCTATCTGGCGCCGCGCTCGCCGATGCTCGCCGCCAACCACTACGGCAACGTCGAGGGCCGATCCGCAGGTCAGGCAGGCATCGTCTACCTGGTGACCACCATCGAGCGTATTGCCGCCGTGGGTGAGGTGGTTCTGACCAGCAAGCATCCCGCCCGGCGGCCCCGCTTCACGAACGACCTCTCGCTCTTCGACGATCCCGACTTCATCGACTGGGACGTGATGTTCGACCCGTGGTTCACCTCTGCGACGGACACCGAGCGACCAGAGCGCCGTCAGGCTGAGGTCCTGGTGCATGAGGAGGTGCCCCTCGACGCGATCGTGGGCATCGCCGCGCGGACTGTCGACGAGCTCGAGCAGGCCCGGCTCATCTGCCAACTGAATCATCCGGGCTGGCACTTCAACGATCGGCCAGACTGGTACTTCCCGATGGGCTCGTCGTCAGAAGGAGGTGGCCGATGAGCATCCGCTACGAGCACGGCGACCTTCTGGCCGCGCCGGTGGAGGCTGTCGTGAACACGGTCAACACCCGCGGCGTGATGGGCAAGGGCATTGCTCTGCAAGTGAAGCAACGCTGGCCAGAGGTCGATCGCGCCTATCGGGCAGCAAGCAAGCGGGGCGAGGTCGCCCTCGGCCACATGCACGTCGTCGAGCGCGGTGGCCTCGGCGACGGCCCGCGATTCGTCATCAACTTCCCGACCAAGGATCACTGGCGCTCGCGCTCGAAGCTGCCCGACATCGATGCGGGCCTTGCCGAGTTGCGCGCCCTCATCGAGAAGCTGGCCATCACCTCGATCGCAGTGCCCCCGCTCGGCTGCGGCAACGGCGGACTCAACTGGGACGACGTTCGCCCCCTGATCGAGACGGCGCTCGATGGCCTCGACGGTGTCGACGTCGTCATCTATCCGCCGGAAGGCGGTCCGGCCGCTGAGTCGATGGTGGTCGGCACTCACGCTCCTCGCATGAGCCCAACCCTCGCTGGCATTATGCGCCTTCTCGACGGGTACTGGGCCGATGTCCTCGGCATCACCGATATCGAGGTTCAGAAGCTCGCCTACTTCCTCGGTGTCCGTCGACCCAACCTCCAACTCCAGTTCGTGAAGGGTCCCTACGGTCCCTACTGCGAAGACCTCCACTTCGTGCTCCAGCGAGCAGAAGGTCACTTTCTGAAGGGCTACGGCGATCGCAGTAGGCGCCCGTGGGAGCTCAGCTCCCTGGAGGTGCTTCCCGGTGCAGCGGAAGCGGCCGACAAGGTCGTCCGCTCCGAGGCCGCTTTCGACAACGACCTTCGCGCCGTCGCCGCGCTCGTCGACGGCTTCGAGGGTGCCTGGGGCCTTGAGCTGCTCAGCACCGTGCACTGGGTTGCCACTGAGGACAACGGGGCATCGGACCCCGCCAGCGCACACGAGCGCATCGGCGCGTGGAGCACCCGCAAGAACCGGCTCTTCCCCGAATCGGACGTGCAAGACGCGTGGCAGCACCTCGTCGACCACGGCTGGCTCTCGACACCAACGCCCGAGCCAACCCTGTTCGAATCCTGACGCGAGCGTTCGAGTGACGGCCCAACACGGCGCCCCGCATGGCTGACCCGGCTGCCATTCGAGTCGAGTCCGTGCGCTGCTTCGGGTTCCGTGGGCTCGACGACGTCCAGGTCGACCTGCATCCGAAGGTCACCGTCCTTGTCGGTCGCAACAACGCTGGCAAGTCTCGACTGCTCCGTGCACTCGCCATCGCGCTCGGATCGGCACCCGCTGATCGCGACGACTTCACCGCGGGAGGCGGCACGGAGGCACATATCGATGTTGTGATCGCGCCAGCGAACTCAGATGGGTCCGAGACGTTTGACGCACGAGTTGGCGCACGGTTGCTTCCGCCACACCGCCAGACGATCTCGACCTCGCCACACCGCGAGCGCGTCAGCTGGCGTACCACCATCCGGCAGTCCTCGGAGGGCTTCGCAGCGCGAACGGACCGCTTCGTCAAACAATGGGATGCGGGCGCGGATGCATGGACCGATGGAAAGGGGGAAGTGAGCACTGACGTGGTCCGACTGTGCCGCGGCCACCTCATCGAGACCGGCCGGGATCTTGCAACGGAGTTGCGGCAACGCGGCACGGCCGCGCATCGCCTCGTGGACGACCTCGAACTCGACGATGCCGTAGTCGAGGAATTGCAGGCACAACTCGACGCCTTGAGCGCCGATGTGGTGAAGGGCAGCTTCACCCTGCGAGGTATCGAGGAGGCGCTTACCGACCTCTCGACTCAGGTCGACGCCGTGGGCACTCCCACGATCAGACCTATACCGGGAAAGGTTCGAGATCTGTCGACGGTGGCGTCGGTAGAGCTGGCCGGGCACGACGGCCAGTCGCTGCCGCTGCACCTACATGGAACGGGCGCACGGAGCATGGCCTCGCTGCAACTGCAAGGACTGCTGTACGAGCGCCGCCTCGGAGCGGACGGTGGCGATCTGCGACCCCACCCCGTCACCTTGGTTGAAGAGCCGGAGGCTCACCTTCATCCGCAGGCGCAATTCGACCTAGCGCGCTTTCTGCATGCGGTGCCCGGCCAGGTTGTCGTGAGCACCCACTCGACGCACCTGGTCAGTGAGCTTGATCCAGCGCATCTCCGGATCATCACCCCCAGTGGAGCGGGTGCGAAGGTGACCACCCTGGAAGTCGTCGATGACCCGCCCCCTGGCACCAAGCGTCAGCTACAGCCTCGCTTCTACGCCGACGAGATGGAGAAGCTACGGCGGGGTGTTGAACGGCCGTTCGGCGAGCTGCTCTTTGCGTCAGCCGTGGTCATCGGCGATGGAGCCACCGAACGCGCCTTCCTGCCGATCGCACTTCGCCACGCGCTGGGTAGCAAGGCACATGGCCTTTGTGTGGTCGACCCCGGTTCAATGAATAGCCCGGCGACGGTCGCAGTTGTCAAGGCTGCTCGCCTTCTCGGCACTCCTTGGTTCCTCTTCGCGGATGGTGACGATCCGGGTACGGCTGCCGTTGATTCGCTGCTCACCCAGATCGCGGACGCCGCGGAACACCCGCAGATCAGAACCGACCGCGTCGTCCAGCTGCCGACGGGCACTACCATCGAGCCGCTGCTTGCGAGCTTCGACATCGACCTGTGCAAGGCAGCCCTTGCCGCGGTCCGGCCGCTCGATTCCGCAGTCCCTGATCCGCAAGTGCAGGGTGCCCTTGAGAAGGTGAAGGGATCGGCAGGGCGCTATCTGGCCGATGAACTAGTCCGCCGGTACCCGGACGTAGCGGACTGGCCCCAGCCACTTCAGGACCTGGTCCGGATCATCGAGAGCGACCTCACACTCGGGCCCAGCCCGGCGACACTGGTGACTTGAATGGCGCCGGAACTCAGCCCTGAACAGCTACAGGCGGTGAACGCCGTCGGGTCGGCAATCGTCGTCACCGCCAGCGCTGGGTCGGGCAAGACCGAGGTTGTCGCGCGCCGCGTCGAGCGCCTCCTTGACGAGTCGCCCAATGAGCCGTTCCGTGTGCTCGCACTCAGCTACACGGTGAAGGCCGCCGACGAGCTGCGGGACCGACTGGCTCACCGACTGGGCGACGCGCGGCGAGTCGATACCGACACCATCCACGCGTTCGCCCACAACATAATACGGCAACATGGCACGTGGGCGGCGCTGCCGCCCGAGCCGGAGGTTCTCTATCACGACGAGGATCGTGTTGAGCTGCTCACCGGATGGCTCGGAGAGCTTGGAACCTTCCTCGATCCCGACCATGCACGGAGCGTGCTTCAAGAGCTTGATCTCGCGCGAGCGCGATGCGAACACGCCCAGTTCCTTTCCGAATACAACGACGCTCTTGCCGACCGCGGCGCGCTCGACTACCCAGCGATGCTAGACGTCGCCTTCCGGCTCCTCGAGAACGGGTGGCTTCGAACGCAGATCAGCCAGACCTACCGGCATCTCATCGTCGACGAGGCTCAGAACCTCACCCTGGCTCAGTACCGGCTGCTAACAGCCGTACTTGGGCCGGCCCCGTCGGCGATCAACGCGATGCTGGTCGGCGACGAAAAGCAGTCGATCGTCCAGTTCGCTGGTGCTGACCCGACGCTGATCAAGCGCTTCAAGGCTGAGTATGGAGCCGAACAGATCGAGCTCACGAAGAACTTCCGGAGCTCCACAGCGATCGCGGCTGTTGCCGACGCCGTGACGGCCGAGCTTGGAGACGGTTCGCCCCTGCAGGTGGTCTCGGCTGCCGACGGAATCGTCGAGTTCTCTGTCTCGCCCACCGAGCGGGACGAGGGGACCACGACTGCGCAATGGATCGGCACACTGATCGCTGACGGACTGCCTGGGAAGGCGCTCGCCCCCGGCGAGAGCACCGCGATTCAGCCCGAGGATGTCGCTGTGCTGGCCAGGACTGGCGCGGCCCTCCGCTGGACTGCGGAGGCTCTGGAGGTCCACGGGATCCAGTACGTGCTCGGCAGCGACCCTCGCAACTGGATGTCGAGCCGGTTGGGTCAGGCCGTCGCTGATCTGGTCGCGTTCCGCGCTGGCCCAGCGCACCCCTCAGCGCAAGCTCATCTCGCCGTTTCTGCCAACGCCCCGATCGAAGACCTGGGATCCTCGCCAGTTCCCGGCTTCACCGAGCTTCTTGCACAGAGTGATGGCGACGACCCGGCACAACTGTTCGGCGCGATCGCGGCGGCAGACGAGGTCGTCGAGATCGAACCGCAGTGGCTTGACGACAAGGCGATCTTGGAGAGCACGTGGCGCGCGTTCCTCGACCGAGTCCGGCCGAACGAGCGCACCTACGTCAACTTGCAGTTGCACATCGCTCGGACTCAACGAGGTGAGCCCAGCGCTCCGGGTGTCCGCCTGCTTACTGTCCACAGGAGTCAGGGGCGCGAGTTTCGCGCGGTCGCCGTGGTCGGACTGAACGACGGGCAGTTCCCGGATTTCCGTCAGACCACAGATCGGGAACGTCGGGCTGAGCTCCACTGCTTCTACGTAGCGGTGACCAGGGCGAGTCGAGTTCTCAGGCTCAGCCGAGCACGTCAGCGGATGGGCCGCAATGGTCCGTGGGATGCGACCGAATCCGAATACCTCGCTCTCGCTCGAACCGCATCCACGTAGTGGGGCGGGTCCAGGCTTCTAACGGATCTTCTAACGGATCGGCCGAAACGCAACATGACGGCGAGGTATAGGGCGGTGCTGGCCGGACGGCCCATCCCCCGAAACCCCTGGTAGATGGCCTCTGAGCAGGGAGAGCGCGTCGGTCGAGATCGGTAGGTGGCTCGCTACGGATCAGAAGGTTGGGGGTTCGATTCCCTCCGAGCGCGCTGGCCGAAGGCCCTGACAGGAGGCGGTTCTCGTGATCGGGAGCCGCCTCTCTCGCGTCCGGGAAGGGTCCGCTTCCCACCGGTCTTTCAACAGACCAGTTGGGATGGCCCATCGCGAGGTGACCATCGATGAGGTGACCGCCGAGTTGGCCGGGGGCTGCCTGCAGAGCGCCCCGGCGCACCTCGCTATCACATGCACCGGGTGGTGCGGAATCCACCGGCATGGGCCGCACCTTCGGGCCGACGTGCTCTCACCACGCGGGCACGGGATCGAGCGGTCAGCCCGACGGGCGACGGGCCTCGAGGTAGCGCAACGACGCCTGCCGCGATTCCGGGTCGGCCACCGCGGCGGCGAGGGTGTCGGCGTCGCTGGCGTTGCGTCGGGTGCCGGCGATCTCCTCCATCACCGCGTTGACCTGCTGCTTGGTGGTGCGCAGGGCGAAGCTCGGCTTGGCCGCCAACTCCGCCGCCAGGTCCGCGACGACGACGTCGAGCTCGCCGGCGGGAACGACGCTGTTCACGAACCGGAGGGCGTGCGCCTCCGCCGCGTCGAAGGGTCGACAGGTCAGCACCAGCTCCTTGGTGATCGCCGGGCCGAGCTCACGGGCCAGCCGGGGGATCCCACCCCATGCCAGCGGGATGCCCAGGTCGACCTCGGGGATCGAGAACCGCGTGTCGTCGGCCGCAACCCGGATGTCGCAGGAGGCGGCGAGAACCAGTCCGCCGCCCACGCAGTGGCCGTGCAGAGCCGCAATCGTCAGCTGGCGGACGTCGGTCAGAGCCTCGGCCGCCACCCGGCCGAGGTCGGCTGTGTCGCGCACCGAGATGGTCGGGTCTCCGTCGGCGAAGTCGCCGAGGTCGAACCCGGCGGAGAACGCCCGGCCCTCGCCACGCACCACCACCACCGCGATGTCACTCCGGTCATCCAACCAGCGGCAGGCCCGAGCGAGCTCGCCGAGCAACTGACGTGACAGCGCGTTGAGCTTCCCGGGCCGGTTCAGCACCAGCGTGGCAACCCGGCTGTCGGTGTCGTGATCGATGCGCAGGGTGTCGAAGGTCGGCGTGGTCACGGGAGGCTCCCCTCGCGATCGGTGGCGATGTCGATCCCGGTGGCGGTCCCGGTGGCGGTCCCGGTGGCGGTCCCGGTGGCGGTCCCGGTGGCGGTCCCGGTGGCGGTCCCGGTGGCGTCGCGGCGGACATCGGCGTCTGACTCGGGAACGGAAGGCGTCGATCGGCCGGTGGCGGGCGGGACCGGGCAGGTCACAGAGGTGCCGCGGAACCGTCCCCACCCGTACAGGCCGGCGGCGACCGCAGCCGCGACGACCCACCCGACGACATCTCGTCCGGTCCACACCGCGGCGGTGAACCCGACGAAGAAGGCGGGGACGACCAGCCGGGTCAACCCGCACACGCTGACGTTCACGACCCTGCACCTCCGGTCCGGGCCTGGGAGCTACGGGCCACGGCGAGGAACATCGGGTAGGTGCCCTCGTCGCGCTCGAGCACACCGCAGTCGGACACGGTCACCTCGTCCAGACCCGCAGCGACGAGGCGACGGACCAGGTCGTCACGTTCGAAGCCGTGGTGCCCGGTGAAGCCGTCGCCGTGGAAGCTGCCGTCCTCGGCGTCGAGGTCGGCCACCGCGACCCGGCCACCCGGAGCCAGCAGGTCGGCGAACCGACCGAGGACCCGGTCGACGTCCTCGACGTGGTGCAGGGTCAGCACCGTGACGATCAGGTCGAACCGCTCGTCGATCGACGGGATCGACTCCGCCCCCAGATCCCAGTCGACGACGCGGGACCGCGGCAGCCGGCCCTCGGCGACCTTCGTGGCCATGACCTCGCGCATGCCGGCCGAGGTGTCGGCCAACACCGACGGACCCACCCGATCGCCCAACGCCTCGGTGACCAGGGCAGTGCCGGCGCCGTACTCGAACACGCGGGCCGAGCGGTCCACTCCGGTGGCGCTCAGCACCGCGTCCGCGACCCGACCGGCCCGGGCGACCTTGGCGTCGTCGTCCCAGGTGGCGGCCCGCTCGTCGAAGCTCGCCGGGCCGTGGTCGTCGTGATCGGGGCGGTGCGGATCGTGGGCGTGGTGCACGTGCTCTCCTCGCGGTCCACCCTCCCACACCACGCCCACGTGCTGCTCACCGGTCGCCACCCCGCGTCGACACGGCCCGGTCGGCCCGCGGTTGCGGTGGTAGACCCGCCCCATGAAGGCAGCGGTGTACTCCGAGACCGGCCCACCCTCGGTCCTGCGCTACGAGGACGTCCCGGACCCGAGCGTCGGGCCGGGCACGGTCCTGGTGCGAAACCAGGCGATCAGCATCGAGGGCGGCGACGTGCTGCACCGATCCGGCGGTGAGCTGGGTCGGGTCCCCCACGTCGTCGGATACCAGAGCGCCGGCACCGTCGAGGCCGTCGGCGACGGGGTCACCTCGGTGACCGTCGGGGACCGGGTGGTGACCGTCGGGGTCGACGGATCCCACGCCGAGCTGCGGGTCGTCCCCGAGGGATTCACATGGCTGATTCCCGACGCGCTCAGCACGGACGACGCGGCGACGGTGCCGGTCCCGTTCGGCACCGCGCACGATGCCCTGTTCGAGTTCGGTCGTCTCACCGACGGCGAGACGGTGCTCGTGCAGGCCGGCGCCGGCGGCGTCGGTATCGCCGCCATCCAGCTGGCGAAGCGCGCCGGTGCCCGGGTGCTGACGACCGCCTCGAGTCCGCTGAAGCTCGCCCGACTCGCCGAACTGGGCACCGACGCCGGCATCGACTACTCCGAACAGGACACCGTCACCGAGGTCCTCCGCCTTACCGACGGTCGGGGCGTCGACCTCGTGGTCGACAACGTCGGCGGCTCGGCGATGACCGACAACGTCCGCTGCCTGGCCTACCGCGGTCGGTGCGTGTCGGTCGGCGAGGTCGGCCGGGAAGGTGCCACGACGATCGACGTCGGGATGTTGAGGCCCAAGAACCTGACCGTGGTCGGCTACTTCATGGGGATGGAGATGCTGATGAGCCCCCGGTGCCACGACGTGGTGGCCCGCGTGCTCGACGACCTGGCCGTCGGGGAGCTGCACGCGGTGATCGACCGCACCTTCCCGCTGTCGGAGGCCGCCGATGCCCACGCCTACATCGAGAGCCGCGCCGCGGTCGGACGGGTGCTGCTCCGGCCGTGAGGACGACGCTCCCGCTCCGGAGCGGGGCCGGGCCGCGGTGTTAGCGTCCGAGCCGACGGTGTCTCCGCCAGCACGGGAGGCCGCACGGGGGAAGGATCGTCCATGACCGACGCGGTTGGAGTCGACCCGGGTTCGACACCGGCGATGGAGCACGGTCCACCGCCGATGGACATCCGGATCATCCCGCCGATGGGCCTGCCGTTCGTCGCGGTCGCGGTGGTGTTCGTCCTGTACGCCATCGGATCCAACTCGATCTGGGCGCTGATGCTCGCCCACGTCGCCGGCGGCGGCATGTGGACCGCCGTCGACCTCTACGTCGGGCTGATCCTCGGTCCGATCCTGGGGCGGCTGTCGCCGCCGGCCCGCGCCGAGTTCTCGGCCCGGTTCATGCCGAAGATGGTCCTGCTGATGCCGACGCTGGTCATGATGACCCTGGCGACCGGCTTCCAGATCGCCCTGAACTACGGGAACCTGTACCCGTCGTCGATCAACCGACCCTGGCTCGTGGCCTCGATGGTCGTCGTCGGGATCATGGCCGTGGTCGCCCTCGGCATCCTCGAACCCGCGAACATCGCGGTGCTGTTCGAGATGAAGAAGGAGCAGCCCGACGTCGACGTGATCGAGCACCTGATGAAGCGGTTCGTCTACACCGCGGGGGTGACCGGCCTCATGCAGGTGGCAACGCTGCTGATCATGACCCGGGTGGCCACCCAATGAGCACCCTCGGCCCCGCCGGTGTGCGGCCCTTCGAGCGATCTCTGCCGCCCGTCACCGGACTGGGCATGGCGGCACTGGCCTGCGCCGTCGTGAGCGGCGTCATCGTGGCGTCCCAGGTCGGGATGGACAGCCCTCCGCTGGTGGTACCCGTCGTGTTCGTCGCCGCCGCGCTGCTGCTCGAGATCGCCACCGTCGTCGTCCTCGTCCGCATCCGACCGTTCGCGTGGGACCGGTTCCGGCTGGTGTTCTCCGTCGGCTTGGCCGCGTACGTGCTGCAGAGCGCGATCATCGCGTGGGCGTTCGTGATCAACGACGTCCCGGCCGGGCCGATGACGATCCTGTCGCTCGGCCTCGTGGTGTTCGCCACGATCGTGCCCGTGATGCTGGCGTTCACCGTGGCCCGCTACCAGGCGGTCGATCCGGTCAGCGGCCCGACGTGACCACCGACACCGCTCAGAGTCCGTCCGGTCCGAAAATAGGGCCGAAGGTCACGGTTCATCGGCAGCCGCGGTCAGTACTGTCGAACTCGATGGGAACCGCAGGACAGACCAGCCGGGACCCATCGGATTCCACCCGTAGCGGGGGCCAATCGCGTTCGGAGGATGGACGTGCCTGATCACGAAGAGTCACCAGGAACCGGACAGGGCGCCGTCAGTCGCCGAGCGGTCGTAGGGGCGACCGTCGGTGGCATCGGAGCCGCCACCATGGTCGGCGTCGCCGCCGCTGCGGCGTGGCCAGACACCGGACAGGCCTCGGCAGGAACCGCCGCTCCCGCCGACACCGGTGGGACGGCAGCCGCGCCGACGACCGGCGCCAAGATCGACTTCGCCGCCAAGCCGGGTGCGGACTGGGTGGCGCGGGACCCGGTCCTTCCACCCGCGTCGACCGAGACCGTGCACAACATCGTGATGACGGCCTACGACCAGGACGTCGCCGAGGTCGCTCCTGGCGTCGAGCAGCAGATCTGGACCTACGACAAGTTGATGCCCGGTCCGTTCTACCGGGGCAAGGTCGGCGACCAGTTCAACTTCACCCTCAAGAACGAGGGAACGATGGGCCACTCAGTCGACTTCCACGCTTCCAAGGTGGCATGGAACGTCCGCATGGCGACCATCAACCCCGGCGAGAGCATCGAGTACCCGTTCGAGGCCAAGCACGCCGGGATCTACATGTACCACTGCGGTACGCCACCGGCCCTTCACCACATCGGCGCCGGCATGTACGGCGCGATCATCGTCGACCCGCCCGACCTGGCCCCGGTCGACCACGAGTTCGCCTTCGTCCAGTCCGAGATCTACACCGGCCCGCAGGGCGAGGTCGGTGACCTCACCAAGATGCAGAAGTCGGCGTGGGACGCGATCGTCTTCAACGGCTACGTCAACGGGTACCGCGACCGGCCGATCCGGGTCGAGCCCGGTCAACGGATCCGGGCCTGGGTGCTCGACGCTGGGCCGTCGGAGAACTCCTCGTGGCACGTGATCGGCACCATCTTCGACACCGTGTTCAAGGAGGGCAACTACCTGCTACGGCCCGGCGACGGCCAACGCGGCGGCTCCCAGGCGCTCGACCTGCAACCCGCCCAGGGCGGCTTCGTCGAGTTCAGCTTCGACGAGGTGGGGCTCTACCCCTTCGTCACCCACAAGTTCGCCAACGTCGGCATCGGCGCCATGGGAATCTTCCAGGCGGGCGACGTCGCACCGGCCCAGACCGCGTCGGGACACTGAGGAGGACGACATGGCTGTCGATCAGGAAAGCTCTGACACCACCGATTCGCCCGCCGGCTCGTCCGGTGCGGTGCACTCGGGCCCGGTTCCCGTCCGCAAGGGCACGACCTTCGAGACCCTGGCGGTCTGCGGGTTCATCTTCGGTCTCTTCGCCATCGTCGCGGCGATCTTCGCCGTCGGGCTGGCGGCCCGGGCCGCCAGCGACGCCAGCGGTTCAGGTGGCGGCGGTTCAGCCGGTGGAGGCACCGCAGGAGGAGGCGGTGCCGCAGTCACCGAGGTCTCCCTCGGGGAGTTCTTCATCAAGCCGCCGGACGCCACCGCGGCGGCCGGATCCGTCCTCAAGGTGAAGAACGACGGCACGATGGACCACGACCTGGCCGTCGAAGGAGGCCCCGCCACCGAGATGCTCAAGCCCGGCAGCGAGGGCGAGCTCGACCTGGCCGGCGTGGCGGCAGGGACCTACACCTGGATCTGCCAGGTGCCGGGACACGCGGCCGCAGGGATGAAGGGCACCGTCACCGTTCAGTGAGCATCGCGCTCCGGTGAGCACCTGCGCCCGGTCCCGACGTCACCGCGACGTCCGGACCGGGCGCTGACGCGTCCGAGGGCCGATGGGCTCGCGGCGACCTACGTTGTACCGATGGCCTTCTCCGCGTCTCCCTTCCCTCTCCAGGAGCACCTCGGGATGGCGATCGAGTCCCCGAACACCGGCTCCGGTCGGGCCGTGCTCGACATCGGTCCCGAACTGCTCAACCCCAACGGCGTCGTGCACGGCGCGGTCCTGTTCGCCATGGTCGACACCGCTATGGGGGCGGCGACGATGAGCGTCCTCGAGGGTGGACAGGCCTGCGCGTCGATCGAGGTCCACCTCCGGTTCCTGCGGGCCGCGGCGGCCGGTTCGCTGACGGCGGACGTGTCGGTGATCAGGGCGGGACGGCGGATCGTGCAGCTCGAAGGTCGGGTCACCGGCGCCGACGACGAGCTGATCGCGACCGCGTCGGGGTCGTTCGCAGTGATCACGGGGCCTGCGACCTGACCGGGAGCTATCATACGGACGTATGAGCCAGCGCCGTTCGTCGTCGGAGGACTCCGCCACCCGTGACCGACTGCTGGCGGCCACCACGAACCTGATCGCACGCGACGGGATCGCGGCTGCCACCTCCCGACGCATCACCGACGAGGCCGGGGTGAACCTGGCGGCCATCACCTACTGGTTCGGCTCCAAGGAGAACCTGGTCGACGCAGCCCTGCGCGACCAGGTCGCCGCCCTGGTCGAACCGGCCCTCACCATCCTCGAGGGCGACGGCGACCCGGTGACCCGCATGGCTGCAGCGGTCCGGTACCTGCTGAGCACCTTCGCCGAACGACAGGGTCAGAGCGCCGCCTACCTGACCGCGCTGCTGGAGGCGACCCGCCACTCCGACCCGGCAGACCCGACCCGAGCCGTCGTCGCCCGGGTGCGGGAGCGTCTGGCGGCGGTGAACGCCGAGCTCGTCGCGTCGGGTGCGGTCCCGGGCTGGGTCGACCCCGACGCGATGGCCGCGCTGATCATCGCCGCCGCTCACGGCATCGCGCTGCAGAGCACCCTCGACCCCGATGGACCCACCGTCGAGTCACAGGCCGCTCAGCTGGCCGGGCTGCTGATCGCGGCCCGGCCTGACGACGAACCCACCGAGGCCTCGGGACCGAGAGGAGAGGACCGTGGTCGAACCACGAACCGGTCGGAGTGACCCGGCCGATGCCGGCGGAACGGAGCACGGTCGGGATCCGGTCCGGAACCGGCCGTCGAGGTCGTGGGTCGACGTGGTCGGCGTGCTGCTGGTGCTGGCCGGGGTCGCGCTCTCGGCGATCCGCTGGTTCGGCGCCGATCCGTTGGAGCGCAACGCCGAATCGCTGCTCGCGTCAGTGACGTTGGGTGCGGTCATCGCCGCGCCCGGCGTTCTGTGCCTCATCGCGACCCGCACCGGTCGCAGCGCTCTGCTGCTGCCCGCGGCCATCGTGCTGGCGCTCCTGAGCACCCTGTCGCCGGCCACTCTGCCCCTGTTCATCGGGGCGTTGGCCCTGGCGTGGCAGTGGGCCCGATCCGGACCGGGCCACGGACGACTCCGCGGCGCGCTCGCCACCGTCGTCGTGGTTGTCGGACTGCTGGGCGCCGTGGTCCTGCTGCTGGTGCGGACCACCGAGCGGACCTTCTACGGCGACGGCGTCGTGCACAGCACCGACGGATGGCAGCCGTGGTCGACGTCGCTGTTCGTGCTCGGCCTGGTAGCGCTCACGGTTGCGGTCGCATGTGCGCTCGTGCCGGCGGGCTCGACGCCGACCCGGACCCCCTGACCGTTCAACCGCGCTGACCGTTCGAGCCGTCCTACCGCACTGTCCGACCGCACTGTCCGACCGCACTGTCCGACCGCGCCCTCCGACCGTGCTGTCCGGCCCGGACCCCTCCGGCTGAGCTCTACCCGGTCCGGCGGGCGACCCACACGTCCTCGGCCGGCCATCGGCCCGCCCAGCCCGACGAGACGATCTCGTACCACTCGGGATCCACCGCACCCACGGGTGGTCGGAGCTCGCGCAGGGCGTCGACGGTGAACCCAGAACGACCCAGCACCCCGACCCACTCCCCGTGACCGGGGTGGTGCTCCACGCCGCCGCCGTCCCAGCGAACCGTCCGCACATCCTCGACCCCACGGAGGAGTCGGTCGCCGGCCGGACCCGGGTCGTCGGGGACGCACAACGCGCTCAGCGGGCTGTTGGTCATGAAGACCAGGCGACCGCCGGGTCGCAGCAGCCGCGCCGCCTCGGGCACCCAGCGCTCCGGCTCGCACCACGCCCCCACACCGTGCTCGCTCACGACCAGGTCGGCCACCGCGGACCGCAGTGGGACCTGCTCACCGTCGGCCTCCACCAACGGGAACTCCGGGCCCCACCGGCGCTGGCAGCGCCGCGCGGTCCGCAACTGGGCCGGACTCAGGTCGACAGCGACAGGCCGGGCGCCGTGGCGCGCCAACCAGGCGGAGAGCCCTGCGGTCCCGCACCCCAGCTCGACGACGTCGAGCCCCGCCACGTCTCCGAGCAGGTCCAGCTCCGACTCGGGGTGGGCGAACAGGCCCCACCGCAGGTCGGGTTCCTGCCATCGTCGCTCGCCGTCGCTGTCGGTGAAGGCCGTGTTGACCCCGTTCCAGAGCTCGCGGTTGTGGCTGGTCTCCTCGGTCACGATCGCATCGTCGCGGACCGGGTGCCCTCGCGTCGGCCGACCGCAGGCGATGACGCGCTGTAGGGACCAATGTCACTGGTCCGGGCGGATGTTGTTAGGCATCCTTGATCCATGGGACACACCACGACCGCACCGGTCGACCCCGACGCCCTCCCCGGTCACGCGCTCCAGGCCGACCGGATGCCCGGGCACTGGCTCCTGGCCCGACTCGGCAAGAGGGTCCTGCGGCCAGGGGGCGCCGATATGACCCGGAACCTCCTCGACGGTCTGGCGATCTCCACCGCCGACGACGTGGTCGAGGTCGCACCGGGCCTCGGCGCCACCACACGCCTGGTCATGGCGGCTCGGCCGGCGAGCTACACCGGCGTGGACCGCGACCCGGACGCGGTCGGCCTCATCGGCGACGTGCTCGAGGGTCCGAACCGTCGGGTGATCCACACCAGCGCCCAGGACACCGGCCTGCCCGACGCCAGCGCGGACGTTGTCTTCGGCGAGGCCTACCTGACCATGCAGCCCGACTCGCTCAAGCACAAGGTGATCGCGGAGCTGGCCCGGTTACTGCGACCCGGGGGCCGCTTCGCGCTGCACGAGGTGGCGTTCGCTCCCGACGACATCACGGACCCGGACCGGGAGCGGGCGACCTCGGACCTGACGTCGACGATCAAGGTGAACGTGACACCGATGACCGTCACCGGCTGGGACCAGCTCCTCGCCGAGCACGGCCTGGTCGTCCGCTCCCGCTACAAGGCCCCGTTGCACCTGCTCGAACCCCGACGACTCGTCGCCGACGAGGGCTACCTGGGAGCGGCGCGCTTCGTGACCAACGTGCTGCGCGACTCCGAGGCCCTGGACCGCGTCCGGGCCATGCGAGCCGCCATGCGGGCCAACGCCTCCCACCTGCAGGCGTACGGCATCGTCGCCGAACGGGTCGACCCCGCGGGCGCGGGAGCCGGAGCGTGAGCGGCGGACGCAGGGCCGCCATCGGCATCGGTGCCGTCGCCGTCGTGGTCGCCGCCGCGGTCGCCTTCCTGCTGTGGCCCCGCGGCACGACCGAGATCTCCGAGAAGGACGCCGTCGAGGACTTCCGCGAGAAGAAGAGCACCGACACGACCGCGACGGAGGGCAAGGGGACCGGGACCCCGGCGCCCGGCGTCTACACCTACTCCGCCGAGGGCCAGGAGCGGGTCAAGCTCGGTCCGCTCCCCGCCCAGGACCGGCCGCTGCCCTCCACCGTCACCGCCGTGGTCACCGACACGGGACCGGGGTGCTTCCAGTGGACGGTCAACCTGTTCGCAGAGCACACCGAGGACACGACGTGGTGCACGAACCCGTCCCTGCGGATGGAGGAGCACGCCAAGCACCAGACCATCGGAGCGATCTCGCCGACAGCCACCATGACCTGTGACCCGAACCAGCTGCCGGGTGCCGGCGGCACGCCGACCGAGCTGCCCTGCACGTTGAAGCTGAGCGGTGGCCCCATGTCGGTCACGGCCACGTTCACCGGGACCGCGACCACCAGGGCGGGCGAGGAGATCGACGTGGGCGGGACGACGGTGCAAACGACGCCGATCGAGATCCGCTACCCGGTCGCAGGCGACATCAACGGGACCTGGGTGGAGACCACGTGGTGGAGCCGGGACCACCTGCCGATCCGCGTCACCCGGGCGCTCGAGTTGGCCGGCACGGCGAGCTTCACCGAGAACACGACCCTGCAGCTGACCAGCCTCGAACCGACGTCGTGACCCCGGGTCAGGCCGGCAGCGGCCACGTGGCCACCGTGTCGTAGCGGACCCCGTCGGGGTCCCGGCGGCTTCGGACCAACGCCAGCTCCTCCACGCAGAACGTTCCGTCCACCCGCGTCCCCAACGTCGGGGGCATCCGGGCGTCCCGCGCGATCCGGGCGATGGTGATGTGGCCGTGGAACGCACGTCGCGGCGGCGGATCCCCCACGCCGCGGGTCGCCGCCACCACGACGCGGGCCAGGGTCTCGAGGCCGTTCACCGGGACCGCCAGGACCCGCTCGCCGAGCACGTCGACCGCGGGGCCGAGCGTTGCGACCGCCGGCGGCAGGTCCACCTCCGCCATCGCCTCCTCGACGTCGTCGGGATGGGCCTCACCGAAGAAGCGCACCGTCACGTGCCACCGCTCCGGCGCGACGAACCGCACGCCGCGCTGGTCCTTGCGGCGCAGCGCCATGAGCTCGGACACGGTGTCCTCGGGTGGCCACACCGCCAGGAACAGTCGGGGCATGCTCCCAGTCCAGCAGCTCGCTCGACGCGGCCGCTCCCCGGTTCGAGCAGTTCCGCCGCCGTCCGGAACCCGCTCACGGCGCCACGGGATCAGGCGACGAAGGTGCGGAGCTCCTCGACGTCGGCCCGAGCCTGACGTTCGGCCATGGCGATGGCGTCGGGCACCGCGGTCGGGTCCATCAGCCGCTCGATGTCGACCTTCTCCGGCATGCGCGAGAACACCTTGGTGCCCGACGCCTCGAGCGCCTCGAGCTCGGCCACGGCGTCGCCCGGGCTCTGGGTCATCCCGCCCTGGCTGGGGAGGTCGGGGTCGGTCCCGTCGGTGAGCTGGACGACCACGGCCCGCCGTGCCCCCGCCAGCAGGTCGAGGTGCAGCCCGGTGCCGGCCAAGCCTCCGTCCATGGCCCGTCGATCGAGGATCTGCTGAGGTGGGAACAGGCCGGGCACCGCGCTGCTCGCCGCGGCGGCGCGCGGGACGCTGACACCGGTGCGGTCGGTGAGCACCAGCCGTTCGCCCGTGTAGGCGTCGACCGCGGACAGGTGCAACGCCGGCGACGGCCATCGACGGAACACCAGGACCGCACCGAGGTTGCGGCGCATCGTGGCGGCCGAGGGCGTGTCCGCGTTCAGCGCGGCGTGGCCGATCGCACGGACGGTGTCGGGCTCGGCGTCCGTCGCAGACCAGAACATCTCCTGGGCCCGCTCTTGACTGGGTGAGAAGTTCGAGGCGGGGGCCAGCACGCCGAGCAACTTGGGGATCCGGGCCAGGACACGCAGCTCGCCGTGGAGGCGCTTGATGTTGCCGGCCTCGAGCACCGAGCTGACGATCGAGCCCGCGGAGGTCCCCACCACCCGATCGGCCCCGCTCAGGTCGACTCCGGCGCCGAGCAGCTCGTTGAGGTAGGTCACCTGCCAGGCCACGAACCACAACCCGCCACCGCCCAGGCACAGACCGACGGGCAGGCCGTCGCCGTACCCGGCGGACATGTCGCGTGGCACCGCCAGTCCGTCCGGCGAGGGGTCGTCGATCACCAGCGAGCGCGTCGGGGCCATGGTCTGCAGGCTAAGAGCGCGCGCCGATAGGTCACGGGGTGGGGCTCCAGCGGTCGGCCCACTTGATGAGTTTCACGGTGATGATCGCGGTTACGGCGAGTGCGAACTGTGCGAGGCGCTGGTGGATGTAGCGGTCGGTGTTGCGGCGGAGCTGCCCGTAGTTCGATAGCCAACTGTTGGTGCGTTCGACGGGCCAGCGCATCCCGAGCGGGACCGGCAGCTTCTTGTGGGCGGTGCCTCGCTTGCGCTTCGTCGCGCACACGACGTCATCAAGTCCCAACTCGACACACAATGCCCGGGCGACGCTGTTGTCGTAGCCGCGGTCGAGGTGGAGGGTCTCGATCTCGGCCAGGAGTCCGCGCCCGTCGACGGCGTCGAGGGTCGGTTCCAACAAGATGCAGTCGTTGCGGTTCGCGCCGGCTTGTTCCCAGCCGACCGGGATGCCGTGGCGGTCGGTCGCGATCGACCACTTCCAGCCGCACTTGGCCCGGTCGGTGGGGTTCGGGCCGGTGCCTTCCCCACCGAAGGGCGCCTTGTGCTGGGACCCATCGACCGCGACCTCGGAGAGGTCGAGCCCGACGATCCGGTCGTAGCCTTCGAGGGCCTCGTCGACGAGGCCCTCGAACACCCCGGCGTCGACCCATTCGTTGAATCGGCGTCGCAGCGTGGTCTCAGATCCTTTGCCGAGTCGCCCGGCGACGTCCCACGAACAGCCCGTGACGAGCCGATGGAGGATCGCTTCGAAGCAGTCGC